>Ga0315336_1007441_pt1 | contig 10470 bp, 4 predicted proteins | sample ASW5metaG_FD_204512 | JGI IMG/M metagenome (GOLD analysis project Ga0315336, IMG submission 204512) | Ammonia-oxidizing marine archaeal communities from Monterey Bay, California, United States - ASW #5 | ecosystem: Environmental > Aquatic > Marine > Intertidal zone | place: USA: California... | reverse complement strand
ACCGTTACGAAATCGTGAACGGGGAAGACGTGGGATCGTCTTGACGGCGTTCCACCGGGCCTGAACACAATGGCGGCGGTTACCGTACTCACCGGTTCTCACCTTTCCGACCGCCGTGCGCGGGTCGATGAAACACTTCAGAGACATTGGGGGCGCGCGATCCTGCTGCTCCCCTCCAATCGTCTGGCGCAATTGCGCCGCGACGAATACCTCGCATCCACAAACGCCACGGGCATCCTCGGCGCTCCATTCAAGACATTCGACCAACTGGCATCGGATATCTTGGAACAAGAGGGCGATTGTGCGGAAACGTTATCGGACTTTCAACGGGGATTGCTGGTGCGGGAAGTCGTCGCGGATCTTCGCGACGGAGATGGCCTGAGCACATTCGACGCCGCATGCGCTACCACGGGTTTCTCGGCGCACGTGTTGCGCATCATCACCCAGCTCAAACAAGCGGGAATCGACCATGAGCAATTCTCCGAAGTCATTAAGGCCCGGTTACACGCGTCGGGGTTCGACCCGATTGTCAGCGCGGTATACGAGGGCTATCAAGAGGCCGTCATCGCAACACAGGTCTACGACCGCGTCGGCGTCATCTGGCAAGCGGAAACAATCGCGCGTGATCGAACACCCATAGCGCTCACAAAAGTCGACGCATTAATCCTGGATTCGTTCGACGATTTCACGCCATCGGAACTAAGGTTGATTGATGCCCTACGCGCCCATGTGTCCGAAGTGGTCTTCGGTTTTTCATTTAACGTCGGTGACGCGAGTTATGAAGATTTGTACGCGCTACCGCGAGGGACATCGCGCAAGGTCTGCACCAAATTCGAGGTGGCGTTCCCTGAACCGTGTGAGGAAACGGATCTCGAATCGTTTTCAATGTTCGTCGCACAACACTTGTTCTGGCGCAGTCCCCCCCCCGCGCCGCCGCGATCCGCACAGAATCTCGCGTTGGTGGAATACCGCGACGCATGGAATGAAATTGAATCCACCGGACGATCCGTAAAATCGCTGATCTTAGACGGCGTCGCGCCCGACTCCATCGCCGTGTTGCACCGCGATATTTCGGACGCTGCGCAGACGATCCGATGCGTATTTGCGGAGTTCGGAATCCCCGCGACCATTACTGCGGATGCGTCGCTGCGGGAAAGTGCAATTCCAACATTTGTGGTCGAAGTGTTGGAAGCCGGTGATGCATGGGAACGCGACCAGATTGCGGCCATATTAACCTCGCCATGGTTCAGCGGAGCGGCGCCAGACCATTTTGAACCAGAAGCAACATTTCTATTGGCCCGCGCTGCGGGCGTGATTCAAGGCCATCGGGACTGGTCCCGCGGTTTAGAGTCACTTCAAGATCGACTAACTTCGTCGAACGAAAACGCGCGTCTGTCAAACAATCTAGCGAATCCGGCCGAATCATGCGGGATCCTGCGTGAGGCGGTTTCTCGGCTATACGACATCATGGATTTGCTTCCCGCCCGTGCACACGAAGCGAAATATGTCGACGGCTTGATTCACCTCGTGGACACACTTGGTTTGGATGACGTCTTAGAGGGGCTGCCCAGCGAAATCGCGGCCACCGAAGCCCAGGCGCTGGCGGGTATGTCCGATCTACTTCGGAAATGGCAGGCATGGTGTCAAACGCGAAAGCCCGGCCCGCCAATTGCCCGTAGCGAATTCGTCGCGCGACTACGCAAGGCGATGCGTGAGACGCCGATCGGTATCACCGGCACGCCCGGCGGGGTGTGGTGCGCGAGTATGGACGAAGCTCGTCACCTTTCGTTCGCCCATGTGTTCATTATCGGAATGAACGAGGGATCGGTCCCACGTCCTCCACCGGTGAATGCGATTTATGGACACGCCGATTTTGAAGCATTCGCGGATCAACACATTGAGCTGGATTCGCACCAGCGGCATACGGAACGTGAAATGCTGTTGTTGCACCGCTGCATGTGTACCGCCGAAGAACGGTTGACCGTTTCCTGGCACGCCGTCGATGCCGCAGGAAAATCGCGGGCGCCGAGTCCATTCGTCGCCGATATCAAATCTATTGCGCCGGACACCATTTCAATCGAACCGGGTGAACGAGCTTTCGCATCTGCCGATCGCGCAGCGTCTCCACGCGATATGGCCGCGTCCATCCCGCTGAATCCGGCTTCCGAAGCGGCGTTGAATGCCGAGTACGTGGAACGATTCAGCGCGGGCGTGGCGATCGAGCGCGCTCGGTTGGACACGTCGCCATTCGCCCTATACGACGGCGTTGTCCTCGACGAATCGCTGGTGCGCGGCCTGGCCAACCACTTCGGCGAGGCGCACACGTTTAGCGTGAACCAATTCGAATCCTACGCATCGTGTCCTTTTCGATTCTTCATGGATCGCGTTCTATCGATACCTGAAGACCTGCCGCCGGAAGCGGCGATCGATCCACGGGATCGCGGACAGGTATTGCACCACATCTTGCGCGGGTTTCATGAGCATTACGCAGGCAAGAGCGTCGCCGAGATTCCGGATGACGATATGCTCGCCACGTTGGACGAATGCATCGAAGGCGTATTCGACCCGCTGTCGCGGTTTGGCAGCCCGCACACCCGCACGCTTTGGCGCGTCGAGCGTGGCCGCGCACGGAAAATACTCGTCCGCCATCTGCGTACCGCTGCGGCGAAGGACGATGCCCAATGGAAACCGCAACAGTTTGAGGTCGCGTTTGGACGCGGACGGCGAGAGGTAGAAGAACCTTCCGATCGCCCAGACGATTTTGTTTTGGATACAACGGCGGGCCCGATTCGATTCTCGGGCCAAATCGATCGAATTGATAGTGCGGGGGATGCCGTCCGAATTGTCGATTACAAATCTTCGTTGCACCTTACAAAAAAAAGTGTCCAGTCGGCCGAGTCATTACAGCTTCCGATCTATGGATTGGCCTGGGACGCTACGCACGTTGACCTTCCATGCCACGAAGCATCTTTCGTAGAAATAGGCACACACAAAAAAGTAGACGCCTTCACCGCAAAAGAAGGCTGGGAAGCATTGGCGGATGCCATTCGCGCACGAGTCGGTCAATTGGCCAATGGCATTCGTGCGGGACAATTCCCGCCCGAGGCTCGAAAAGGCGGCTGTCCATCCTGCGCTGCGCGGCGAGTATGCCGCTACGAACAGGGCCGCATCGAACGCAAGCAGGCCGCCAAAACATGAACCTTACCCAAGCGCAAGAGCGGGCAGCGACCACGACGTCACGCCGCGTGTGTGTGCGCGCGGGCGCCGGATCCGGAAAAACCGGCGTACTTATCAGCCGGATCATGCACCTCATCGAGTCGGGATCGACAACACTTGACCACATCGTAGCGATTACATTTACGGAGAAGGCGGCGCTCGAAATGAAGGCGCGTCTGCGCGCGGCTTGCCGTGACAAAGCACCGAAAGACGACCCGGAAAAACTAACGTTTTGGCGCAATGTTGAACGGAGTGTGAGTTCTGCACGTATATCAACGATCCACGCTTTTTGCGCCGGACTTCTACGCGAACATGCGCTGCACCTTGGAGGCGATCCGGATTTCGCCATGTTGGAAGAAGCGGATTCTCATCTGTTGCGTCACGACGCAGCGCAACAAGAGTTGTTGAAACTCTTGCAGGCGAACGACGAGGATGCGGAACGCATAGCAGGCGAACTTGGTTTTGAAGCCGCGTTCAACGCCATGCGCACCCTCCTGCGAAACGGCAGCGAAGCGGGACGCGCGGTCGCGCTCATGGGTGACTGTTCGCCGGAAGGCGTAAAACATGCTTGGGCTGATTCTGAAACGACGTCCCAGGCGCGTGCGTTGAATTACTTGCACGCCGATCCGCGTCCGATGGAATTACGCGATGCGCTCAACGCGTTAGATGGGTCTTGCGACAATCCGGATGATCCGCGGGAACAGTTGAGACAGGCGCTCATCGTTGAAGTCGAATCAATCAGGACTATTGCAGACTACGCCGGCATTTCGGCACTGAAAGCCCGGCTGAAGGAACGAGCAAAGAGCGCGGATAAATCATCGGTCTGGACACCCGAGGATGTGCCAAGCAAAGTGCTCGATATCCGCAAACGTTTCGTAAGTACGATTGAGGATTATTGCTGGGATACATTGCCGAAGGACGACGAGGACAGCGCGGCAGAGCTAACGTCTTCATTCTTACAGGTCTACAAAAAAATTGCATCGGCGTACGACGGTGCCAAGCTGTCACGAGTGTCACACGATTTCGATGACCTGGTCATTCGCACGCGCCAGATTCTCACGGAAAATTCACATATCCAGCACCGCGTTGCGCGATCCATGTCCCACCTGTTGATTGACGAATTTCAGGACACGGACGGATTGCAGTACGACATCGCACAATGTCTGTACGAGGCGAAAGAAGGTCCAGACCTTTTCGTAGTTGGTGATGCAAAACAATCGATCTATTTATTCCGTGGCGCGGAAGTCGAGACGTTTCGACAGGCCGAAACCTCGGCGGATGAAGTGGTTCTTCTCGACGAAAATTTTCGCTCGCTCCCCAACGTACTGGAATTCGTGAATGACTTTTTTGGAGAGACGGGCCGTCTCGCCGCGGTGGAATCGGATTATGGACGATTGGCGGCGCATCGGGATGCAAAAGAGGGCGCAAGCATTGAGTTTCTCATCCCCGAAGCGTCCGAAGAGAAAATGGCATTGGGGGATTCCCGACACGCGGAAGCGGCAATTCTCGCGAGTCGATTGAGGGAAATGGTAGATCAAAGCGTTATGATCGGATCGCGCGGCGACGACGACGAAACACAGCGTCCGGTCCGCTACGGCGATATGGCCATTCTCCTGCGCGCCATGGGCGAAGTCCATATTTACGAACATAGCCTTCGGCGCCACGGAATACCTTTTACAGTCGTGGCCGGCGCGGGGTTCTACGAGCGGCAGGAAATTCGCGACGTTCGAAATTTCCTGTCGGCCGTAGCGGATCCCTCCGATGAGTTGGCGCTCCTAGCCTTCCTGCGCAGTCCGCTCGCAGGCCTATCGGACGAATCGTTGATGCGTGCGACTGGTGTGCTCGCAGACCCGGCGATGCCACTGACCCGCTTCATGGCGTCCGACGCGGCGTTATCCGATCCGGATCAACACGCCCGGCTTGAGCGTGCGCGCGATCTGCTCGCTGGAACGCGCGCGCGTCGCGAATGGGCCGCGCCAAATCTACTTCGGTACGTGTTGGTCGAGACGGGGTATGAGGCGATGTTGCTTCGTCAAGAATTCTTGGGCGAACAACGCGCAACCAACGTACGCAAACTGGTGGCGCTGGCCGAAACGTTTTCACGTACGCGCAGTCCGGGGTTGATTCAATTTATTCGATATTTAGAGGATGTAGTGAAAACGGAAACACGCGAGGGCGAAGCATTGGAATTGAGTCACGATCGGGATGCGGTGACGATCATGACCATTCACCAATCAAAGGGACTCGAATTTCCGGTCGTAGCGATCGCCGATGCAGGCCGAAGCGCCGCCGGTAAATCGGAAGGCGCCGTTGCCCGGCATCGAAGCCTCGGCGTCGCCCTGCGAAAAGTAAACGACGAGGGAAAGAAACTGGAGCCAGCGGCCTGGTCGTGCATCAACCGCATGCGCAAGTGGCAAGACCGCGCGGAATCCGCGCGCATGCTCTACGTGGCGATGACGCGCGCGCGGGACTATCTCATGGTAGGCGGACCGGCAGGCGTTGGCGATACTTGGATGAAAGCGTTCGACCAATGGCTTGGATTAACAGATAGAAGTGATGGTGAGACGCTGTCAGGGACGGCCTGGCGGGGCGTCGTATGGCGGGTTCCGCGAAGTGCGCCAAGTGCAACAGCGAGCGAAATACCACCAACGCCGCTCGATGTGGAAACGTTGCAGCGTCGAATCGTAGCCGTGCCGTCGACACTGCAGCTCCGCGAACTACCAATCACCACGCTGGCGAGAGCACTCGCATCGGATGACGGTAACTCGAACGACGACTATCGGTCGCAAGCGCCCGGAAACCCCCTAGCGCTTATTCGTGGCACGATGGCGCATCGCCTGTTGCAGTTGTGGGATTTCAGGCAAGACACGCCGCCCGCTATTCCCGCACTCCTACACAGTATGCCGTTGGATTCGACGGCACGGGATCAGCTTCGCATCGATCTCGAAGCCATTGCCGACCGGTTCCAGAGAAGTATCCTTTTCGACATACTTCGCAACGACCCGGAAGTGGATCGCGAACTCCAGCTGCGTTGGATTATTGACGACGTGTGTATCAACGGGGTCATCGACGCTCGACTTGACGATGGCACTATCGTGGATTATAAAACGGGACCGCAACACGCCTCGCTCAATTCGCAATACGTCTGGCAATTACGTCTGTACGCAGCGGCGTTACGCGCGCTCACGGGATCGATTCCTCCTGGGGGGATGTTGTGCAATCTCGACACGGAAGATGCGCCATGTACGGAAGTCGCGTTTGACGACGCCACTCTCGACAGGACCGAAGAGCGGTTGCGGAAAATTCTAAGAACGCTGAAAGCGGAGGCCGTTTGACGTGCGATTTGTTCTCGTACGTGGGCTAATTCTAGCAGCATTATTGCTGGGCGAACCTGCCGTTGCGGATGTCCTCGAGTCGCCGCCGTTTCAGATTCAATACGTGGCCGACGACCGTGAATTGGCCGAACAGTCCGAGCGCGTCTTGCAAGATGGATTGGACGGCCTGCGTGCAAAATTACCGCCTGGTGACGAAACAATCACCGTCATCATCTGTCACACCGTAGACGAATTCGCCGGTTATGCCGGATCGTTCGCACCAGGGCGGATAACAGGCGTCGCACAATCCGCAAAAGGCCTCATCGCCGTGAAAGCGCCGTATCTCGCCGTACGCGGCGCGGCCGAATACGAACCTACGCTGCGGCATGAATTGGTGCATGTATTATTGGCGCGGAACGATTTGACCGTCAATTTGCCGCGCTGGCTGAACGAGGGATTGTCAATGACCTTAGGCCGCGAGCACGGATGGTCATCCTCATTTCGTGTCGCGCAAATGTACCTCGAAGGGCAGATTCTCACCCCACGCCAAATGCACGTCGCATTCGCGAGTTCAGGCGCGGAACAAGAATTCGGCGATGCGTATGCACAGAGTATGTCATTGACGCGCTATTTGCGGAAGCGGTTGGGCGACGAGGCATTCTGGTCACTGGTAACATCGTTGGACGAGCAAACGTTTAGCAGCGCCCTTCGCGACCACGGCATCGATGGGATCCAAGAGCTCTGGGCGGACTGGCAACGATCGTTGTGGATGTTGGCCATCGTGTTCTCTGTCGTGTCTGGATTCTCCTTGTTTCAAGGTGCAGCGCTATTGACGATATGGTCTTACTTCAGGCGCCGCCGAAAGGGCGAGGCCAAAATGCGGGAATGGGACCGGGAAGAAGCAATCGAAAACGGTACGCTAGAGGAAGACGAATACGTGGAAGATGAGCCGTACGAATGGGAATCGTATAACGACGATGACGACTAATTACGCCTACCCGATCGATCTTGACTCGGTGTTTTTGCGCCGTACCGACCATTTGCCAAAATTTGGCGCAAATGCGACACACGGCGGCGTGCGCTTCGCCGTGTTTAGCCAACATGCACATCGTATTTGGATTGTATTGTTCGACAATGCTGCAGCAGCTGAGCCAGCGATTGAGTTTGAACTGAATGCGGAAGCGCACCGCATCGGCGACATTTGGTCTGCCGAAGTATCCGGTATCGGAAACGGCGCGATGTATCTGTTTCGCGCCGAGGGCCCGGAAGTCCCCGAAGAAGGCCACCGCTTTGATTCGGACCAGTATCTCTTGGATCCCTATGCCCGCGCCTTGACCGGATCGCCATGTGAGGGTTCCGTGAAATGCGTGGTCGCAGGACTGCCGGAACCGTTTTCATGGTATGGCAGGCCAAACCACACGGATGAAAACGTTGTCATATACGAAACACATATTCGCGGATTCACACAGCATTCATCGTCGGGAGCATCTAAACCAGGAACGTATTTGGGATTTATTGAAAAAATTCCTTACCTCGTGGATCTTGGCGTGACGGTGGTTGAGTTTTTGCCCGTGCATGCGTGCGGCGAAGGTTCGCTGGGCCGCACCCATCCGCGCACCGGTGAATCGCTAACCAACTATTGGGGATACAACCCCGCAGCATTTTTCGTTCCTGATCCGCGCTACGCATCGGGCACAGAACCGCAAGATGCGCTGAGGGAATTCCGCACATTGACCGGCGCGTTGCACGACGCGGGCATCGAAGTGATCGTTGACGTCGTGTACAACCATGTCTCGGACACTGCCGAGACATCGTCCGTTCGAAGTTTTGCCGGCCTCGATAATGCCGCGTATTTCCATGTTGACGACGCAGGGGAATACGTCGACTTCACAGGGTGCGGTAACACCATCGATTGCAGCCATCCGGCCATGCGCCAACTCATCGTGGAAAGTCTGCGGTACTGGGTGATGTATCTAGGGGTCGACGGTTTTCGCTTCGATCTGGCCGCCACTATGATGCGTGGCGCCGACGGTACAATCGATCGCCACGCGGCTTTGCTAGACGATATCGCCCGCGATCCCATGCTGAGGCATGCACGACTCATCGCCGAACCGTGGGACGTGGGGGAGAATGGGTTTCAATGCGGCGGGTTCGAGAGCCCCCAATGGCGCGAATGGAATGCGTTCTACCGCGACGACATGCGCAGCTATTGGCGGGGTGACGGACACAAGGCCGGGGCGATGGCGCGGCGTCTGGCGGGGAGCCACGACCTCTTCGAAGATCACGGGCGTACACCCTCGCACAGCATAAATTTCATCACGGCGCACGACGGCTTCACGCTAAATGATTTGGTTACGTATTCAGAAAAACGGAACGAAGGAAATGGCGAAGACAACCAGGACGGCTCAGACCACAACATCAGTTGGAACTGCGGCGAAGAGGGCGAATCGGAAGACGAGTCGATTCTGGATCTGCGACTGAGAATGCAGAAGAATTTCTTGGCGACGTTATTCCTATCGATCGGTACACCGATGATCGTGGGGGGAGATGAATTCGGCCGCACACAACGCGGCAACAACAACGCGTACTGCCAGGACAATGATGTGTCGTGGGTCGATTGGACATTTGCGGAAACGCACCAATCGCTGCACCGGTTCTGCCGCGAGCTGATCCGATTTCGGAAAGCGAACCCGGTATTCGGGCGATCGGAGTTCTTCACCGGCACTTCAAAAGGAAACGGCCGCGCGGACATCGAGTGGTTCGATTCATCGGGCAAAGCCCCAAATTGGCATGCGGCGGGCGGAGCACTCGGATGTTGGATAAATCCTGCAGAAAACGGGGGAGTCGCAGTCGCCATTCTGATGAACCCAATGAAGCGCGCCCGGACTTTTCATCTGCCGAACGGCGATTGGCGGGTGCGAATCAACACGTCAGCGACGAATCCTGACGATATTGCCCCAGCCGAATCTTCGCCGCGCCCACGATCGGATGCGCTCATCGTACCGGCGAAATCGATGATGGTATTGACGGAGAGTGACGCTAGTCAGATTCGTTCGTAGCTGGGGCTTCCAGCCCGAGTGTGACGATAGGGCTTAAAAAGTCATTCAGTTACTGAAAGAGCTGATAGATCGCGTCCGTGCCCGGCGAATCCGTAAATTGATCGGCGCCATCGACCAGCAGGCCAGTGATCATGAAAGCGATCCCTACACAGATGACCATGGCGTAGAGCGCGAATGTGGCCTTAACGACTTTTTCTAATGTACCGGCCCAACTCGATTTTACCGGCATCGCGGACATGATGGCGATGGGCATGGTGTAGACCATAACCCAAAAGAATATCGGTTGGTTTTGCGTCAACAACCAATTCCATTGTCCGCCATAGAGTAACCCAGCCCCGAGCACTTGCTGACTCAACTTTGATAACACGAGCAACAACGCGTACGCGCCACCATAAATTCCGGCGCCTGCAATCGCTGCGGCGATGGTCCGCCTTACGATAGGGAAGATGCGAAGCCTTGGAAGCGTACCTTTCGGTGACGCCACGTACACCACGCCATAGAATCCAAGGTAAGCCGCGATCAAAAACGGGAGCAGCGGCGGTACGAACCCCAATACGACCAGCACCAAGCGAATGAAATTAGCATCGATACGGATTCGTCGAGCGATGCCAGAACACACCCCAAGCCAAACGCGAGCTTCCCACGCGAGGATACTGCTCTCGCCGCCGGTCGCCGAATCATCGCGCAGCTGTGCGGCTTGTTTAGCCGGCGTCCCGTAATCTTCCAAGACCTCTTCAACCACCGAAACATCCTGGCCGTTCGCAGGCGCACGGCCACTAACATCCGCTTGGATGCGAGCGTTTAACTCGGTCAACAACCCCCGGCGATCATCAGTGTCGACATCACGCAGATGTACACCGACTTCCTTCAGGTAATCGGTA
>Ga0315336_1007440_pt1 | contig 10471 bp, 7 predicted proteins | sample ASW5metaG_FD_204512 | JGI IMG/M metagenome (GOLD analysis project Ga0315336, IMG submission 204512) | Ammonia-oxidizing marine archaeal communities from Monterey Bay, California, United States - ASW #5 | ecosystem: Environmental > Aquatic > Marine > Intertidal zone | place: USA: California... | reverse complement strand
GATCGGCTCCCGTATCTACGCAAATCGCCGCACATCGACTTGTCCTCGTTCATCAGCGGAACCGGAGCAAAAGTCCAAGAATTGGCGAATCAATACAGCGTCGCCAACCACGGCACCGACTACTATGAAGCGTTGGCCGACCCCAATATCGATTGCCTACTCGTCGCCGCACCCAATAGCCTGCACGCACCCATCACGATTGACGCGGCCAAAGCGGGCAAAGACTTGCTGGTGGAAAAACCGATGGCCGTCAATCGCGAAGAGCTCGAATCGGTATACGCGGCGGTAAAGGAATCCGGCGTTCGATACGCCTGCGCGTTCAATCGCCGGTTTGCTCCCGCTTCCGAGCGGTTAAAAGCCTTCATGGAAAAGCGGCACGCGCCCTACAACATTACCTATCGGTGCAACGTCGGGTTGACGCCCGCCGGTCACATGATGCACCCACCCGAAGAGGGCGGTGGACTTATTGTGGGCGAAGCCTGTCATTTTTTCGACTATTGCACCTGGCTCGTCGACGCAAAACCAGTCAGCGTTTCCGCAGTCATGCCTTCCTATTCAGGAGAAGATTTCGTCGCAAACGACAACATGTCTGCAATCATAAAATACGAGGACGGATCGGTTGCGACCATCGTGTACACGACTATGGGTCACACGAGTCTGAATAAAGAGCGCGTTGAAGTGTTTGCCGGTGGAGCCGCAGCGGTGCTTGACGACTACACTGCACTGACCTTCCAGGGAGCAAATGAAAAAGGCTGGACCGGCACACAGGACAAAGGGCATAAGGCTATCGTCCGGTTATTCGGCGAATCCTTGGCAGCGGGAGACGATTTGCCGGTTGGACTCGAAGCCTCTTATCTCAGCCACAAACTCACGTTCGACGCGTTGGAATCGGCACGAACCGGCGCCACACTCGGATAGATGAGGCCTGGAAATCAATGATGTTTCGTCTGTTCGCGAGTCTGTAATTCGAGCTATTCAATCCGAACGGAAACGTTGTCGACCAGATATTTGTCCTTTCCACCTGGTCGAATCATTATCTTCAAACGTAGTGAATCCGCATCAATTGTTTTCGGCAACGGAAGTTTTGATTCAAGTTGCGTCCATTCGGTGGAAGCTGGCCAAGAAACCGTGTTTTTTGTTGTCTTTCCCTCGGCCTTATACAGCAACTCCAAGAACAGTTGGCCGGGCTTGGGTGCCTTGCCCATCGCTGAAGCAACGAACACCTTGCCTAAGTCGTTCTTTCGAGCCTTCACTGGTTGAACGACAATGCCATAATCTTCAGATTCTGAAGTTAGCGCGAGTACATGCACACCGTGATATGCGTCAGTTGACGCGGCGATATTCTTAATATTCGAGACGTTCCAATGCTCCGGTGCACCATTCGCGCCGCGTTTTTCGAATGAGGGATTCAAGAGGCGAGGGTCTAGCTTCCTCGCCGCAGACTTCTTGCGCGCATTATTTTTTGACGCTTGCGACTTTTTTGCTGCAGGTTTTTTCGCTTCAGGCTTGGGTGCCGTCGGATCCGAGCTCGATGACGCAGCCGGCGATGAGGAAGCGGTGGCAACCGGAACACTCGTCGAGTCCGTCAATGGTGCGGGTTCTTCGGCTGGCGTACATGCCGAAATCGAAACAGCACATCCGACGGCTGACAGCATGATCACCAAAGTGCGGACTTTCATCGCAAAACCTCCTCTTATCCTAGATTCTATCAGTGCTACATCTTCAGACACGGCCAGAATCATCAATCGTTAACGCTACCGAATGTATCGAGGTTTAGTCAAGCAGTTTAGCGTTCCACAAAACGGATAGCAGCAAACATTTTGCCAGTATGCTAAAGCAAATTGGCGTTATGCGGTTTCGAATACGGAACCTATCGTGTCCGTTGCGGATTCGGCGGTACGCGCCGGCCCAGTCGGTTGAGGCGTTCCGTCGGCGAATGTTAGGATACTCAGAAGAGCGCAGAACCACCACGCATCGGCTTCCTTTATCTCTTTCATTCATGTGATTTCATGAAAAACGTTTTAACAACCGTTCGGCGAATACGTCATGCGGGCCTGCGTTGGACTCTTAGCGCGATCTGGCGCCGGGGAATACGGCGCGTGGAGGCCTTGGGGCCCATTCGATCGCGCATCGACTCAAAACTCCTGGTCACGTCCGAATCCCTAATGGATCGCATTGATTTTGGATCGCGCCCGCGCGGGGATCTGAAATCACGCTTTATTGACGATTCACAAACGCGCCACTTCCTAGACCATCCTCAGGCCACTGCCGATCTGATCAAGAAAGAATTTCCCGATAACGTCCAAGCAACGATTAATGTAGCGGACAAAATCTGCCGGCATGAATTTCTTTTCCTGGGGCAGGAGGTGGCATTCGGAGAGGACATCGACTGGCATTGGATGCCCGACGGCGATGGTAGCTGGCCGAATCAGCATGTCGACGGATATCCGAAATCATCGTACTACGGAGAGGATCGGCCGGGCGACATCAAGTACCCGTGGGAGTTGGGACGACATCAGTTCTTCGTAACGCTTGGCAAGGCGTACCACTATACGGGAGACGAGCGGTATGCCGAAGCGTTCACACATCAACTCATCCATTGGCGAAAGACGAACCCGTTGAGGCATGGAATCCATTGGATTAGCGAAATGGAGTTCGCCATTCGCATCATTTCTTGGTCGAATGCGTTTCAGCTGTTTAAGGATTCTCCACATTTTCAGGCCGATGGATTGGATCCCTTCATACTTGGACTCTATGAACACGCCCTCTATCTCGACCGTACGCTGACCACACACTGGCTTGTTGCGAATAATCATCTGCTCGGCGAAACGGCAGGCCTCTTCGCATTTTCGGTCTTGTTTCCGCAGTTTCGTGAATCCGCTCGTTGGCAACGAAAAGCGCTCCGAGTATTCGCAGACGCGCTCGAAAGCCAAGTATTCCCTGACGGAGTCAACAAGGAACAAGCAACAGGCTATCACCGCTTCGTACTTGATTTCGTATGGTTAGTTGTCCGACTAGGGGAACTAAACAACATAAAGCTCCCAACGATTGTCTACGACCGCTTAGAGAAAATGCTGGAATACGAACGAGCCGTTATCCCTCCGAACGGCCTCGTGCCTCAGGTCGGCGACTGTGATGATGGACGTGCATTTATTTTGAGCGAGTCGGATTCGTTCTTCGATTTTCGTGGATGGCAAGCGGTAGGGGCGGTACAATTCGATCGCCCCGATTTCGCTCGAGCCGCTGAATGTGGAAACGAAGAGGCGCTTTGGCTCTTAAACGTCGAGGGCTGGAAGCAGTTCAAGTCGATTGTCCCGGCCGATGAACCACGCCATTCAGTCTGTTTCGAGCAGGGGGGGCATTGCGTGTTGCGTTCAGGCGATCAAGCTGGCGACACATATGTCTTCGTTCGCTCCGGCGCCTTTGGCCTGGGAGGAGATGGATCGTGTGTGCACAGCCATGCGGATATTCTAGCTCCGATCATTCATTGGAAGGGTGTGCCCTTAACGGTTGATGCGGGGACTTACGCCTATTACTGCCCGACCTCCGAACGCGACCGCATGCGATCAACCTCTATGCACAATACGATGGCTCCACTAAGCATAGAGCAGGCAAACATGATGCCCATCTTCAACTGGGAAATCGTTCCCGAAACGGAAATTGCCGAATGGGAGACGGACGCGCGGGCAACGTCATTTCGAGGAAAACTGACCGCGCCTGGTCAGTACACACACGAACGCTGCATGATGCTGAAAACGCAATCTGCCGAACTGACGATCGAAGATACTCTCACATTGGCGAACGCGGACGATCACCAGGATATCGTGTGGCACATGCTTTTTCACTCGGATATTTCGATCCAAGTCGAGGACACTAATGCGTTAGTTATATTGCGAAACGACGACAAAATCATCCGTATGCAGTTTGATGGGTTTGGCGGACACCAAGTTCGTCGATGCGCGTACTCCCCCTCCTATGGTGTCCTGCACGAAGGCGACATGCTCGAGTTGGTCGTGGCTCAGGCCAACGTTGCGCAAACGAGTGTAACGTTTACGTCGATGACATAGGCTGCGGGCCCTGCGGGCGAGACCGGTTCACAACGTTTGCAGGCCCATTCCGCACCGTGCTAGCATGCGCAGTCTTTCCAGAATATCCTTGCGGCATATGGAGTTGTTCATCGCATGAAAGTTACCGTTGTTGGAACAGGGTACGTAGGCCTTGTGGTTGGGACCTGCTTTGCGGAGACGGGCCATATCGTGCGATGCATCGACATTGATGCCGAAAAGGTCGAACGCCTTAACAAGGGCCAGATTCCAATTTACGAGCCGGGGCTTGAGGAACTCGTCCATCGCAATCTCGAGGAAGATCGCCTGACGTTTTCCACTGATTTGGAAGGTGCGGTGTCCGATTGTTTGTGTGTGTATCTGTGTGTCGGTACGCCGCGTAAAGACACCGGAGAGGCGGACCTTTCGTTTACTCTTGCGGCTGCCGAACAGGTGGCTCGCGCGATGACCGGGTACCGCGTTATCGTCAATAAGAGCACTTGTCCGTTGGGCACGGCGAAACAACTTGAGGATCTCATCGGCGGCATCACTAGTCATCCGTTTGACGTTGTCGTCAATCCAGAATTCCTTCGCCAAGGCGCCGCGGTCGATGATTTTATGCGGCCGGATCATGTGGTCATAGGGTCGGACGATGTTCGGGTTCAAGAGATTATGAAAGAACTGTACGCGCCGTTTGTCCGGTCGGGTAAACCGATTCTCGTGATGGACATTCGGAGCGCAGAACTCGTGAAGTACGCAACCAACGCGATGTTGGCGACCCGCATTTCGTTCATGAATGAATTGGCCAATATTTGCGAAGCCTTCGGCGGCGATATCACGCACATCCGCGAAGGGTTGGCGGCCGATTCACGATTTGGAACATCGTATCTATTTCCCGGCTTGGGATACGGCGGGTCGTGTTTGCCCAAAGACGTATCCGCACTCGCCCACGTCGCCAAGGATAAAGGGCTCAAGTGTGACATCCTCGACGCGGTAGGCGTCGTAAACGAACGGCAAAAAGACCTCTTTGTCGATCGCATCCTCGACTACTACGGTGATGACATTGGCAAGAAACGCATCGCGATTTGGGGTGCGAGCTTCAAACCGAAGACAGATGATTTGCGGTACAGCCCGTCGCTCAAACTGATCGACGCACTCATCGAAAAGAAGGCGGAGATTATCGTCTATGATCCCGTTGCTGGGAACCGGGTGCGCGATCGCTACGGAGACGCAGTCACGATCGCGGAAAAGAATTACGACGCATTGCAAGACGCCGATGGACTGGCAGTCATTACCGAATGGAACGAATTCCGCCGGCCGGATTACGCGCGGATGGGCGAACTCATGCGAGAGAAAACCATCTTCGACGGCCGCAACGTCTACACGCCCGACGTGATGAAAGAACACGGCTTCCGATACTTCAGTATCGGCCGGCAACCGGTATAGGTTCGGACATTGGGATCGGTATTGATTAGCGGCGGCGCCGGGTTCCTCGGCTCCCATGTCTGTGATCGCCTATTGGCCGAAGGGCATGACGTGATCTGCGTGGACAATTGTGTGACCGGCCGCACGCAAAACATCGCTCATCTGGACAACAATCCGAAATTTGCATATCGCGATCAGGACATCTCGAAACCGTTTGAGATCGAGACGCCGATCGACTTCGTTCTGCACATGGCATCGCCCGCCAGCCCGCCGGACTTCAAACGTATTCCGTTCGAGACGATGACCGCGGGATCATACGGAACGCACAACATGTTGGCGATTGCACGGGAGAAGGGTGCACGTTTTTTTCTGTCCAGTACGTCGGAAATTTACGGTGACCCGCCGCCTGAACATCACCCCCAAGTCGAGTCGTATGCTGGCAACGTCAACACACTCGGCACACGCAGTGTGTATGACGAAGCGAAGCGGTACGCCGAAACGGTGACGATGACGTACCAGCGCGAATACGCATTAGAGACACGCATCGTCCGAATCTTCAACACCTACGGCCCGCGTATGCGGCCCGATGACGGACGAGTCGTTACCAACTTCATCTGCCAAGCCTTGCGCGGCGAACCGTTAACCTTGCATGGCGACGGTAGCCAAACGCGCAGCTTCTGTTTTGTAGACGACCTCGTCGACGGCATCTACCGGCTCATCATGTCGAACGAACCGTTACCCGTGAACATCGGTAATCCCAGTGAATTCACCATGCGAGAACTCGCGGACAAAGTCCTCGCTATTACCGGAAGCAAAAGCGAAATTATTTCGATTCCACAGCCTTTTAAAGACGACCCCCGCCAACGTAAACCCGACATCACAAAAGCGAAGAATGTATTGGATTGGGAACCCACCATCGATCTCGACGCCGGACTCGCTAAGACGATCGAATACCTCTGCGGCGAACTCGGCCTCTAACCTCTCCTTTCGTTGCCTGCCTCGTGGAGGCGCGCGAACAGCGTCGGGACGAATTTTTCGCAATCTAATCATGCGATATCACTTCGGTGCGAATTAAGTACGATTGCTCTACGTGGTCGACGACGCCCCAAACATTTCGTCGAGGTGCTCTTGCGGCAGTGGTTTCGTCAATTTCGAGACGATGATCGTTGCGGCGATAGACACGCCTTCGCCCAGTGCCGCGCAGGAGTACGGATTGGGTCCTTCGCCGTGTAGCCAGGCGACTATGGTATGCGGAAAGCCGGATCCGAACCAGGCGGGATCGAGTGCCTGCGTGTGCAGAATGACGAAGGTGAAGAATCCGGAAGCGAGGCCGGCGTAGGCACCGCTCCGTGTGACGCCTTGCCACAGCGCGCCCATCACGAGCGGGCCGGCGAACGCGGCCATCATGCCCCCGATACCAATCCATACAATAAGCGCTACATTGGTTTCGATGAGAGCCCACGCCATCCCCATGCACAGGATGAGCACGATCACGGTGGTCACGCGGCTGATGTTCAATACTTGCCTATCAAGTTTCTCTTCCGTCGGTGGGTTGGAAAGACGTGGCACGATGGTTAGACGATAGATATCGTTCGCGATGATTTGAGAGGAAGAGATGACCAAGCCGTCGGCGGTCGACATGATGGCCGCGAGAATACCTACCCCGATAAGCGCGGCGAGCCATGTGGGAAATAGTTCGATGAATAGCATCGGCAAGGCTTGGTTGGGCGTCGCTCCTTCCGCGTAAAGTTCTGCACCAAACAGGGCGCGGGCGAGTAGACCGCCGAGGCCCATCATGCCGAGCGTGATACCGAACACGGACGCGAACTTGATGAACGTACGCTGTTGGTTCACGTCTTTTAGTGCCCAGAGTTTGTTGCCGAGGTGGGGGAGGAGTCCGAGCGGGATGTGTGCGAAGAAGATCGCGACAATGGACCAAGGCGAATGGTACATCGGCGTTGAGGTATTCAACGGCCCAACCAAGTTTTCGTCTTGTTCCTTGAGCCGATCTACGACGCCGGCGAAGCCGCCATCGACACCCACGCCCGTTAGGACGAGGACGATTACCAACGCCGCAAGAACGAGCATCATGGCACCCTGGACGGCGTCGGTAAGAATATCGGCGTGCGCGCCGCCGAGGACGACGTAGAAAAGCAGGACCAATGTGGTAATTGATAGCGCCCAGAAGGGTGTGAGTCCCAGCATGGTCTCGAACATAACGAGTCCGGAAACGAGCTGTCCGGCGAGGTAGAAAAAGAGTACGAGTGAGAAAAGTGAGACCATGATCCGGATGCCTTCGGACTGATAGCGGTCGCCTAGATACTCGGGTATCGATCGATTGCCGAATCGGTTTCCTGACGCTGCGATGAGGCGCATCGAAATGAGGACGCCGAAATAGACACCGATGGGGTATAAGAAGTTGCCCCACTGCGCTGCGAGACCGAATTCGTAGCCGAGGCCTGGCGAGCCGAGAAATGTAGCGCCGCTAGCGGTTGTTGCGGCAAACGCAAATGCGAGTGACAAAGGACCGTAGGATCCGCGTGCCGTTGCAAAGTCGTCCGCGTGTTTGATTTTGCGTTGCCCGATGACACCGATTGCTAACATGCAGCCAATGTAGACAATCAGGAAAATCCAGGACCACGTGATAAGGCTCATTCGTTTCCCCGCTTTGAATTCGTCGCTGAAATTCGTGTTACTTTTTTTGACTATTCAGCCAGTTCTCGATTTCCTCGTCGGACATGCCCTTGGCCTTCATCGCTTTGATCAGTTCTTTTTTCGACATCTCACCTTCAGCGCCTTTGCCCTTGCCATCTCCAGGTTTAGGTTTTGACTCATCCTGGTTCGCATCTAGTTCTTTCCGAGTTGGTGTCGCCGAAGGTACGCCGCCAGCAGGCACTTCGATGTTGGCGGTCCAGCAGATCGCATTGAGTACGATGGTTCGAAAATCGTCGTCGCCCCAGTTGTCGTGATTGTGTCCGCCGGTGAAGCCGAAACCGCGTCCACCACCAGAGCGTTCGTAGGCCCATGCCATGTGTTGGGGTTCGCCGTTAGCGATGGCTTTACGTACGTGTGGATTGCCGCTGCGGGGCCCGTCCGGCCGGGACAATGAAGAGTCGGGTGGCAAGGCTGTCAGTATTGGAGTGACGCCTTTCATTCCTTCAACGAAGCGCATGTGGTAGTACCATTCGTCATTGAGCTCGAACGGATTCACGCCACGGGTAATCGGATGTTCTGGCAGGGCGATGAAATCGGCGTCCCAGTGCGGATTGACTGACCAGTTTTCGGCGCAGTAGCCGCCTTGCCACTCAAGGAATTTCCCGGAGATTTCTGCATTGGGATTGACCTCGGTCGCCCAATGGATCGTCACGAGCCCGACGCCTTTTTGGGCCAGTTGATCGAAGAATGCCACGTGTGACTTCATCGGGTGGGAATCGGCTTCTGCACTCCAGTAGCCATCGCTGAATATTACGACGGTTGCCGCCCCATCGAATATGCTGTTGTCCTCTGGCCAGCCTTCGGTTGTTACTACTGCTTCAACGTTGGGAATATTTTCGTTCAGACGCTTCGCGAGCAACATGCAGCCTGCACGATGTTCGTGCGCACCCCAACCGTGACTCTGTTTTCCCGCCACGAGTACGATCTTTGTCTTGTCGTCGGCTTTGGCCATGAACGCGGGTATGAATGAAATTGAAACCATGATTGCGATAGCAGCGGTCCAGCATCTATTCATTTTTGTGCTCCTTCTAATCGTTTCAGCAGCTACCGAACGGCGGCATCCTGCATGTGAACAGGTTCAAGAGTACCGAGGTATGCGAATAAATCGGCGATCTCCTGATCTGACAGACCATCGAGCAATCCCTCTGGCATCATGGAGAGCTCTGTGAGTTCTTGGTCGGTGATCTGCGAATGCGGGATCGACATGGGCTCGTCTGCGTTTGCGATGCGCAGGGTCAATTGGCGCTTGTCTTCACCTATGACGACACCTGAATAAACTTGGCCGTCTTCCGTGAACACCATCGTCATCTTATAGTCGTCCTGCACGAATTCGCTGGGCGTTAGGATATTTTCGAGCAGATAGTTCACATCGGTTCGATTGGCACCGGTGAGATCAGGGCCGACGAGTCCGCCTTCACCGTAGAGTTGATGGCAGGCCTTACAGGTCTCGTTGAACCGTTCGAGACCTCGGCGTGGATCGGCTTTGGCGATCGTTTCTTCGGTCAACAGTTTCGTGAACTTCGCGAACGCGGCCGACGCATCCGGTGAACCTTCTTCCATCGGACCCCATACTTCGAGGAAACGATTGCCGACGACGCGGAACAATAGCCGTGCGATATACGGCGGAATGTCACGACGTGGCACGGCCTCGCTCCGGATGGCTTCCATCAGTTGGGTGCCGTGCTCCGGCCGGGAGGCCAGGGCGTTAACGATTTCCAGCTTTTCCTCCGTTGAAAAGTCGGCGTAACGATTAAGAAGGGTCTTTGCCAACGCATCATCTTCGAACGAAGCAACAGCGCGAATCGCATCCCGGCGCAATGCATCGTCGTCCAGCAGGGCAAGCAATTCCGATTCGAGCTCCGGCCTTTTCTGTTCGGCCAATCCGCGAAGCGCCTGTCGCCGATCATCGAGATCGTTGTTCTCATCTTGTAGCGTTTCCAGTAGCGCTTCGGCTGCGACGGCGTCACCGAACAGCAGAGACAAGTCGAGTGCGAGCGACGAAACCTCATCGTCGCCAGTACGTAATTTTGCATAAACCTCTGGCCAATGCTTCGGCGCTTCAGGGTCGTTTGTCCCTTCTAAACCATCGCGCATACCGACTAACAAGAGGTTTCGCGATTTTGCATCACGGCCGATTTCCTCTATCAACGGGTCGAGATCGCCTTCGGCCGTCAACCGTCGCGCGACGTATTGAGTAATCATCGGTATCTGCGATTGATTCGCAATTTTCAATGCGCGTTCGGGGTCTTCTGGAACGAGTGGTTCCATGCCGTACCAAATCATTTTCG
>Ga0315336_1007438_pt1 | contig 10472 bp, 8 predicted proteins | sample ASW5metaG_FD_204512 | JGI IMG/M metagenome (GOLD analysis project Ga0315336, IMG submission 204512) | Ammonia-oxidizing marine archaeal communities from Monterey Bay, California, United States - ASW #5 | ecosystem: Environmental > Aquatic > Marine > Intertidal zone | place: USA: California... | reverse complement strand
GGGGCCTTGATCCTGGCGCCAGGAAGGATGCGCTTCGCTCACTGTGTGACCGCGTAGAAAAGTCAGCCAAACGCGTTAGCTTGTACCAGGTATTTCCTGCTCGCTGCGAATACGATTTTTTTGCGTGGCTTACGGTTGACTGTGACACGTGTGAATCACCGGACCAATTTCTCGGAACGTTTGCGAGCGCGTTTTCGCCGCACAGGGCTCTTTTCGAGAGCCCGCTCACGCTGGTCGGAATCACAAAACCTTCAATGTATGTGCGCCCACACGAGAATCCTCAGGAAATCAAACCCTATGATGATGACCGCAAACCATATTTTGTGATCTATCCCTTCGCGAAAACAAGCGATTGGTACCTGAAGTCGAAGGAGGATCGCCAAAAAATGATGGCGGGCCACATTCGACTCGGAAAAACCTATCCTGCAATTAAGCAACTCCTGCTCTATTCGTTCGGCATTCAGGACCAGGAGTTTATTGTTTCCTACGAAATGGATGACTTGCCAATGTTCTCGGACCTGGTTCAAGACCTACGCTCAACAGAAGCTCGCGCGTACACACTTCTCGACACACCGATTATCGCCGGCGTACTGAGGACACCGGATCAGCTTGTCGAAATATTCGGCACTGGGGACTGACTCCGCGCAGGTGGAAATGAATTCTGACACTCCTTGCAATGACACCTTCCTGCGTGCGTGCCGCTGCAAGCCAGTTGAACACGTGCCCGTTTGGTACATGCGGCAGGCCGGGCGCTATCAGCCTGAATATCGTGAAATCAAAAAAACGCGCCGCCTGGTTGACATTGTCATGGATCCAAAGCTGTGCGCGCTGGTAACGCTTTCGCCGATCGATCAACTCAACGTTGACGCCGCCATCCTGTTCTCGGATATCATCATGCCGATTGCTCCGATGGGTATCACATTTGAGATCCGTGATGGCATTGGTCCTTGCCTGGACAATCCAATCCGAGAACGAGAGCACGTGAAACGGCTCAGCGTGCCCGATTTCGCTGCCGGCATGCCTTACGTTAGCGAGACGATCAGTATTCTCAGGAATCAACTGACCGTCCCGCTCATCGGTTTCTGCGGCGCCCCATTTACCCTTGCCTGTTATCTGATCGAGGGCGGTCCATCGAAACATTTCACTCACGTGAGACGCACCATGCACGGTGACCCAGATTTCTGGAATGTCCTGATGGAGATTTTGACGGCCGGGATGAGTGCATATCTGCGCTTTCAGGCCGAATGCGGCGCACAGGCACTACAGATATTTGACAGCTGGGTGGGTACGCTCGGTGTCGACGACTACCAAGACCACGTGCTCCCTCATTTGATGCGACTGGTCTCCGAAGTTAATAATCATGCCGATGTGCCCATCATCTATTTTGGCGTGCATACGGGGCATCTACTTGAAAAAATAGCCGAATCCGGATGCGATGTGATCGGACTTGATTGGAGAGTATCCATCGCCGAAGCGCGTCGTCGTGTACCGGCCAACATCGCCCTGCAGGGGAATCTCGATCCCGGACTGCTGTTGGGACCCTGGGACAAACTTGAGCAACATGCACAGTCAATCCTCGACCAGGTTGCTGAGCCCGGTTTTATATTCAACCTCGGCCACGGCGTTACACCCGAGACTTCGGTTGAGACCTTGCAGAAGCTCACCCAGTTCGTGCACAACAGCACCATCTCGCCCTCATGACAAAACGCGGTGTCCTCGTCATGGCATATGGCGCTCCCGATTCCATGGAGGATGTCGAACCTTTTTACACTGACATCAGGGGCGGTCATCCGCCTTCAACGGAACTGCTTCAAGAACTCGTCGAGCGATACGAGTCCATCGGGGGAAAATCGCCGTTGCTCGATATTACAACCCGGCAGGCAGCTGCATTGGAAACCCAACTTGGCAATGGCGAGTTTACTGCGTACGTGGGGATGCGGCACTGGAAACCGTGGATTCCGGACGTCGTGCGGAAGATGGCGGCGGACGGTATCGAAGAGGCTGTCGCGCTTGTCATGGCACCCCACTATTCCCGCATGAGCATCGGAAAGTACATGGACATCGTCGACCGATCGCTGGCCGAACACGATTCCGGCATCACGATGCACAAGATCAAAGCGTGGCATTTGGAACCTGCATTCATCCATGCGCTGGAGCATCGCGTGCATTCTGCAATGAAACGATTTTCAGTTGATGAGCAGACATCGCTGCGCGTGCTTTTTACCGCGCACAGCTTGCCTGAACGCATCCGTGAGTGGAACGATCCCTACCCTGATCAATTGCTCGAGACCAGCCGCAAGATTGCCGACGACCTGCAAATCAAGGATTGGCAGTTCGCATATCAGAGTTCAGGCCGTACGCCGGAACCCTGGCTGGGGCCCGATATCCTTGACGTTATCGATCGCTCGGCCGAAGACGGCATCGATGCAATCCTGGTATGTGTAGTCGGGTTCGTATCCGACCATCTCGAAGTGCTATATGACATTGACGTCGAAGCAAGACCCGCCGCAGAAGCCAAGGGCGTGCATCTCGAGCGCATTGACATGCTCAACGACGATCCAGGACTGATCGAAGCGCTGGTTAACGTGGTGAACGGGCCATGGAAGCGGCAATGAGGTTAGCCTGCATATCTCACATTTTTCCTGCTACGACCGCAGATCCCTCCGCGAGGATGTGCCGAAATCTTGACTCGCCAATTTACAGTGTGTCTACACGGTTTCATCGGCGAGTCAAAGTTTCGACACGTCCTGGCGGGTGCTCCACGGTCTCGAGACGAAAAAGTGTGAGATATGCGGGTTAGTTCACTGTTCGGAATGCTTACGTATTCCGCTACGCCGGATAGGGACATAGCGGCATCCGCAAGGATTCGGATGTTTAAATTTCGGGGTAGCCGCAGGTCGTCGCCATGACGACTGCTTACCTGTCATGCGTAGCCCTGGACATTCCCCTCACAGCTATGACGAACAGGAGCACTGCCAGGATAGCCAACACGATCAATCCCTTTAGCGAGGAATGCCTCTCTCCGAATAGCAGCGCGTCCCGACATATATCAACTGCCAGGGTTAACGGATTCCAACCGGCAATCGTCTCCAGCCACGCCGGCATCTGCTTTGCCGGCACCAAGGCAGAACTCGTGAACAGCAATGGCATGTTTACCACGTGAATAAACACCGCCATACTTTCCTGGGACTGCGAAGTCATTGCGATCAAACAGGAGATACAGCAAAACGCGGCTGCAAAAAGCGCGAGCGCTAGTATTGCCTGCAGCAAAGGCCTAAAGGCCACGTCCAGGCGCGCACCAATCAGCCAACCCAACGCGCAAACCACTATAGCCTGGACAAGAAGTCTCGACACATCGGCTATGACCTTGCCTCCAAGAAGCATGCGTGCATCAGCCGGAGTGCTAAGCATGCGGCTAAAGAATTGACTGCGCATATCAAAGATCAAACTGATTCCCGACTGTGAGGCGCCGAACAGAACAGTCATGGCACACACCCCGGGAACCAGAAAATCGAGATAGGATATTCCTTCTCCGAACGAATCAAGCGCATACCGATGAAATAGAAAACCGAAGAACAGCATCCACATTAAAGGTTGCAAAAAGGAAAAGATCAGCACGACAGGTCGACGCAGCGTTTTCAACCACGTCCGCCTGAATACAACCTTGAGTACGGCCCAGTTACCCCTGGTCATGCAGCTTTCTGCTTTGATTTTCTTCGCGACCCTCCCGCCTTAACGGAGAAGTCACGGCCCGTCAAATTGAAGTATGCGCTAAGAATATCCGGAGTTTTCCGTTGAATGACAACCGTTTCAAAGCCGAACTGTTTCAACTTCTCGAGAACTCGTTCCTGCACCTCGTCATCCTTCGCCAGGCTAATCGTAACCTGCCGCGCAACGACATGCATGCGATTTACTCCAGGCGTTGCACTGATTTGTTGTTGAATTTTCTCATCTTCCAGCGGTGCATTGAGCGTCAGCTGCAACATGGGAGCCCCGTGACGTGAAACAATGTTGGACGGCGTATCGCAAAGCAACAGGGCGCCCTTGTCAAAGAGTGCGACCCGGTTGCTATAGCGCGCTACGTGATCCATGTCGTGCGAAACGACAAGCACCGCGCGTCCCTGTTCGGCCCGGCTTCGCATGACACTCCAGAAGAAATCGCATCCGCTTGGATCAAGTCCAGCCGTCGGTTCATCGACGACTATAAATCTAGGGTCGTGAATAAGCCCCACCGCCAGATGCAAGCGTTTACGCAGTCCGCCCGAATACAGCCTGACCCGGCGACTGAGATGATCGTTCAACCCGAAGTCGGTGGCCAGCTGAGCGAACCGTTCCTGCCGCGTGCCCTTCTTGATTCCATACAACGCCGCAAAAAAGGCCAGCGTCTCGTGACCGGTCATCTCGTGGTCCAAGGCAGGATCTTGGGATGCGTAGCCGATAAGAGAACGGAAGGTCTTGCCACGATCTCGTGGATCTTGATCCAGGACGCGCACCTGGCCCGAATCCTGGTTTAGAAGTCCGCAGAATATACGAAGCAACGTTGTCTTGCCGGAGCCGTTGGCGCCGACAATCGCCGTAACCTGCCCGAAGGGAATATCGAAGTCGACGTTATGGAGTGCAACAATCCCGCCCGGAAACGACTTGCAGACGGCCGTTGTAGATGCCGCCGAAGCGGAATCAATTGTCGGCATGAACGATGGTGCCTACGTGTTCGCCATTGATGGCGGCCTGAATGAGTTCAGGCTTCAACCCGTTGATGAGTTGAAACTGCTTTGTGAGGCGCGTGGTTTCCAACAGATCCAGCAACACACGGTCGAAGGGTAGTGTTTTGATGTTACGCTTCTTTAACTCCGATGCACTGATACTATCTATAAAATTAGCGGAAGAGTTTTCCTTCGGATCGGCATCGTACAGGCCGTCCACGTCTTTTACGAAGACCATCGTCTTGCAGCCAAAACATTCGCTTAGAATGAACGTTCCCGCATCGGTACGGTGAGGAGGAATTCGTCCGATCGACGGCGGATGTTCCCAAAGCGAGTACGGGGGAACACCATTAAAAATGACTCCCGGCGCGGACTGAATAAAGAGCGGTAGGAGATGGCCGAAAATCTCAGGAGGGATCGCAACGACGCCGTAAGGCGACAGCAAGGCACCCAGGATGTGCGCGTTGCCGAGCGCATCAGCGACGGATATCTGCGCGAGAACCCCGGTTGGTAGTCCAAGGTCCAGTCCAATGGAAAACACATGGCGGCTGCGCACTCCCCCGCCGACACCCAGGATAAGTTTTTCTTTCTTGAGAAGCTCGCCGAGAGCATCACAGACGGGATACAACGTTTCGCGACCCGGATCGATGAGCGCTCGGCCACCGATTTTCAGCACATGCACGTCCGGTAACATGCGTACGACTGACGTTTCGGTCGAAGCCATCACATCTTTGTCGAGCAGGCTTTCGCGCATTAATTTCGATTTTACATGGTGCCGTTTGTCGCTCATTTAACTGCCGTGGTTTTGGTTATCGAACAAGAACTTTTCTTCGGGGTCAATCCACCGTAATGATTGTGCCAACGTGTTCGCCGTTAAGGGCTTTGGTCAGATTTCCTGCAACAAGCCCGTTGATCACCTGGATGGAACGTTGATGCTGCGCGTTTTGCATCAAGTCTAACACTGCCTGTTCCACGACGATGTCCTGCAAATCCATTTCTGCCATCTCGGCAACCGTGGCCTTGGGAATGAATTTGGCATCGGGATCCTTCTTTGGATCGGCAGTGTAGAGACCGTCTTCATCCTTCACATAGATCATCGACTGTGCTCCGAATACCTCACTGATTAGGTACGATCCGGTATCGGTCCGATGCGGTGGAATACGACCGACTTTCGGGTTCTGCTGCCAGAACGTATACGGGGGCATGCCGAAAAAAATCACCGCCTTGCGTTCGGCGAGATAGAGCGGCAATTGGGGAAATTGAATAGGTTCGATGAATGGAATGCCATGCTTGGCCATGAGAAAATGAAGCATGCGGGCGTTCTGCATGCTTACGAAGGTTCCCAAGACACTCAATACTCCGGTCGGTAGTCCGAGGTCGATGCCGACGCTGTAGGCGTGGCGCGCACGAGTTCCTGCGCCGGTGCCAAGGATCATCTTGTGTTTACCAAGATTTTCGACCAATTCATCGACAAGCGGATAAAGGGCAACGCGGCCGCGATCAATGATGCTTTGACCACCTATTTTGACAACGTTGGCATCCGGAAGGATGGAAATGGGCGCTTTATCTACGGTTTCTGCCAGCAAGGCGTCGTCGGTTAAGCTCTGTGATACTAATGACTTGCCCAACTCCGTCAGTATTTCATCGCTCATCGTGCAATCCAGTGTTTCGCTCGGACCGGGAACGCCGGCTCGGGCTGATGATATCCTTCGTCATGCCTTTCGAAACAGGCAGAAAGGCAGGACTTTAGCACCTCAGCCTTCCGAGTGCAACCCTCATCGGTCAAAGGAGGCGCTTTTTTTTACGGCCCTACCGTTGGCCCAATATCCGCCATGACTGTGGCCGGGCTTATCGGAATTTGCGACGCGTCTGAGGCTAGCAGGAGTGTGTCGCGTAATCCCGGAATCGCAAAAGGCGGCGGATAGCGTGAGTCTATCGACGGGACGTTAGTCTCCCCAGATTTCTTCATCGGTCGGAATGCGAGCATCAGCAGGTTTGTAGCCAACGCGCGTAATGTTCATCATGTGACGGTAGCTCAGGTTTTCGCGCAAGCTGTTATTCCCCCAGAAACCGGTGCCAAGTGTCGTCGTGGCCCCAAATTGATTGAAGAAACTGCCGCCTGCACTGGTCGTGGCGCAATCATTGACGACAACCCGAGAGACATCCATGGCCTCTGCAAACTGTTCAACCTTGGCCTTGTCGTCTGAGTGAATCGATACCGTGTGCCCCTTTCCGTCGAGCGCAATATTTGCTTTTGAAATGGCGACCGCTTCATCGAAGTGATCGTAAGCGTAGAAGAGCGAGACGGGGCATAGCTTCTCCTTGCGCAAGCATTCGTGGCGGCTATCCAAGTCGCCCTTCAGCAACAGCATTCGCGTGCCGGGAGGCACTTCGATGCCTACGGCTGCTGCGGCCTGCCCGGCCGTCACTCCCACGCCTTCGCGGCTCAGATTGCCATCGACATAAAGAAAGTCCTGCAGCCGATCGATGAGGCTGTCGTCCTCTATAAACGCAACATCCCGCTGCTGAAAGGCGTGTCTATACGCGCCTGCTTCTTCGCTGGGTACAATGACCGCCTGCTCGCAGGCACATGGCAAACCGTTGTTGAAGACCCTGCCCTCGATGATCTTTTCGACTGTCTCCTCGACGTTCATTTCACGGTCGACAACACACTGAACATTGCCGGGTCCTACCCCGTAGGCGGGGGTTCCACTGGAATACGCTGCCTTGACGACGCCCATGCCGCCCGTAGCGACAACAACATCCACCTGTTTCATCAACTCCCCGGTTGCCTCAATCGAGGGTTCTTCGATGCATTGAACGATATCGAGAGGTGCGCCCTGCTCCTTGAGCACATCATGAAACAGAGCCAACGTAGCCCTTGTTGTACGCTTGGCTTTGGGATGCGGCGCCCCGATGACCGCGTTGCGACACTTGAGGCCGAACATACAGTTACTCATGAAATTCGTTACTGGAATCGTCACGGGAAGTACAGCGCCGACAACGCCAATCGGCTTTGCGATCTCGAGTACACCGGCCTCTTCATCGCGACGGATGACACCGACGGATTTTTTGCCCTTCAGTTCCGCCCAGATGATGACGGGCTTGCGTTTATCTTGTTTGAGATTGTATTCATAGTTACCCAGCCCAGTTTCCTCAACCGTCAACTGAGCGAGCTCCTCGGCATTGTCCATGACCGTCCTGCCGATACCTCTCACCACACGATCGATCTCTTCCTGGGTTGCACTGCCCCATGCTTGCTGAGCAGCGCGGGCCTTCTTCACCAGTTCCGCGATTGGGCTCATTTTTCTCCCGCCATCTCCAAGATTCGCAACGCTCTTTCCACGATTGGTTGATCGATGAGTCTACCGTCCAGTTGGACAACGCCGCGCCCTTCGGACTGCGATTGCTGGTAGATTTCGACAATCTTCCTGGCCATTTCAAGATCTCTGGGCGAAACGGAAAACTCGCTGTTACACGTCTCGACCTGGATCGGATGGATGCACAGTTTTCCCTGGAAGCCCATGCGCCGGGCATGACGGCAGGCTTCGCGCAAGCCCTGCAGATCCTTGAGGTCGGTCATATATGGCGCGTCAAGAGGAGCCGATAATCCCGCGGCCCGACTTGCCACCGGCAATCGCGTACGAGGGTAGAGCAGTCCCTCGGTGTTGTCATCCATGTCGATTCCCAAGTCGAGAACATAGTCCGCAGCACCAAACGCCATGCACCAAATCCGCGAAGCCGCAGGCGTGTGTAGAATACCTGGAATCCCCTCAATCCCCGCTGCAGATTCGACCAGTGGGATGACGCGGATGGTATTCGCCTCTTGTGAAAGATCACTTTCAATACTCGACAAATGCATGTTCAACAACTCGAGTGCATTGGGAGATTCGAACTTCGGTAGCATCACAGCAGATGGCGGTGATTGAGCAAGAGACCCTATGTCTTCATCATAGTGGCCGGAGTTAATCTGGTTGATTCGTATCGCAACTGCACCTTCCCCGGAATACGTGGCAAGAAACTCAGATACGAAATTTCGTGCCGGGGACTTATTCTCCGGCAGCACGGCGTCTTCAAGATCAATGATGACCAGGTCCGCTCCTGTTTGCATCGCTTTTTCGACACGTTCGGGGCGATCGCCCGGTACGAAGAGCGCGGAACGGACGGGAGGATCAGGGTCAAGGCTTGGCATGAATCAAAGAATAGCCAAAAGTTTCACAAAGAAGACATGAATTATTTGATATTGGTCACGTGCCATTTGTTGCCAGTTGCCCGCCTGCCCTGAGCTTGTCGAACGGCTATTCAAACGCCCTCTCTCTCTCGTCGCATTAATTCCTCGGGATCGCACACTCTTGCCGGCGTGTAGCCGTCCAACGGCAGGATGTACTCATGGAACGCGTCCAGGAAATCACGCGCAATGGGAATGAAGTCGTCTTCTCCCTCGTAGGCAGGTGCAATCCAATTGCGCGCGCCTACAACGACAACCGGTCCATCAAGATAGTCAAATCCAATTTGTTCGATCCGACTTGCAATGCTGTGCATGATGCTGCCCCGATCCGAAGCATCCGAAGACAGAATCAGTCGACCTGTTTTCTCGAGAGACTCCATCACGAGCTCCAAGTTTAATGGCACGAGCGAACGTGCGTCGATCACCTCGGTTGATATGCCATGTTCATCCTGCAGTATCTCTGCCGCCTCAATTGCCCGGTACAGGGTCGGCCCAGCCGTGAGCATTGTTAGATCATCGCCTTCACGCTTGATATCCGGTTCGCCAATTTCCACTTCGTAGAAATCTTCCGGAACGCCGCCCGGCACGAATCTCTCCGTCATATCGTATAGTCGCTGGCTTTCGAAAAAGAGTACGGGGTCCGTGCCCGTTAAAGCGGCGTTCATCAAACCCTTGGCATCATACGGTGTTGCAGGATAGACGACTTTCAGTCCCGGAATGTGCGAGCAGATGCTGGAAAAGTCCTGGCTATGCTGGGCACCGTACATCGAACCCACCATCAGGCGTATGACGACAGGCATACGTTTGATGCCGCCGGACATCGCCTGCCACTTGGCAAGTTGATTGAAAACTTCGTCGCCACACCTTCCGAGAAAATCGCAATACATCAGTTCGACGAGAGCACGGCCGCCACTCAGAGCATAGCCGATCGCCGTTCCTATGATGGCGCCTTCCGCAATTGGTGAATTGAACAAACGGTGGTAAGGAAGGGATTCGGTCAGGCCACGCGAGACACCGAATGCCCCGCCCCAATCCCGTTGCTCTTCGCCGTACGCGACTAAGGTCGGATCCGCCGCGAAACGGTCGAGAACCGCTTCGAAGATGGCATCCCGCACCTGAATGGCCCGGTTCGACGGCAGCAATGTGCCGTCAGCATCGACGCCGGAACGATTGCGTCGACCCAACTGTTGAACGCGCGGGTTGTCTTCATACGGTATGTCAAGTTCCGGCGATCGAACCGGATCCAGGCTCTCGAGGCGCTGGTTCGAGAACATGGCGGCCTCGCGACGGCTGAATCTGACAGGCAGGGATTCGCGCGGTGAGTCTGTTAAATCCACCGCCCTCGCATACAATCGACGTGTGCGTTCGGCAATTGTGTCATTCATTTTGGCAAGATCGCTCTTGCTCGCTACATCGTGTTCGATCAATGAACGCGCAAACGTTGAAATAGGATCTACCTCTTTCCAGGCATCGACTTCCTCTTTTTCGCGATAGGTCCCTGCATCCGATGGAGAATGTCCGCTGTGACGGTAAACTTGCGT
>Ga0315336_1007436_pt1 | contig 10474 bp, 12 predicted proteins | sample ASW5metaG_FD_204512 | JGI IMG/M metagenome (GOLD analysis project Ga0315336, IMG submission 204512) | Ammonia-oxidizing marine archaeal communities from Monterey Bay, California, United States - ASW #5 | ecosystem: Environmental > Aquatic > Marine > Intertidal zone | place: USA: California... | reverse complement strand
CCGCAACCTGTTTCATTGCTTTGACCTGCGCCGCTCCACCCACGCGGGATACGGAGAGTCCTACGTTAATCGCAGGGCGAACACCTGAGAAAAATAAGTCCGTTTCAAGATAAATCTGCCCATCGGTGATAGAAATAACGTTTGTAGGGATATAGGCCGAAACATCACCCGCTTGCGTTTCAATAATAGGCAGTGCCGTTAGGGAACCCGCACCCAACTCATCGCTGACCTTAGCCGAGCGCTCAAGGAGCCTAGAATGTAAAAAAAACACATCTCCTGGATATGCTTCACGCCCTGGAGGTCTCCTGAGAAGTAGGGACACCTGACGGTAGGCGGCCGCCTGTTTTGAAAGGTCATCATAAATAATCAGGCCGTGCTGCCCATTATCGCGGAAATATTCTCCCATGGCACATCCTGAAAATGGCGCCAAGAACTGCATTGGTGCAGGTTCACTAGCTGATGCGGAAACAACAATGGTGTATTTCATCGCATCGTGTTCCTCAAGAGTCTTCACCACGCGTGCAATCGTAGACCGCTTTTGTCCGACCGCCACATAAATACAAAAAACATTTTGCCCTTTTTGATTGATAATCGTATCTATAGCAACCGCTGTTTTTCCTGTCTGACGATCACCGATGATCAATTCACGTTGACCACGCCCGACTGGAATCATGCCGTCGATCGCCTTGATGCCCGTCTGTAAGGGCTCGTGGACTGATTTTCTGTCAATAACGCCAGGAGCAATTCGTTCGATAGGCCCAAATCTTTCTGTCTTAATAGGACCTTTACCGTCAATAGGTTCACCCAAGGCATTGACAACACGCCCGATCATTTCGGGTCCTATAGGCACCTCCATGATGCGTCCAGTTCGTTTGACTTCATCACCTTCTTTAATATTTGTGTCAAAACCAAGAAGAATAGCGCCTACATTATCTTCCTCAAGATTCAAAACCATACCTACCAGATTCCCAGGAAAAGAGAGCAGTTCGCCAGCCATAGCGTTTTCAAGACCATGGATACGGGCAATACCATCCCCAACGGAAATTACCCGACCGGTTTCTTTAAGCTCTATACCTCCATCAAACCCCTGAATCTGTTTTTGGATAAGGGAGCTGATTTCATCCGCACGCAAACTCACTTACGCTACCTCCTCTTTTTCTATTGTTCGTTTCAATATAGCTAACCTGTTTTTGATAGTGGCATCGGCCACTTGATCACCCACTCGAAGTTGGATACCGCCTATCAGCGATTCATCCTCACTTATGTCTATCAATATAGTTTTCCCCAAAATTCGGTTAAGTCCTGTTTTAAGTTTGTCTATATTCTCGTTGGTCAATGGATGGGCCGATGTAACATGTACTCTAACCTGGTTCAACCTCTCATTAACTACAGCTTCAAAATATCCTGCAATATTTTTTAGAAATAAGACTCTCCTTCTTTGTGTGAGCATTGTAACCAAATTGCGTACAACATCCTCAGCTTGCAGTCGGTCACATAACTCGCTAACTAATCCAATTTTCTTGGACTCAGGAATACCTGGATGCGAAAAAAAACGTTCTAGTTGCCTGTCGACCTCAATGGCATCACCAAAAACTTTCAAGTTCTCCAGAGCACGTTTGAGTACCCCTTCGTCTGAGATACTGCCAGAGAGCGCTTTTGCATATCGCTTGCTGATAACGTTTTCAATCATAATAATTCTCGATTAACTTAATTTCTCTTGCTCTCCATTTCCCGCAAAACTTCTTCGATAGATTCATCAATCAACCGATTTTTATCTTCATCGTTTAAAGATTTCTTAAGAACTTTCTCTGTGGAAGAAATAGTTAGAGCTGCCGTATAACTACGTATCTCATTAAGCAGCTTATTTCGCGTAATTTGAATTTCCTGCTCGGCATCGTTCTGCATTTGCCGAACTTTGGTCTGAGTTTCTTGGATTGATTTTTTTTGAATTTTTTTGGACTCTTCGCCAGCCATTTGGATAATAGTATTAGCCTTTTCGTGAGCATTTTTTAGCTCCCTGCCCAAGTCGGCCTTAAGTTCCTCTGCTTCATGCCTCAGTTTTTCGGCATCATCAATTTCAGAACGAATCTTATTCTCGCGTTCTTCCAAGACTTCTAAAATAGGTGGAAACGCAAATCTCTTTAACAAGAAGAAAAGGATAGCGAAAGACACCAAGGACCAAAATATAAGTGAATGAAATACTTCAATTTGTTCAAATTGCGGCATCGTAGTTTTCGATATAAAATTAGATTATTAATAAAAATATTTTCTCATTGTCAGCACATATTTAAAGAAAACTTAAAAATCAACTAATATTGCCCATAATAATGAACGCAAGAACTAGCCCGTAAAGAGCAACTGCCTCCACCAAGGCAAATCCTATCCAGCAATACTTGGCAATCCGAGCTTCGGCATTGGGTTGCCGTCCAACAGTTTCAATAGTTTGTGCGAAAATATAGCCAATCCCTATCGCAGCGCCGGCGAAACCAGCCGCACATAAACCCATCCCGATTAATGCTGCTGCTCCTAATTCCATACCGTTATCTCCTTAAAAAAAGTACATGCTAATTAATGAAGATGGATTACATCTCCAATGTAAACACAAGTCAAGATTGTAAAAATATACGCCTGAATGAAGGCAATTGCTATTTCCAGCCCATTAATGGCCACAGTAAATCCAAATGGAAGCCAGCCTATCATTAAAGGGGTTGACATAGCCAAACCGAACAAAACATAAAGAATGGTATGGCCCGCCGTCATGTTAGCAAATAACCGCACTGAAAGTGAAACTGGGCGAGCGATCATACTGATGATCTCAATAGGAATCATTAACGGAATCATAATCTTTGGCACTCCTGGAGGGACAAGAATACTTAGAAAATGAAATCCATGCTTAACGAAGCCTATAAATAAAGTCAATATGAAGACACTGATAGCAAACACCCCCGTTACCACAAGCTGGCTGGTAATGGTGTAAGATCCAGGGATCATACCGATCAAGTTGCAGGCAAGAATAAAAAAGAATAACGTGGCAATAAATGGGAAATATTTATGGGCTTCCTCTTTTCCAATAAACTCTTCGACCATATCTCTGATAAACCCTAATGCTATTTCCGCAGTAATCTGAAGTTTACCAGGAATTAGACGAACCCCGCTTTTTACGACTAGCATGAATAGTCCAAACACAGCAAGCAAACCGACCCACATAGCAATGACTGCCTTATTAATGGAGACATCAAATCCCATCAAGCTCAGATGGATAAGGGGGTGAAGTTCAAAATGATGTAACGGGTTTTCCATTCATCTCTTCCTAACAACCATCATGATCACGGTCGTCGTTATCAATAGTAATTCCCTTGGCGGTACGGTAAACGTTAAGGCACCCAGCCACCCCTCCCATGATAAGCCCAACAACAAGGCACCAAGGCTTGGTTTCCAAGTATCGGTCTAGCGCGTATCCCATGACCGTACCTATCATTATGGCCACCGTGAGCTCAGTCCCTAACCTGAATGCAACGCTCAAGCCTTGACGAAACCCACTGCCTTTGTTCATTTAAATGTGTCTGGGGAATGGACGGCCCAACTGGAAAAATTGGCCCCTAGCATACACAAACATTTTAATTTTGCAAGGAAGTTTTTGCGGTATCAATTGGACGGACTCTGTGTTCCAAAATCAAGTACTTTAGAGTGAACCAATCAGAAAAACCAAGATTTTTATCCTCTGCCTCACAAACTCAGTTTAATAAGCAAGCTCTCCATAGGTCTCTTCGAATTCCTGCAACGAAACCATATCGATTGCATCCCATGGACAACCCTCCAACAAAGTATCCATGGGTCCTTTTGTAATACACTTTTTACAGCCAATGCAGAGTAAAGGGTCAACCTCTATGCGAATCATGTGGGGAACATCAGGATTTTGCACTTCTAGCATGCAGTTATCAACGGGGCATTCCGTAACGCAAATCGGAGATCCGCCACAACCTGTACAGGCATCATTGATGACAGCAAGTATCTTAGGTTTACGCTTTCTTTTATCAGTACGTTTAGCTTTCTCGGCAACAGCCATAATATGTTTGTATGTTAAGGCTTATAAAAAAAATGCGTCGAGTTTTCCGTGGGACAGTATAACTAAGCCAAGTTAAATTATTACCAGAAACGAACACCGTTTGCAATATTTCTCTCATTTTTCCCTCACTAATTAAAAGATGTCTAATAAAAAATTTATTGGTGAATCAATTCTAGCCATTGGCATATTGAATACATTGAAAATTTAGCCTCTCAGTATCACATCTTATTTCGCCACCTATTCTCGCAAATTCCTGGGTTTTTCGTTTGCAGATGATAAGGAGGTATAATAAGATGAAAGCACTACGGGGGATAAGTTTCCCCCCCAATGCGATTCTGAATTATCTGTAATGTTCCGAACTTCCTTAGCTCTTGATTTATTCTAGTTTATAAATAACGCAAAAATAACTGTCTCGATTGAAAGTAGTAGATTATGGAGATGGAAAATAATAAACCGCCATGTCATTTGAATTCATTCTGGGCCAAGACCGACCCAAGCAAGTTCTTAAAAAAGTTCTTCGAAACGGCCATGTCCCAAACGCCTACCTGTTTTACGGTCAGGAGAGTATAGGCAAAAAATTTACCGCTATCGAAGTTGCCAAAGCTCTCAATTGCGAAGTTTCTGGTCCCGTGGATGGCTGTGACCAATGCCCATCTTGCCTAAAAATTGAGAAACGCACCCACCCAGATTTTTTTATGCTGGAACCAGAGAAAAGTTCACCTTCATCTAAAGAAGCTATTTTGAAAATAGATGCTGTTCGTGAACTACAAAAGAAACTGGTTTATTTGCCCTATGAAGGACAAACAAAAGTAGCCATTATTAACAATGCGGAACGCATGAACCCACAAGCGGCTAATTCTTTTTTAAAAACTCTTGAGGAACCACCATCACAAACACTTATTATTCTTGTTGCTTCAAATCCATATCAGTTACTCCCAACTATTGTTTCTCGATGCCAGGGAATTCGTTTTTATCCCTTGCCAGCTAATGCCATAGGGAAAATTATAGCCCATCACTTAACAAGTGAAACGGGTGGGCCTCAGCCTGAAGAACTTGAGCTCCGGTCACGCCGCGCTATGGGGCAGGTGGCTCGCGCTATGGAAGAAGATCTACTAGAAGCCTCACAACATAGAGAAGAATTGATTGACCTGATTGGTATAGTTTCATTTAAACGTATGGATCGTGTTTTTCTATGGACCAAAACCTGGTCAAAACAAACGGACCGCATACAGTTGATCCTTAGCGAACTCATGAACCTCTTACGTGATGCGGCTGTCATAAAAACAAACAGAACATCAAGTACCCTTTTTAATAAAGACTTAACCCCTCAACTAGAATCACTAGCCCAGCAAAAATCATTAGCTGCACTTCTAACTATGTTTGAAGTGGTTCAAAATACAAAAATAGCCTTGAAGTCAAACGCCAATGTCCAACTTTCTTTGGAAAACATGCTTCTTAACTTTTGTGAAACAACATGATACGAAGAGGTTCTAAATGGATCAAATGATAGCGGAAAGTTCAATTCCACTACAAGAAGAACCTAAGGGACCAAGGTTTCTTATCGGTGTAAGGGTTGGGAACGCCTTAAAGTCGAAGCTTTACGATCCTGGGAAACTAAGTACTCGAGTGGGCACCCAAGTAATGGTGGAAACCGAACAGGGAATCCAAATGGGTGTCATAGCTTCCAATAAAATTCCTAATATTGGGAAAAAATCAGGGAAAACCCAGAGAGTGGTAAGAGTTGCCAATGAAAATGATTCCCAGGCGCAAGCGAGAAAAGAGCAAACAGAACACCGCGCCAAGGAGTTATGCCTTCAAAATATACTAGAATTAAAATTGGAGATGAATTTAAGCAGAGTAGTTCATCTCCCTCATGAAAAAAAAACAATCTTCTTTTTCACCGCCGAAGGCCGAGTTGATTTCCGGCTACTAATCAAAAAGCTGGTTTCTAATTTAAAGCATCGTATTGAAATGAAACAGGTGGGAGTAAGAGACGAGGCCCGCGCTATCACAGGCTATGGAGTGTGTGGAGAAGAATTGTGCTGCGCAACTTTCCTTGAAGAGTTTACCCCGGTTACTATTCGCATGGCCAAAGATCAGGGACTCGCTCTAAATCCAAGCAAAATTTCGGGAGTATGCGGGCGGCTTATGTGTTGTCTACAATATGAACATCAAACTTACAAAGAACTAAATAAGGGTATGCCCAAAACTGGAGGCAAAGTGCAAACGCCTGACGGGCCTGGTAGGGTACTAAAAAATGATATTTTAGCGCAAGCTGTACTTGTAAGGCTTAACGATGAAAGCATACTGACCTACTCGTTGGAAGAACTCAAAGAATTCTCACAATAAAAATGAAATAAACAAGCAACTCGCAAGCAAATAGTTCCAAGACATCCTAGCCTTAATAATTTTTATATCAAATCATTGTAAATTAGTCGTCCTTTATAAACCATAAGTAAAACAACGGTCTTATTTATTGTGAGAACACTTGGGGAAAAATTTTTTCTAACAACTCCTATTTATTATGTAAACGATGTCCCACATATCGGGCACGCCTACACAACAATTGCTGCTGATGTAGTAGCTCGTTATAAAAGACTCGAAGGATATGAGGTTTCCTTTTTAACAGGAACAGATGAACATGGCCAAAAAGTTCTTCAAGCCGCACAAGAATTAGGAATCCAACCGCAGGAACACGTCGATAAACTTCACAGTCGATTCAAGGAGCTTTGGTCGCGACTTAATATTTCAAATGACGACTTCATACGCACTACGGAAGAACGACATAAATCTTTAGTCCGGGATATTCTGCAACAACTCTATAACCGTAAAGAAATTTATAAGGATAGCTACGAAGGCTGGTACTGCATGCCAGATGAAAGGTTCTGGACGGAAAAAGACCTTGTCAACGGTAATTGCCCCGAATGCGGGCGGAAAGTAGAGAAAATCCAGGAACATAATTATTTTTTCAAAATGGGGCAGTATCAGGACTGGCTGAAAGCACACATCAGGTCAAACGATAAGTTTATACAACCTGCATCACGCCGTAACGAAGTTCTTGGTTTTCTTGAAAAACCCCTTGGTGACCTTTGTATATCGCGCCCAAAAGAGAGACTACCCTGGGGAATCCCTCTGCCCTTTGACCAGAATTATGTAACTTATGTCTGGTTCGATGCCCTCATCAATTATATCTCAGTCCATGGCTCGCTTGACGACATTAAAAAAACAGGGTTCTGGCCAGCAAATCATCACTTACTTGGGAAAGATATTTTGACAACCCATGCTGTTTACTGGTCCACCATGCTTAAAGCAATTGGGCTCAATCCGGCGCTTAACCTTTTCGCCCATGGGTGGTGGACAGTAAACGGGCAAAAGATGTCCAAATCGATCGGTAACGTGGTGGAGCCCAATAAACTTGTGGATCAGTTTGGTGTAGATGCCATTCGTTATTTTCTTCTACGTGAGGTGCCTTTTGGGATGGATGGAGACTTTTCGCACAAAGCATTGATCGGCCGAATCAATAGTGACTTGGCAAATAACCTAGGGAACCTTCTCAATCGAACTATCAATATGATGATACGTTACCACGATAAAGTGGTGCCAGAACCAACCTCCCTAGATGAGGATGCCGACCTTAAAAATGAATTCCGCAAAGGAATTGACAATGTGCACAAGCTCTATGACGATCTGACTTACAACAAAATTCTAGAAAGCATCTGGCTATTGGTAGATATCACAAACAAGTACATAGACAAGAATGGCCCTTGGAATCTTGTCAAGTCTGAAGATGGAAAACAAAGACTCGCAACAGTAATGTATAACACCACAGAATGTCTTCGCGTAATTTCTATCCTCATTTACCCGTTTATGCCGCAAAGTGCCAACACGATGGTGAAACAACTTGGCATTGAATGCTCTGTCGAAGATCAGGGATTGGGTTCTCTCAATACCTGGGGCGGTGTAAAACCGGGAACGATAGTTCAACCAGGCTCGCAATTGTTTCCACGCATTGAGGACAAGGAAGCCGAAAAAATTCTTTCCACTATTGAATCGTCTGCTGAAGAGAATAAAGAAAAATCTCTAATTGCTAAAACGGAAGGTATCTGTGATCTGGTTCTCATAGATGAATTTATGAAAATTGACCTTCGCACAGGGAAGATCATTGAAGCAGAAAAAATTAAAAAATCTAAAAAACTTCTCAAGTTGAAAGTGGATATTGGTACGGAAGTACGCCAAGTCGTAGCGGGCATTGCGGAATGCTACGAACCTGACCAATTAATCGACCGTACCATTATCATTGTCGCTAATCTCAAACCAGCCAAATTAATGGGTATCGAGTCACAGGGCATGCTTCTCGCTGCTAGCGAAAACGGGAAAATTGTACTAGCTGGCTTCGACTCGGAACCAGACAAGGGAATCAGGGTAAGATGATAATAGACACACACGCCCATATAGATATGGATGCGTATGATGAAGACCGCTCCGAAGTCATCCAACGCGCTCGCGATAAAGGGGTTGGCTATATCCTTAATATTGGATGCGACATCGAAAGCAGTACACGTTCAATAGAATTAGCCGAGCGTTATGATTTTATCTATGGGACCGCTGGTGTACACCCTCATGATGTAAAAAATATAGACAGCCATACCTACGATGACCTCAAAGGACTTCTCACTCATCCAAAAATGATCGCTTTGGGAGAAATTGGACTCGATTTTTACAAGAACTATTCTCCACAGAACCAGCAAAAAGAACATTTTTGTAAACAGGTAGCACTGGCACGTGAACTTCAAAAACCAATTATTGTGCACAGCCGTGATGCTGATGAAGATACCGTTGGCATCCTATCTGACTACTTTCCCAAAGATCCGTCGGCACGTTCGGGTATTTTTCATTGTTTTTCTGGTAATCAGGAACTGGCGGACCGGGCGCTTGAAATGGGGTTTTATATCTCGTTTTCAGGATCGGTTACTTTTAAAAAATCTGATGAACTTCGCGCCGTTGCTAAAACAATTCCCGCGGACCGATTATTTGTTGAGACTGATTGTCCGTTCCTAGCTCCTGTTCCCATGCGAGGCAAGCGCAACGAACCATCCTATGTTACTCATACCGCACAATTGGTCGCTGATTTACGTGGACTTAATATCAAGGATATTCAACGTACCACCGCACTCAACTTCTTCGAGTTGTTTGGAATCGGCAAAGACGCTAAAACGGGAAAAGTCTCATACCAGATCCGTAATTCGCTTTACCTTAACCTTACAACACGATGCACAGCCGATTGCTCTTTCTGCACAAGATTGACGCGGCCAGTGGTACAGGGCTACAACCTTAAGCTCGACCGCGAACCCACAGCCGAAGAAGTGTGGGCATCTATCGACAATTGTACCAAGTATGATGAGATCGTTTTTTGTGGATATGGCGAACCTACTTTAAGGCTCGACGTAATCAAAGAAGTCTCAAAAAAGGTTAAAGCGGCTGGAGGAAACGTTAGGTTAAATACTAACGGGCATGGCAATGTCATTAACAAGCGAAATATCCTTCCCGAACTTAAAGGACTGGTTGACTCGATATCAGTCAGCCTAAACGCCAATACAGCTGAAGCCTATGATGAAATCGTCCGTCCATTGCCCGGCCTGCGTAATGGCATATATGAAAAGGTGAAAGAATTCATCGAAGAATCCAAAAAATATATTCCAACGGTACAAGCTACTATCGTTACCCATCAGAAAGGTGTTGACGAAAACAAATGCGAGGACATCTCGCGAAACGAATTTGGTGTGAACTACCGGTCAAGACGATATAATATTGTCGGTTAGCTAAACTTTGCCAATGCAGTCATTGGCGTAGAGATTCCTATCTGAAAGAGCATTAAATATTTGGATAATTATTACTCTGGATTTTAATTATGAACTGGATTTCGATAGGAGCAATCTTTAGTGGGCTCAGTGTTACGCTAGGGGCGATGGGCGCACATAGTCTTAAAAATGTTCTTACAGAAAAAAAAATAAGCGCCTTTCAAACAGCAACTGAGTATATGGGATACCATGGTCTTGCCTTGATTCTTGTTGGGATAATTTGCATTCAACTTGCTGAGAGCAGTGCCAAGTCGCTTAAAAAAGTTGGCGTTCTTTTTACTACTGGAATATTATTATTTTCAGGTAGTATTTACATTCTTACTTTCGATGGGCCTCGTTTGTTTGGTCCGATCACTCCAATAGGCGGACTTTGCTTCATGGCCGGTTGGTTTGTGTTTGCCGGTGTGATTTTCAAGCATTTCAAAAACAATCCTTTTTAAATACACCCAATAAAAATCTCACCCGCAAGCTCTTAGTAAGCTGTGTCGTTCATCGAAGGTTTGGTTTCTCATTCTTTTCAAAATCATAAAAGATATAAAGGTAATTAAGA
>Ga0315336_1007435_pt1 | contig 10475 bp, 9 predicted proteins | sample ASW5metaG_FD_204512 | JGI IMG/M metagenome (GOLD analysis project Ga0315336, IMG submission 204512) | Ammonia-oxidizing marine archaeal communities from Monterey Bay, California, United States - ASW #5 | ecosystem: Environmental > Aquatic > Marine > Intertidal zone | place: USA: California... | reverse complement strand
CCAAGCTCGACTGGCCACCGTCGACGCTCCCCCGAACCCGTGTCTGACCGATCGGCTCTCCTGTCGCGAGATCCACAATCGTCAACTCCAACTCAGCAGCCGACACAACACCCGCAATCATCATCGAAATCATCAAAGTGAATCGCATCTCACACACTCCGTAGAATTCACGTAAAAACCTTCATCAACGGCCTACCCCGCCATTATAACGAATGACCTTTTCTCACTGAGGCGATCAACTGAACGGCCCGCAGTTCGACCGGCGCTACACGATCACGACTCTCCATTCTTGAATAGATACACGGATGACGCTGATTTTGCGGATTATCGCGGATTAACTGAAAATCGTTCTCTACGGCGATCCGCCCAATCCGCGAGATCCGTGTACTCATTCCCGCCCGGCGAACGTCCATTGCTATACTCACCCTTTTCCCACCAGGATTCCCCATACAATGGAAGTCATCATCCGCCCCGACACCGACGCCGCTGCAGGCCTCACCGCCAGCATCATCGCCGACACCATTCGCGCCAAACCCGATCTAGTTCTCGGCCTCGCCACGGGCCGCACTATGGAACGCCTCTACGCACGCCTCGCTCAGACGCACGAGGAAGAGGACCTCTCTTTCGCCCAAGTTCACACCTTCAACCTAGACGAATACATCGGACTCGCCCCTGAGGATAAACATTCCTACCGTCACTACATGAACGAACACCTCTTCAACAAAGTCGACATCGATCCCGCGAACACCCACCTCCCCAACGGCATTGCGGACAACATTGACGAGGAATGCGCCCTCTACGAACAACGAATCACGAACGCCGGCGGCATCGACTTGCAGATTCTCGGCATCGGCAACACTGGCCACATCGGCTTCAACGAACCCCTCTCCGCTATGTTCTCCCGCACCCGCGCCAAGGCACTCACTCCAAGAACCGTCGAACAAAACGCACCCCTCTTCGACAACCCAGAAGACATGCCAAGACGCGCCATCACCATGGGCGTAGGTACCATCCTCGACGCAAAACGCTGCATCATGCTCGCCACCGGAAAAACAAAATCTGAAATCATCGCAAAAGCAGTTGAAGGCCCCGTCACCTCCATGATCAGCGCAACCGCACTCCAACTCCACGCAAAGGCAACCGTCATCATCGACGAACCCGCCTCCGCCAGCCTCCAACAAAACGAATACTACCAATGGCTATTCGACAACGAACCCGAATGGGAACCCTATAGATAAATAAATGCGAATGCCGACGCATCCGCTTCGCGGCTAGCTGGAAAGGCGCAAAGGAAGAGAAAACCGAAAACCAAATAATTCGTCGACCGCTCCATTCGTGCGCCCGCATCTAGCAACACTCGAACACGTACACGTTTCGACACACCACCGCTAATCTTACCGAACGGTCCGTCTCATGTCCGCAATATTCGCACTAAGAACGAAACTGTACAGGTGCAGCATTTTTGTGGGAACGGGCTACGTCTTTTGGTAGACTCCGCCTCGCGTTGATTTTGCTGTGTACTTATTCACGACACAAGAGGCGCGGAAGATCGCACTTATCATCGTTCTTTTGACTCAAGAAGGATACGCATCCACATGCGGAAACGTTCAGGCTTTACACTCATCGAACTGCTAGTCGTCATTGCGATTATTGGCATCCTCGCAGCCATACTGTTGCCCGCACTTTCGCGTGCACGCGAAGCCGCACGACGCGCGGCCTGCCAGAACAATCTCAAACAGATGGGACTCATCGGCAAAATGTATTCCAACGAGTCTCCCGGTGAAAAGTGGCCCCCCGTCGACTTTGGCGTCGCCCGTCATCCGCTGGGCTCCATATCGGGAACCGGCGGAAACCTCATGTCGACATTTGGATTTCGGATGAGCGCAGTCTATCCGGAGTATTTGACGGACCCGAACATTCTCATATGCCCATCCGACGCCAGCAATGATTTGGAAACGGCTAAGGAAACGTCTTGCATCGCATATGCGTGCACCGTGGTCGTACCCGGTACCATCGAGCCCGGTTGCCGCGATCTTGCGGACGACAGCTACCTCTACTTTGGCTTTGCCTTTGACCGCGCTGACTCCGGTGATCGAACTGTCGATATTTCCATCGACATTAATGGATTATTGGTCGATATCGGCTTGTCCGGCGGACTTCCTGTCGGAACGATAGGCTCTGCCCAGTTTTCAAACTGCTTCGCAGATATTATTGGCGATATCGGTAACGCAGGCTCACCTGCCAATGCCAACGCCGTGGCGGACGATACTTGCACCGTTCCTGATGGGCAAGGCTCTGGCGGTCAAGGCAACAGCGTGTTCCGCCTTCGCGAAGGGATTGAACGATTCATGATCACCGACATCAACAACCCCGCCGCGAGTGCCGTCGGACAGTCCGAGCTATTCGTGATGTTGGATATCGTCGCCTCAGCGACCGCTGCGTTTAACCATATTCCTGGCGGCTCGAATGTCCTCTATCTCGACGGCCACGTGGATTTCGTACGTTACACGCAAATTGGCGATGCACCCGTCAACGGTCTGCTCGCTGACTTTTACGGCGGCTGGGTCAATCTACTCCCCTTCTACCCCTTACCCGGGGGTGGCGGCGTTTGCGCCGATTCTTGATCGAATTACCGCACGAATAATCGATCACCGTTTTCGAATACCCCTACCGGGGCCTATACCGTTGCGAAACACCCCGGCGGGAAATGGTGCCACGGTACCCCGCCAACAAAATTGTAAGATAATTAATTGCAACGACTTGCAGAACTATTTGTCAACTGATCACCCTTTGATTCCCAAAACCACACCGCCATCCAGCACGCATCGTGCAACGCTCGCGCTCACCCTTATGGAGCAAGTCTGCTAGGCTATGGTCCCGGCATCATGAAGTATCGAGCTTTACACACGGACCATCGCAGCGGCTTCACGTTGATAGAATTGCTCGTTGTGATCGCGATCATCAGCATTCTTGCCTCGATGTTATTGCCCGCATTATCCCGTGCACGCGAGGCAGCTCGCCGTGTTTCTTGTGCCAGTAATTTGCGTCAGATGGGTTTCGTCTTCCGAATGTATTCAAGCGAAGCGGATGGACAGTTTCCTTCCGTGCAGAAACTGGTCGGTCCTGCGTGTAATGAACGGAATCCCGGTTGGTTGACGTTTGATGGGCGCGCCGTCTTTCCCGAATACCTGACCGATGTCCGCATTCTGGCGTGTCCATCCGACACCGACGGTATTTCAGAAATTCAAGCAGGGCGCTGGAAAACCGGTGGCGATCCGAAGGGGCCGACGAATCCATGTCTGTTCGATCCGTTGTCGTATCACTACTTGGGGTGGGCGCTCAGGCCAGCCGCCATGGTCGACCCGGCAACCGGTGATGCCTCACCGGCGTTTTCGACGGCGTTCAGAAATCAACTCCGCGAAGGGCCGATCGAGAATCTGACGGAGAGTTGGACCTTCACCGATGACAACGGCGTCGATCAACAAGTCTTTCGATTAAAGGACGGCATCGAACGATTTTTCATCACAGACATCAATCAACCGTCCGCCAGCGTTATGGCGGAATCGGAAATACCGACGATGTTCGATCAGGTGTCGTTGCGCGTATCCGATTTCAATCACGTGCCGGGCGGTGCCAACGTGTTGTACATGGACGGTCACGTCAAGTTCGTACGCTATCCCGGCGAATTTCCATGCAGCCGCGCTTGGCTTGAGGTGCTCGCGGCGCTCGAGATCTAGAATTCCGAATTGGCATTTGGCAGATACGAGGCCAACAGATCGATCATCTCTGTATTGCCACGGTCTTGCGCGGCCGCGAGTGCGTTTGTGCCACCCGATCCTCCCGCCGTCACCCTCGCACCATTTTCCAGGAGCACGCCGGCGGCAACGAGGTCGTTCTCGTTGACCGCGATGTGCAACGGTGTCTGTCCGCTCTTTGTGCGGATATTGGCGTTTGCCCCGTGAAAGAGTAACGAGACGACTAGGCTACTATCTCCGCTTTGAACCGCTACGGTCAACGCGCTGTTCCCTTGCGCATCTTTCGCGTTAATGTTCTGCGTCCCTTCGGCCGACGCATCGATACCGCCCATGACGATCAGCGTTTCCGCAATGCGCGATTCTTTTCGCTCGACCGCATAGATTAAAGGCGTCTTGTTTTCCGGCAGCGGAACATGCGCGGATGCGCCGTAGCCCAGAAGCAAGTCGACCATCTCCGGATCGGCTGAGCGAATTGCGAGATGCAATGCCGTCCAACCGGTACTGGTTTTCAGGTCCATGTCCGCGCTAAACCGGACCAATTCGGTGACCAATTCTTGATGTCCGTCGCGCGCAGCCCGATGCAACGGTGTAACACCGTTTAAGTCCATCACATTCGGATCAGCGCCATACAACAGGAGATCCCGCACGCGATCCATATCCACTGCTCGTGCCGCGATATGCAAATCGGCAAAACCGTTCATATCGCGATCGGGCGGCATGTCACCGTTCGAACCTTCACAACCGGCAGTAGCAAGTAGCGCGATTGTGCAGACAACACGCGAAAGGCGTATGGGAATTGTTCTATTCAATGTTTTTGTTCAATCGTCATTGCACCAATTCTTCATCGATTAAGAAATCGGCAATACCTTTAGCCGCGAGGGCGTGTCCCGTTGCATTCCAATGCGCGTCGAAATGGAATACAAACGGTCCGTTCTCCGCGTTTTCCTGAAACAACGGGAGCAGGTTTAGCATAGGATACTCGACCTTATCGCGATGTTCATCAAAAAAATCCAGGTATGCAAATTGGTAGGGTTCGTGATTGCTGTATGCGTATGACTCCCAGTTTCGGGGTGCTTCGTCCGGATTCCAATGATGGTAGCGCGGTGGAACGACAAAGACGAACTGCGCACCCATTTCGCGTGTAATCGCGGCCATCGCCGACACGTATTTGAGGGTCCGTTCGAAGAACGGCTGCGTGATTGCCGGGGGAAACCGGTAGATGAAATACCGATCCCGTTGTTGAACACCATCGATTTCCAAGCCGTGCACGATCATTGGATTGAGTTCTGAGCTGGCCATCTGTAACGGGTGCAACATGAATGCGCGAGTAAACGCATAGGGCGTATACACGCGTTGCATCAGTGCCGAATGGTCCATCAATTTTGGACCGCTGCGGAAGATGCTTGAGACCATCGTCCGCGGGAAGCGCGGTCCATCACGTTCTAGGACGGCCATTCGCTCGTATTCATAGTCGTCCCCGATGTCGGATGCGTCGAATAGGTAGATGATATGGGTGGGGTCGTACGCGCGCAACGATTCGTCTATGACGAATTGGCCAATAAACGGTGAATAGCTTACGACGCCGGCGTTCAAGACGGCGACATCTTCCCGCTTCAACCGATCGCGCAACAGGCCCTCGAGTACCTGAGGGTTCGCCGATTCTTCGCGATTGAAAAGGCCGAATGTGAATGAATCGCCGAGCACGGCGATTCGTGTTGGGAATTCTTTGAACGATTCCTGGGTGTACTTCGTGCGATATCCGTCAGCATTCGTACTCACGATAATCGGTTGTTTCGTGTCGAAATCGAATCCGTGATACATCTCGCGGGCGGGCGGTGTCACGTGATGGAACGGATCGGAGTGCCAGAGCCGGTATTCGTATCGCGCGCCGCCGGGATGGAGGAACCGTATGCCGAGCTCGGCTATCAGCACGGCGATCACAATTCCGATGCATAGTGCTGCGAAGGCCTGACGGCTCTTTCGGAATAGCATGATGGCTCGTACGAGTAGGTACGCCGCAATCGCCCATGCGCCTGCGGACGCACTGACCGACCAGCGATTAACAACGCCATCCTGAACCAGAATGTCCAGTATCCCGGTCCAAATAACTAGGAGAGCGCACGCAAACACGGCCAATACGATTATCAATGGCGACCGGGCAATTCGTCGAAGCATTCAATACTCTCCTCGGCAGTCGCTCGAATATATCATTTCGCAATGCACGGGGAATGCTTTACCATGCGGGTTTCAATTTGTTGGAGATTGCACCATGCCTTTTTACAACCCATCTGAAATGCCGAGTACCGAAATCATTCCGGGTTGCCATAGTCGGCTTATCTCGGGTGAGCGCGTCATGCTGTCAGTCCTGGACATGCCGAAGGGGAGCGTTTTGCCCGAGCACGATCATCCGCATGAGCAGGCGGGAATGGTGTTGGAAGGACGTCTATCGCTAACGATTGGCGGTGAAGAACGGGTATTGCATCCGGGTGAGGCCTATGTCGTTCCCGGAAGCGTAAAGCATTCCGGCTTCGTGGTGGATGAAGATGTGAAAGTGCTCGATGTGTTTAGCCCGCCGCGTGAAGATTATCTCAACCAATCCTGACCGGGGAATAGTTGAAACGTTACGTTGTCGCCCGCCTGTAAGTTGGCGCCGGGCGGCACGTGGATCAGCGCGTTTGCGTTAGCGGTCGAAAACATATCGGCCGATCCCTTGCCGGAAATGGGTTGGACATCCCAACGTTGATCGCCTGCCGTAGCACGGGCGGTCGCGTAATAGGTAAACGATCCGCGGCCGGCGACCGGTGCAACGAGGTTTCCAGTAAAGGTTGGCGAGGGCGGCGTCATGCCCATCATTGATCGTAATGCGGGTAAGACGTACCGGTTGTAACCGACCAAACAGGCCATGGGATTTCCCGACAATCCGAAGATGAGTTGCGAATCCCGCCGCGCAAACAACATCGGTTTTCCCGGTCGTTGTTCAACGCCGTGAAAAATAGTCTCCGCGCCGAATCGTTCCAGTGCTTCCGGCACGAGATCATAGTTTCCCGCGGATACGCCGCCGGTCGTAATTACACAATCGGCGCTGCTTCCTTCGTCCAACGCGCGCACAATAGCGTCCGTCTCGTCCGCGGCGTGGCGGATGCCTGTGCAGCGTGCACCGGTCGCGTGGACGAATCCCTCTATCATCGGCGCGTTTGAATTTCGAATCTGTGCCTTCCCTGGTTCGTCGCCCACTGCGACGAGTTCACGGCCCGTCACTATGATGTGAACGGATGCCGCCGGAATCACTTGCGCCTGTTTTTGGCCGAACGTTGCCAGCAATGCTAGGTGCAGCGGGGTAACGGTCGATCCTTGTTGAATGATGGTCGCGCTTGCTTCGCATTCAGTACCGCGCGGCGCGATGTTGTAGCCGGAGCGAATGTTCTCTGGCAACGTCACGCGGTCTCCGCTAACGGTGACCAATTCTTTTTGCACGACGGCCTCGCAGCCGTTGGGACACGGCGCGCCGGTCATGATTCCAACCGCGACGCCGTCCCGTACGGATACATCAGGCGTCTGCCCCGCGGCGATTTCACCGTCGACGAGTACCGATTTGCCAGCATCCGCGACTCGCACTGCGTATCCGTCCATCATTGCGCGATTAAACGGGGGGTAATCGCGGTCGGAGACGATGTCTTTCGCTAGGGTGCGTCCAAGTGATTCGTTGGCGGGCATTGCGACGGGCGTCAAGGGCGTGGCGGAATCGAGTACGCGCGCGAGCGCTTCTTTAGGGACGATGAGTTCGGACATGGTCCGGATTACTCTTGATTGGTGGCTGCAATGTTCTTGAACGCAGGCGTTTTGGATGCCGTCTCTATTGCGCCGGGTACCAATGCGTTGACCTCAGGATGGCATATGGCGATATTTCCGCGGCGCACGCCGAATTCTCGCACGAATATATTCGATACGAAATTTGTTGAGTAAATGGATCGCTTTCCATGAACGCCAGGTGCCGCCAGCGTTGATTTTTTCGCTTTGGTGGTTGTCGACATGATGAGTACAGTTTATCGTTATTGGGTGAGATGATCCAGGCGGTGGATTTTCTCATCGTTGCCGTTCGCGGGATTGCCTCGAAAATGCAAGCGAAGTTGAATCTCTTTTTCATTTCTGATTAGATCGATCAGAATTATTATCGCGTTGTGCGACCTACATTTTTGGACCCCTCATTCAATGCCTAAGTCACCACCGATCCTCCCGGAACAAACGATTGAATGCCCGGGTATCCGCATCGAGGAGGGCGCAAGCGAACAGGTCCGCGATGTCTTGCCCGTCGAGGCGGTGCTCCAAATCCTGGTTAATGGCGACGCTTACACTACGACGATTCGCACGCCCGGCCATGATCTCGAACTGGCGAGGGGACTGCTCCACACCGAAGGCATCGTCTCCGATGTCAACGCAAAGATCCAGCACACGACGCTGCCCGATCCGGAAACCGGGCTCGTGGCGTGTCTGGATTTCTTGATTGAGGAGGATGCGGTCGAAAAAGAAGTGTCGGAACGGCGTTCATCTCTCGTGTCGTCCTCCTGTGGGTTCTGTGGAACACGCGACCCGCGCGAGCTAATTCCGGGTGGACCACCGCTCGTCGTCTCTGAAGATGATCGTCTGCCCGCCGCCAACTTTCCAGCGATGTTCGATATCATGCAGAACAGTCAACCGCTTTTTAATGCGTCTGGAGGGACTCACGCTGCCGTGGCGTTTGACGGTTCCGGCACGCCGTTGGTCGCGTTCGAAGACATTGGGCGGCACAACGCGGTCGATAAGGTGGTGGGTGCGCTGATCACCGCGGGGCGGCTGGCGGATGCCCAAGCGCTAGCGATCAGCGGGCGCTGTTCCTACGAAATCGTATTCAAGGCGTATCAGGCACGCATCCCGTTTTTGATGGCCGTGTCTGCCCCTTCGTCCCTGGCCGTGGAAATGGGCGAGCGATTCGGCGTCTCCGTCGCCGGATTCTGCCGAGGCAAGCGAGCGACGGTGTACTCACGGACTGAGAACGTCCGCTTCTGATTTTCGCCAATGTTGTGGCACATCGCGTTATTTCGGTACTGCGAACGCCACCTCTTCTTCTTCTTCTTCGACGACGCCGCTAACAACTTTTTCGAAGTCCACTGAAACGACCTTGTATTCGGGGCAAAGGCTCTCCTCGTCCGTCACGTCGCCCGTAATACAGTTTACCATCGCGTCGGGGAAGTGGAAGGTTGTGTAGAGAATTCCGGGATTCACTTCCTCGGACACCGAAACGCGCAGCCGCACTTCGCCGCGCGCGGAAAACAGCCGTGCGAAATCCCCGGTGTGCACCTCTTTGAATTGTGCATCCTCTGGATGAATCACGAGCACATCCTCGGTGATGATATCCCCATTCGGTGTACGCCGAGTCATTGATCCGCAATTGTAATGTTCTAAGAGGCGCCCGGTAGTCAATACGTACGGGAAAGTTTCCTCGTTGTCGACTAGCTCAGCACTCTTTACGTAGTCAAAGAAATGAAACTTGCCTTTACCCCTCTTGAACGATTCTGTATGTAGTAATTGTGTGTCCTGCCCACCTTCAAGGACGGGCCACTGTTTGCCTTGTTCGCCTAGTTCATCCCACACAACGCCTTTGAAGAAAGGTACAATTTTCGCTATTTCTTGAAGAGTTATCGCAGGATCGTAGCCTTCCTGTTCGAATCCCATACGATTCATAATGTCCACCACGATCTGACCGTCCGCTTTGGTTCCGGGTAGTGGATTGACCACGCGGTTGACGCGTTGAATCCGCCGTTCGCCGTTCGTGAAGGTGCCACTCTTCTCGAGAAACGACGCGGCCGGCAACACAACGTGCGCCAATTCTGCGGTCGGGGTCATGAACAATTCTTGCACTACTAAGAAGTCGAGATTATTCAGCGAATCGGTCACATGTTTTGTGTTTGGATCCGTCTGAACGACATCCTCGCCCATGATCCACAGCGATTTAAGCTTTCCATCAAGCGCTGCATTGAACATCTGGGGAATCTTGTAACCAACTTCACCCGGCATGTCGACGCCGTATGCTTCGTTGTAATATTCTTGAATATCGGGCTTCGTTAAGTCGAGATAGCCTGCGCCCTGGTGTGGCTGTACGCCCATGTCCGCCGCACCCTGCACGTTGTTCTGACCGCGAAGCGGATTGATGCCGACACCCGGGCGTCCGATGTTCCCCGTCATCATTGCCAGGTTCGAGAGCAACATCACGGTCTTGCTACCTTGTGAATGTTCTGTCACGCCGAGGCCGTGGAATTCCATTGCGTTCGGCGCGGTCGCATACGCGATGGCGGCCTCGCGCACTAGGTTTCGGTCAATGCCGGTTGCTGCCTCCGCTGCATCCAGATCAAGATCTTGGACGCGCGATCGAAATGCTTCAAAACCTTCGCAACGATCGGCGATAAACTCTTCGTCCACCAACCCTGCGGCCACGATGTAATGTGAGAACATATTCAGCAGCGCAACGTTCGAACCCGGACGCAGTTGAAGGTGATAGTCCGCGTACTTGACCAATTCTATTTCGCGCGGGTCAATCACGATAAGTTTCGTACCCTTCATGACCGCCTGCTTGATTTTCGCGCCTGTGACGGGATGCCCTTGCGTTGGGTTCGCCCCTATCACCAGAAAGAGATCCGCAAAAGGTATGTCGCTTATTGAATTTGTAGCGGCGCCTGTCCCTAAACT
>Ga0315336_1007433_pt1 | contig 10478 bp, 8 predicted proteins | sample ASW5metaG_FD_204512 | JGI IMG/M metagenome (GOLD analysis project Ga0315336, IMG submission 204512) | Ammonia-oxidizing marine archaeal communities from Monterey Bay, California, United States - ASW #5 | ecosystem: Environmental > Aquatic > Marine > Intertidal zone | place: USA: California... | reverse complement strand
GCCTGTCAAACGGCTTCCAAAACTGACCCCCGATCGGCGTCCAATTTTGACCCCCCTTATGTAATGCGCGGCGGTCAGCGTTCGCCCGGGCGGAGCTGGTCAGGGTTGCGCAGACCGGGCGAGCGCGGATGGCGCTTGGCAACTGATGGGGTGATCAGGCGCGGTTCTTGAAGCGCCACGACTCGTTTCCGGTCTCGATGATCTCGCAATGATGGGTGAGACGGTCGAGGAGCGCTGTCGTCATCTTGGCGTCGCCGAAGACGGCGGGCCATTCTCCGAACGCCAGGTTGGTGGTGACGATGATCGAGGTCCGTTCGTAGAGCCTGCTGATCAGGTGGAAGAGCAATTGCCCGCCGGCCTGCGCGAACGGGAGATAGCCGAGTTCATCGAGCACGACGAAGTCGAGCCGGGTGAGGTATTCGGCGATACGGCCCTGCTTGCCGGCGCGGTGCTCTGTCTCGAGCCGGTTGACGAGATCGACGACGTTGAAGAAGCGGCCACGTGAGCCGTTGCGGATCAGGGCCCGCGCGATGGCGATTGCCAGATGCGACTTGCCGGTTCCGGTGCCGCCGATGAGCACGGCATTGCGCTGGTCGGCGACGAAGGTGCCGTTGGCGAGCTCTCGGACGAGGGCCTCGTTTACCGGCGTGCCGTCGAAGTCGAACTCATCGATGTCCTTGGCGATCGGCAGCTTGGCGACGGTGAGCTGGTATTTGATGGAGCGGGCCTGCTTCTCGGCGATCTCAGCCGACAGCAGATCGCCGACGATCCTCGGCGGCTCGTGCTGGCGCTTGATGCCTGTCGCCATGACCTCGTCATAGGCGCTGCGCATGCCATAGAGCTTCAGCGTTCCCATCAGTTCCAGAACCTGGGTGCGTTCCATCAGCTTGCCCTCCTGAGGCTGTCGTAGCGGGCGCAGTCGGCCTGAGGCTCATGCTGCAGGCGAAGAGCGTCCGGGGTGAGGATGGTCACGGCCGGCGCCGGATCACGCCGCCGCGCCAGGATGTTGATGATGACGGCGGATGAGCAGGCATTCTGATCGAGCGCTTCCTGGCAGGCAGCCTCCACGGCATCGATGCCGTCGGTCAACACCGTGGCCAGGATCGACACCATCTGCCGATCGCCGTCATGCGCCGCCTTCAATTTGCGTCGGATACGCTCCATCGCTGGTGGCAGAGCCCAGTCCCGGAATGGGGCGCCATTGCGCAGCGCACCGGGCTTGCGGGCAAGCACAGGGACGTAATGCCAGGGATCGTAGACCGTCTCGTTGCGCCCGAAGGAGCGGGCATGTTCGGCGACGACCACGCCGTCCTGGCGGATGACGATCCTATCGGCATAGGCGTGGATCTCGACCGGGCGGCCGACGGCCGTCGACAGGACCGAGTATTTGTTGGTGTCGAAGCGAACCGTGCAGGTCTTCGACACCGAGGCCGGCACCGTGTGGAATCCGTCGAAGGGGCCGCGATATTCGACCAGCTTGCCGCGCTCCTCCTCGAACACGTTCCAGATCGTTCGTTCCGGCTGTTCGATGTGACGGTGCGCCTTGGCGTAGGCGACGCACTTGTCCTGCAGCCAGGCGTTCAGCTCCTCGTAGGTTTTGAAGCGCAGCCGCGGCGTGAAGAAACGCTCGCGCACCAGCCCGACCTGGTTCTCGACCTGACCCTTCTCCCAGCCGGAGGCCGGGGTGCAGGCGACGGGCTGCACCAGATAGTGGCTGCACATCTGCAGGAAGCGGCGATTGTATTGCCGGTCCTTGCCGACGAACACCGTCTCCACCGCCGTCTTCATGTTGTCGTAGATGCCGCGCGTGCAGGCGCCGCCGAAGAAGGCGAAGGCCCGGTCGTGGGCATCGAACACCATCTCCTGCGTCTCGCGCGGATAAGCCCGCACGAACATCATGCGGCTGTGGCAGAGCCGGACGTGGGCGACCTTCACGGTCACCGTCACGCCGTTGATGAGGACGATCTCGTGGCTCCAGTCGAACTGGTAGGCCTCGCCCGGCGGGAAAAACAGCGGCACATAGGCATCGGCTGTTGCCGATCCTTGCCCCTTCGCCCAGTTCTTTGCGTAGCGGCGGACGGCGTCATAGCCTCCCTCGTAACCGAGGCTGCAAAGCTCTTCGTAAATCCGGATCAGTGTCAGTTGCTCGCGCGCCGCCTTGCCACGGTTGCCATTCAAAAACCCGTCAAGCTGATCCTGCCACGGACCGGTCTTCGGCTTGGGCTGCCGCTCGCGTTCGTAGGAGAACGACGTCTCGTCGGATCTGAGAATCTTGCGGACCGTGTTCCGAGACACATGCAGCTCGCGGCAAATCCGCTTGAGCGACCATCCTTGCACATGGAATGCGCGCCGAACTCGGGCAATCGTATCCACCGACTTCATCCCCACACCATCCGCTCGCAACGACGAGCTGATGGTCGCAAAATCAAAGCATCAGGGGGGTCAAAATTGGACGCCGATTCCCCGGCTTAGGGGGTCAGTTTTGCACGCCGATTCACATCTCGGCGGCGATGCGCGCGCTGCATCGCTATACGTTCGAATGCTACGAGCCGCTGATGAAGGAGGCGGGCTGCGAGGAGCTCCTGCAGAAACGCGGCCAGCTCTTCGTGTACGAAAGCGCCGATGGCCCGGGCAAGAACAATTACGGTCTTGAGCTGCGCCGCGCGCATGGCGTGCGCGTCGATATCCTCAACGCCGACGAGATCCGGCAACTGGAGCCCGCCCTGGCATCGGTCTTCAAGAGCGCCGTCTATCTGCCGGAGCAAGGCCAGTGTCCGAACCCCGGGAGGCTGGTGCGCAAACTCGCCGAGAACGCCGCGCGGCAGGGCGCCAGGTTCATCCGGGCGCGTGTCGCGGATTTCGAAACGAGCGGACCGGAACTGAAGGCGGTCGTCCTCGAAGGCGGCGAACGCCGCACTGTCGACCAGGCGGTCCTTGCCGCCGGCGCTTGGTCAGCCGATCTTGCCCGCAAGCTCGGCAATCGCATTCCCTTCGAGACCGAGCGTGGCTACCACGTGATGGTCAAGGGCGCCGATACCGGGCTGAGGATCCAGACCATTTCCGCGGATCGCAAATTCGTGGCCTCCCCCATGGAGGAAGGACTGCGCATCGCCGGAAATGTGGAGTTCTCAGGTCTGCAACCGCCGCCCAACATGTTCCGCGCCGACGCATTGCTGAAGCAGGCCCGGCCCATGTTCAGGAAATTCCGGGAGGGTGAAGTGAAGAGATGGATGGGCCATCGGCCGGGGACGCCCGACAGCATTCCCGTCATTGACCGGGCGAGGCGCGCCCGAAACGTCATCTATGCGTTCGGCCATGGGCATCAGGGGCTGATCGCCGGATCGGTCACCGGCAAACTCGTCGCCGAACTGGCGGCAGGATTGCCGACGACGGTCGATCTGTCGCCATTCAGGGCCGACAGGTTCTAGGTTCCTGGGCAGATCTCTCGGTTGCGACCCGGATATGCCGCTTCACGCCTGTCCATCGGATAACGGATTGGAGTAGGTGGAGACAGCTGCAGGGAAACGACGCTTCATGACATCAGCCAACATTCTCGTCTGCGACTTTGTCGGCCTCCGGTTTGGGGCCGACGGCAATCCCGACCACAGCGAGGTCAAGGCTTACGTCCAGGCCAAGGGCGGCGCGTTTCACCAAATGGGTATCAGTGGGGCCGGCCGCCTCGATCCCGACAAGCTGCACTTCTTCTACCTGCCGCTATTGAGCACGCGGGAGGAGTTGCTGGCCGAGGCCGGCGACGGCCGTTACGACGCCGTCATCGCCGCCGCGACCTTCATTCCGGCCGAGACCAGGTTTCGCCTTGGCGGCGTGCGCATCGGCGCAGGCACCGGCAACATGGGTTCGGCGTCATGGGGAGGCGGCAGCGGCGAAGGCGGGGAGGCGCCCCTGATGAACACGCCTGGCATCAACAGCCGCGCCACCGCGCAGATGGCCATGAAGGCGCTGCTGAAAGTCAGGCCCGACCTGCCAGTGGACAAGCTCAACGCCCTGGTCGCCGGCGGGCAGTTCGATACCGGAAAGGATCTGCGGCATTATCCGACCGAGAAGCTCGAAGGCAAAAGACTGGCTGTGATCGGCTACGGCAACATCGGCCGGGAATTCGCCAGGCTTGGCCAGGCTTTCGGAATGCGCGTCGTGGTCTATGCCCGTCCGCGGCATCAAAAATGGATCGAACTGGAAGGCTTCGATTACGCGGCAAGCATGGCAGACGCCGCGCGTGGCGCCGATGTGCTTTCGGTCCACCTTGGCCTGGGGGCTTTCGATGCAGTTCGGCAGCGATACGCCAATGCCGGTCTGATCGGCGACGACGTGCTTTCGGTGCTCAACCACGGCGCCGTGCTCATCAACTACGACCGCGGGGAACTGGTCGATGTGGCCGCGCTGGAGCGTGCGCTGGCGTCGGGGCGGATCTCTCACGCGGCGATCGACGCCGATCTGTTTACCGGCGACGGGACGCTGTCGGGTCCAATGCTGCCTTATCTCGGGCTTGTCGAACGACACGGCCAGCGCCTGGAGCTTCTGCCTCACGCCGCCGCCGACACGGATCATCCTTCCCGCGTCGCGGGCGCCAAACAGGCGGTCGATCAGATGTTCGCGGCCATCACCGAGCGTCGGATATACAATCTGAAAGGATCGCTGCCCCCCGGCTTTGTCGATATGGGAGCAAGGGTCTCGCCCGGTATCGGGGGCATCAGCCCAAGGCATCTGGCGGCGCTGGCCGAAGATCAGGCCGCCGCGGCCGATCTGGCCCGGTCGGCCGCTCTCGTTTCCGCGTTCTGGGAGCGCGTCCTGGCTGCATCCGAGCAAGAACGAGCGGCTCTGCTCCTTTCGGAAGGCGCGGTCTTCGCAGACGCGGCAAACCGGCTCTCCACCTTGCTACGCGAGCATCATCTCTCCGGGCCGTTCACTAACAAATAGTCGTCCCGTCCGACCTGCCGAAATGACGGCCTCCGGACCCACAATTCAGTCCGCTGGTCCTTTGCGGCTCTTGGATCGGCCCATGATAGAGCCGACATTTCCGCAGGAAATCGGCGCCTTCGTTGCAAGGGCGGAGACGCCGCCTTCCGTGTCCAGAATGCTCCGATTTCGGGCCTCATCAGCAACCGATCAAGGGGCTTGGAGCGCTTGGCTGGCCGATACGCGCCAACGGTGGTCAGCAGCGGCTCTGTCGACTATATAGGCGTTTTCCAGCCTGACCGTCGTTCCGTGATCCCTGCCGCCCGCCTGCAAGCCACAATCGAACTCATGCATGAAGTCGATAGTGTTCCGCGTCCCGCGGACGCTGTCGTCTCGGCCTGGTTTCGCGCCCGGCGCTATATCGGCGACAAGGACCGCGGTTGGATCATGGAACTGCTTTATGCGGTTCTCCGCCACTATGCACGGCTTGGCTGGTGGCTGGCCAGGCACGGGCGCGAGGATGTGCCCCGCAACCGGCTGCTTGTGTGGCTTTCGCTGAAGGAGGGCAGAACGCCCGATCAGATCGAACGCCTGTTCAACGGCGCGAAATTCGCGCCTGCCATGCTGACGGATCATGAGCACGCGCTGCTGGTCAAATTGCGGGGATGCACGATCGACCATCCCGGCATGCCGGAAGAAGTGAGCCTCGAATGTCCCTCCTGGGCGGTGGGTCCCATGCGGCGCCGTTTCAAGGAAGCGTTCAGGCAAGAGATGGCCGCGCTTCTGACGCCGGCGCCGCTCGACCTGCGCGTCAATCCGATCAAGTCGACGCGTGAGGCTATGCTTGGCGCGTTGAAGGATCTTGGCTTGCAGGCGCGGCCCTCACCCCTGGCCCCGTACGGCATTCGGTTGAATGAACGCCCCTCGCTGGCCAGCCTGCCGATGCTCAGAAGCGGCGAGGTCGAGATCCAGGACGAGGGCTCGCAGCTCGTCGCCATGCTGGTCGATGCCCGGCCGGGCGAGCGCGTGGTCGACTTCTGCGCCGGAGCCGGCGGCAAGACACTGGCCATCGCCGCGCAGATGAACAACAAGGGCCACGTTGTCGCCTGCGATGTCATGGAGGGTCGTCTGAAGCGCAGTGCCGAGCGCTTCCGGCGGGCGGGGCTGCACAATATCGAGACCAGGCTTCTGGCCAACGAAACAGATCGCTGGGTCAAGCGCCACAAGGGTGGTTTCGATCGCGTGCTGGTCGACGCGCCATGCAGCGGCACCGGCACCTGGCGACGCAATCCCGATGCACGCTGGCGCGCGCCGGAGGAACAGGGTCTGGACAAGCTCGTGTCGTTGCAGGCCCGGATTCTGGCCAGCGCGGCACGCCTGGTGAAGCCCGGCGGACGGCTGGTCTACGCGACATGCTCCATGCTGCCCGAGGAGAATGAGGGACAGGCGGCCGCCTTCCTGGCGGCGCATCCCGCCTTTCGTGCCGTGCCGCTCAACGAGGCCACGCCGCAGCTGACGAATTCAGCCCATCCCGACTATCTGTCGCTGACGCCCGCGCGCAACGATACAGACGGCTTCTTTGCTGCCGTCATGCAGCGGGAGGCGGAGCCGCCAGGCGGGGACTGACGAAGGACAAAGCGGAATAGGCCAGTCTGACCTCGAGTTATGCAATTGCAGGCGGCAAACCGCTACGCACTTTTCCTGGAATTGCTCTATCGGCTCACTTCTTTGGAAAGGGCACACCTTTGGTGGTGAATCGCTGCTGCCCTCGGCCGACGGGGCGCACGGGGCGCTTGGTGCCGGCGGCCTTGCCGGTTCCGGGCGGCTGGTGGGCGGGCACGAGCTGGTCGGGGCGAGGGCCGATGAGGTCGGCGCGACCCATCTCCTTCAAGGCATCGCGCAGCAGCGGCCAATTGTCGGGGTCGTGGTAGCGCAGGAATGCCTTGTGCAGCCGGCGCTGCCGTCCGCCGCGAACGGTCTCGACCTTGTCGGTCGCGCCGCGCCGCACGCCCTTCAACGTGTTGACGCCGGTGTGGTACATGGCCGTCGCCGTGGCCATGGGCGAAGGCAGGAAGGTCTGCACCTGGTCGGCCCGGTAGCGGTTCTTCTTCAGCCAGAGCGCCAGGTTGAGCATGTCCTCGTCGGTCGTGCCGGGATGGGCGGCGATGAAGTACGGAATAAGATAGTATTTCTTGCCGGCTTCCTTGGCCGCCGCGTCGAACATCTCCTTGAAGCGGTCATAGGTGCCGATGCCGGGCTTCATCATCTTGTCGAGTGGCCCGCGCTCGGTGTGCTCGGGCGCGATCTTGAGGTAGCCGCCGACGTGGTGGGTCACCAGTTCCTTGACATATTCGGGGCTCTTGACGGCCAGGTCGTAGCGCACGCCGGAGGCGACCATGACCTTCTTGACCCCCTTGACCTCGCGGACCTTGCGGTAAAGCCGGATCAGGTCGTCATGCGAGGTGTTGAGGTTGGGGCAGATGTCGGGAAACACGCAGGACGGCAGGCGGCAAGCCGCCTCGATCTTGGGGTCCTTGCAGGCCATCCGGTACATATTGGCGGTCGGGCCGCCGATGTCGGAGATCACTCCGGTAAAGCCCGGGGTCTTGTCGCGGATCTTCTCGATCTCGCGCAGGATAGAGCCCTCGGACCGGTTCTGGATGATGCGACCTTCGTGCTCGGTGATCGAGCAGAACGTGCAACCGCCGAAGCAGCCGCGCATCACCGTCACCGAAAACTTGATCATGTCCCAGGCGGGGATCTTGGCATCGCCATAGGACGGGTGCGGGGCGCGCGCGTAGGGCAGGTCGTAAACAGCATCCATCTCTTCGGAGGTCAGCGGGATGGGCGGCGGATTGAGCCACAGGTCGCGGTCGCCGTGGCGCTGCACCAGCGGGCGGGCGTTGCCGGGGTTGGCCTCGCGGTGCAGTACGCGCGAGGCGCGGGCATAGGCATCGCGATCGTCCTCGACCTGTTCGAAAGATGGCAGCCTGATCACGGTGTCGCCGGGCTTGCGGCTGGCGCCTTCGTCGGCGGAATCGAGGTCATCGGCATGCAGTTCCGTGACGTGCTCGGGCACGCGGCGGAACAGGGCGACGCCCCTGATTGACTCGAGTTGGCGCGGCGTCTCGCCGGAGGCAAGCCGGTTCGCCACCTCGACGACGGCGCGCTCGGCGTTGCCGTAGATCAAGAGATCCGCCTTGGCATCGGCCAGAATCGAGCGGCGCACCTTGTCGGACCAGTAGTCGTAATGGGCGATGCGGCGTAGCGAGGCTTCGATGCCGCCCAGCACGATCGGCACATCCTTGTAGGCCTCGCGACAGCGCTGCGTATAGACGATCGTGCAGCGGTCCGGCCGCTTGCCGCCTTCGCCGCCCGCCGTATAGGCGTCGTCATGGCGCAGCTTGCGGTCCGAAGTATAGCGGTTGACCATGGAATCGAGGTTGCCGCCGGTGACGCCGAAAAACAGCCTCGGCCTGCCCAGCACCTTGAACGGATCCGCCGACTGCCAGTCGGGCTGCGAGATGATGCCGACCCTGAAACCCTGGGATTCGAGCAGGCGGCCGATGATGGCCATGCCGAAGCTCGGATGATCCACATAGGCATCGCCCGTGACCAGCACGATGTCGCACTCATCCCAACCAAGCGCCGTCATCTCGACGCGGCTCATCGGCAGGAATGGCGCCGCCCGCCCGGCATGAGGCCCGCGGCCGGACAGCGGAGTGATTTGTTTTTGCGCGCTGGCTAAGGTTTCCATCGGTCCGACGTATAGGACGCCGCCAAAGCGAATTCAATTAAAGTCCGCAGACATGGCGTGCATTCCATTTAGACCCGTTCAATCCAGCAAGGGATCTGAACGCCGCTCTGATCTGACTGTCGAGCGTAGCGTGACGACTAGGCGCGTTCACAATTGAAGCCGGTAATCTCGCGCTTATTTCGCTTAATTTTCTTCGGGCTCGTTATTTTTTCGCGCAGATCGGTATCGGCGAGCGTACCGGTTTAGTGCGTGCGGCCACGATAATGTGTACCATTTGTTCGTTAGTGGCCTATCATCAGGGAGTTGAGGAAGGCGTCAGCGTCCCCTGATCGAATAGCAGTCTTCTCATCCCAGTTTGCCCTTGGCCGCTGTTTCGTCATTTCGCTAAACTGGGCCGGCCGGCAAGCCTCAACTCGCCCACCTGATCAGCTCGGACCTCCATTCATCGGCATAGGCACAATTCTCATAGCCAGGCATTGCCGGAGTTCCGTCAGTAAAATGCACGATGGATGGATCGACGCTAGGGTCCGAGTGGCCGACAAGCCAATTCCATTCGGGCGATAGTTCCCCGATCAGATCGTCCTCCAGCCAGCAGAAACGGTGAAGATCCCGCCCGGGCACGGTGTTGACAAGTTCAACAGTCAGAGCCCTGTTTGCTGGGTGGTCGCAGTTGAAAAGCATGACGCTCGACCAGTTCTTGCGGGCATAACGGAGTTGGGCTTGCCCATCCATTTTGACCGCTTCCGTCGGCTGGTGATTGTGCTTGACCACCATCACCGCCTTTGACGGGTCCGCGAGTCCGAAGAGCCGCTGCAGGTCTCTTCGGACCAGCATGTCGCAGTCCATAAACAGTGCCCACCCCGAGCTCGCCAGATGCGGCACCAGGAATCGAGAGCAGGCAAACTCCGTTGCCATTGGAGCTTCGGAAATCTCGTCCCACAGGCGGCCGTCCTTCCGGCTTGTCGGGCGAGTGTAGAGCCCTCTGGCCCGCAGATCCGCCAAGACCACCCCGCGCGCCGATACGGGCGAGATCATGTGTCGCCTGATTGAGTTGCGTGCAACCGCGAACGCATCGATTTCACGAGGATCGAAACCGATCCAGATTGACTGCTTACCCGCCATTTAATGCCCTGTGCAAAATAATCGTCAGAAGATCTAAAATTTGAGATTTGCTCAATTCATCTTTATAGCTGGAGTTTCACGGACCGGTATTTTGGCGTAGCCTCTGGATGGGGTTGCCGACCATTTGCCGTACGTATAACTTGCGCAGTATCCGGCAACCAGCAGGCCGACTGCTCCATCAAGCATACCGAAACGAATAATATAACTGTTAAGATAGGCCCACGTGGAGTGGACGATCGCCTTCGTGATCGATCCTTTCTTACCCATACTTTCTATATGCATGGCCGACGCTTGAGCATACATCCGGATCTTACGATGCGCGTCACCGAGATCGGCCACGCAATCATGCTCCAAGGCGTGGGAAAGGCGAGACAGATTGCCTCGCAAGACAACTTTTTCGTGGACAGGATAATCGGTGAAGCGACCGGCATCCCTGAGAAACAGGCGCAATACACGGTCGGCGGACCAACTTCCATGGTTTACAACGCGTCCGCAGAAGCGCGATCTCCGGGGAATCTCGAAACCTGCAAAGCCTCGCGGGTCCGCAATGGCTTTCTTTATTTCCGCGGCGAGCGGAGCATCCACCCACTCATCGGCGTCCAAGGATAGCACCCAGTCACCAGTGACCGCAGCAAGCGCACGGCCTTTTTGCACGCCGAAGCCTGGCCAGTCTTCGGTGACATGG
>Ga0315336_1007432_pt1 | contig 10481 bp, 10 predicted proteins | sample ASW5metaG_FD_204512 | JGI IMG/M metagenome (GOLD analysis project Ga0315336, IMG submission 204512) | Ammonia-oxidizing marine archaeal communities from Monterey Bay, California, United States - ASW #5 | ecosystem: Environmental > Aquatic > Marine > Intertidal zone | place: USA: California... | reverse complement strand
TCAAGATTGCGACAGTGATGTCGGTGACGCTCTCGACCGATCACCGAGCCGTCGACGGCGCGCTCGGCGCGGAGCTGCTGGGCGCCTTCAAGCGCATGATCGAAAACCCGATGAGCATGCTGGTGTAAACCACCACTCCCTGGATGGCCTTGATCTTAGGCAGCAGGTCTCAGATCACCGACTTGTCAGGGCGGCAGCTCGCGCCAATCCCGGCAAGTGCTTGAAGCCGCCGCTATTTCGTTCCACATCGGGCGTGATGAACGGCAAGATGCGGGAATGGTTTCGGAATTGGCGGTGGGCCTTGGCCGCATCGCTGTTCCTGCACGCGCTGATCGCAGCCTTCCTGTTCTATGGCCTGCCGAGGCCTGACCAGGAGCCGGACCAGCAGGAACAGCCGGTCAACGTCGCGATCGTGCCGCCGCCCGATCAGCCAAAGCCGAAGCCCGCTCCAAAGCCGCCGGAGCCAAAGCCCGAACAGAAGGCTGAAAAGCCGCCTGAGCAGGTACAAAAGCCACCGCCTCCGCAACCGCCGAAACCGCAGGACATCCCGGTTCTGAAGCGCGTTTTCCAGTATGGCGAAAAGGATACCGGCCCGCAGCAATCTCCCGAGGGAGGCAGCGCTCCAGCCAACGCGCCGTCGCCAACCCAAAGTGAACCAGCGAAACCGCCGGTCGCGCCGAAGCCTGCGACCAGCCACCCGGTGCCTGCAACCCCCGAACAGCAAGCGGACTCCAGCAAGGCCGAGCCGGCAACCGTCGCGCCGGACGAAAAACCCGTGCAAAGCGCAGAGAAGCAGGCGACCGAGGACAGCGATAAACAGCAGCAGGACAAGCAGGACGAGGCTCAGCAACCCGCCGACAAGCAAGCGGCCGAAGCGCCAATGCCGTTGAAGGCCGAGACCGGTGCCAAGCCTGCGCCGGCCGAAAAGGCCAAGGCTAAACCTGCCAAGCCGATGACCTTCAAATCGGCGAGAGCCTTGAGAGCGCCTGGCGGGAACCCGGGGAGGTCGAAATCCGTCGACAGCGCGGTTGCGGGATCGCCGATCTATTCTGGCCTGCCGGGCGTCAGAAAGCTCTATTCTCCGGGCGCAACCGGCAACGCGCTGGCCACGAGCGCGATGGAAAACGTGCCGCGCGATCAGCGCGTTGCCAATCTTTGCGCCAACGTTCTGAACCAGGAATTGCAAAGTGCCGACTACTCGCCGAAATGGCTACCGACGATTCCCCTGAAGCAAGGCAACGTTCTTAACCCTCCACAGGCCGCCTTCAGCACGACAACGCAATGGTTCGATCTGAGCTTCCGCTGCGAGGTCGACGCCGATGCGACGAGGGTGCTGTCCTTCAATTTCCGCGTGGGGGGCTTGGTCCCACCCGGTGACTGGACCCGCCGTCGTTTCCCCAGTCTCCGCTAGAGCAATTCCAGGAAAGTGTGAGCGGTTTGCCGTTCGCAATTGCGTAAAAGCAAGGAGATAGCGCGGTTCGCCTTCTGTGGAACGGTGAAACGCACGAAAGCATGGTCCCGAAAAGCTGGACCGCTTTTAGGAGCGGCAATGTCGCCGTAGACGGCCGCATAGCGAAGGAGTTGCTCAGGCTGGCACGCCCAGCTCCGCCAACTGCCGGCCGACTTCATGCCAGTCGGCGCATACGAAATCGGCGCCGGCCGCCTTCAGCCGTGCGCCATGCTCAGGATAGGTGTGACCGCCGCCGGTATAGCCGATCGCGATCATGCCGGCTGCCACCGCGCCCTGGATGCCGAAAGGCGAATCCTCGACGACGATGCAGTCGGCGGGATCTACGCCCATCTTGCCGGCGGCGTGGAGGAAGATGTCCGGCGCCGGCTTGCCGTTCTTGACCATCGAGGAGGAAAAGATCGCCTCGCCGAAGAAGCGCGACAGCCCGGTCACCGACAGGCTGTGGGTGATGCGTTCGACCGACGACGATGAGGCGACGCAGCGGTCGCCGGCAAGCGCGCTGAGGAATGGCGCGATCCCAGGCGTCGGCTTCAGCTCCTCGGAAAACAGCAGCTTGGTCTCGGCCCAGATGTCGCCGTCGGCGGCAGGCGGGAACTGATGGCCGGTCAGTTCCTTGATTTTCACGATGATGTCGGACTGCTTCATGCCGATGCATTGGGCGATGATGCCGCCATGGACGCCGGGCATGCCGTGTTTCTCATAGACGCGCTCATAGGCCTTGGCGGCCAGCGGTTCGCTGTCGACGAGAACGCCGTCGCAGTCGAAAATCATCAGTCTAGCTTGCGCCACGCGCCTCTCCCGGCTTCTGTGCCAATTCGCACACCGCTATCGATAAAAAGTCAGATGTTCAATAGTAGGCGGCTGCGCCTCAACGCCTCAAAGCCTCGCTGACCGGCGAGGACCCAAGCGCGCGCTGCATGGCCTGGCGCGACTGGGCGCGGTCGGGCGTGATCCAGTTCGGCTCGGCGCCGAGGAAGCGGTCGAGGAAGGCTACTGCATAGGCCGGCATTTCCGTCGCGTTCTCACGGTAGGACCACCAGGTGCGAAGGTCGTCGGCGCATTTGTCGATGCTGGGCGCCGTGCCGAACTCCTGCTCGTACACGGCCAGGATCGCCGAGACGCAGTAGTTGGTATAGAGGAAACCCTCCGGCCAGAACCGCACGATTTCCGCCGTGCCAGCGTTGGCTTCCGTCTCGATCATGTTGGTGAGGCCGGAAATCTCGCGCGCCGGCGCCTGCCGGATCAGTTCCCGCAGCACAAGGCCGGCGGCGAAGACGATAAAGTCCGCGCGGTCGACGGACGCGAATCGCTTCTGCGCTTCCATGACCTCGATCCAGTCCAGGAAGGCGCGCGTCAGCTTCGCCTCGTCGATCTCGAAGCGCACGCCGAAGGTTTCCGACACGACTTTCGCGCTGCTGCGGAAGGTGGCGCGGAACCACCGCAACTGCCGCAGCCGGTGGCGAAGGTCCGGCATAAGCGCCAGTTCGTGCCTGAAGGGCAGGTCCATGTCTCATAATCCCGTTTGACGACAGGCTAGCACAGCGCCGCCAATGCCGAAATCGGCTGGTCGCCTGTGGAGTGTCACGGTGTCTAATATAATACATGTTGACATCTGAAGAAACAAATGTTCTCACTTTCGGGTCGTCTCGCCTCCGTTCAATATGCGCCGGAGGAAGAGACTCGGGAGGAAACCGAAATGGCGATCTGGCAGTGGGCGCTGCTTCTGCTGTTTGTTGTGTGGGCGCTGCAATCGTTGGGCGTCTGGCTGCAGATGCGGCATTATTCGGATGTCTTCAAAGGCGTCACCAGCCAATACAAGGACGGCTTCGTCGGCGCTGGTAATTTCCGCGGGAGGCTGGCCAAGGGCACCATCGCCCTCGTGGTCGTGACGCCGGATCTCATCGTGCGCCGCATGATGGTCATGAGCGGCCGTTCAGTGCTGACCAAGTTCAAGCGACATGAAGAATTCGAGGGTATCCCCCTCGATCGACTCCGGTCCAACCCTGCGATCATGGGGGAGGGGGAACCCGGTGTGGCCGAGGCCGTGAAACGGGCGATCGAGCAGATCGACCGCGCGCGGTCGGAGCCGGGGAAGAAGCCGGGCTTGTCCGGCTTGAACGTAGCAAGGGCTTAAACGACGCCGGCAGCCGGCTGGGAATGACCGGCAGGGTCATAAGGAGGAGAAATGTCTGTAATTTCGTTATTGGCGCAGCATGCCGACCTGGCGGTGCACAACCTGCATGTCGCAGGCACCATGGTCTCGGATGCTGCCTGGCACGGCAAGCTCGGCGTCGAGCATGCCACCGATCATCTCGTGGTCCTGGCACAGGCGACGACCGACAACGCACCGGTCACCGCCGATCAGCTCAAGGAGCAGCTGAAGAACGTGCAGCAGGAAGAGCAGCTCGGCTGGCTGACCGCGATCGGCAAGTATTTCATCGGCATCTTCCAGAAGGGCGGTGAGGTTTTCGCCGGCTTCGTCACCGGCATCATCCCGACGCTGGTCGTGCTGATGACGGCCTTCTACGCCATCACCGAACTGGTCGGCGAGGAGCGCGTCCACGGCCTCGCCCGCGGCGCGGGCCGCATAGCGCTGACGCGCTATACCCTGCTGCCGGTCCTGTCGGTTTTCTTCCTCACCAACCCGATGGCCTACACCTTCGGCTCCTTCCTGGAAGAAAAGCACAAGCCCGCCTTCTATGACGCGGCAGTGTCCTATGTGCATCCGCCCCTCGGCCTCTTCCCGCACATCAATCCTGGCGAATATTTCGTCTGGGGCGGCATGCTGGTCGCGCTGCTCGACCTTGAGAAGCGCGGCGTCATCGCCAACGGCTATCACGTCAAGGTGGCTATCTGGTACGCCATCGTCGGCCTCGTCGTCATCCTGCTGAAGGGCATGCTGACCGAGCGCATCACGGCCATCATGGCGCGCCGCCAGGGCGTCGAGCTCTAAGGGCGGGAGGACACCATGGCCAAGACATACAAGGCAGTAAAGATCTCGAGGGGTTCCACCGGTTGGGGCGGCCCCCTGGTCATCGAGCCGACACAACAGCGCAACAAGGTTGTGTCGGTAACCGGCGGCGGCATTCATCCGGTGGCGCAGCTCATCGCCGACATGACCGGCGCCGAGGCGGTCGACGGCTTCAGGGCGCCGCCGATCGAGAGCGAGATGGCGGTCGTCGTCGTCGACTGCGGTGGCACCGCGCGCTGCGGCGTCTATCCGCGCAAGCGCATCCCGACCGTCAACCTGACGCCGGTCGGTCAGGCGGGTCCGCTCGCCCAGTTCATCACGGAAGACATCTACGTTTCGGGCGTGAAGCCGGCCAACGTCACAATGGCGGATGGATCCGAACCGGTCACCACTGCGGGGGGAGCAGCATCGATGAGTTCAAGCAACAACACCGCATCCAGGGCTGCTGAGCCGCTGCCGAGCGAGGGCGGGCTTATCGGCCTGATCAGCTCGGTCGGCCGCGTGATGGGCCGTGTGGTCGGCATCTTCTTCAATTCCGGCCGCCGCACCATCGACCAGGTCGTGCGCAACGTTCTGCCATTCATGGCCTTCGTGACCATGCTGATCGGGCTGATCCTCTATACCGGCATTGGCGACGTGCTGGCGCAGCCGATGGGCCCGCTGGCCAACAATATCGTCGGCCTGCTGGTGATCTCGGCTATCTGCGGCCTACCGTTCCTGTCGCCCATCCTGGGACCAGGCGCGGTCATCGCGCAGGTCATCGGTGTGGCCATCATCGGCCCGCAGATCGCCAACGGCACCATCTCACCCGCAATGGCGCTGCCGGCGCTGTTTGCCTACAACACACAGGTGGGTTGCGATTTCGTTCCCGTCGGTCTGGCGCTCGGTGAGGCCAAGCCGAAGACGATCGAAATCGGCGTGCCGGCCGTGCTCATCAGCCGCCAGATCATGGGGCCGATCTCCGTGCTGATCGCATGGATCGTCTCCCTGATCGTGTTCTAATCACAAGTAAAAACGAGGTTCGCCATATGTCGGTTCTTCTCAAGACACGGGTCACAGCCATCGGACCCGAAGTGGCGGACCTCGCCGAGGGCGGCGTGCTCATCCTTTTCGCGGATGGCTCGCCGCCTGAACTGGCCGAAGTCTCCGTTCTGCACAGCACGGAGGAAGGTCCCAGCGACGACGCGCCGGCGATAGGCGCTTCGATCACGCTTGGACCGGTGTCGGCGACGATAACGGCCGTCGGCTCCACGGCCTGGAGCAAGGTCCGCGAGATGGGCCATGTCGTGATCTCCTTCAACGGAGCGGCCGAGGCCGAGAGACCCGGCGAAGTCTGCGCGTCCGAGGTCGATACCGAAGCGCTCGTGGCGGCGCTGACGCCGGGCGCTGTCATCACCATCGCCGCCTGATAGGATTCGCGCCGTCCCGGTATGGCGCCATAAGCTAGAGTATTGCCATGGAACGCTCGACCATCGTCAGAGTGCATGAAGGTTTGCACGCCCGTCCCGCCACGCGGTTCGTTAAACTCGCCAAGGGTTTCGAATCCGACGTCGAACTGGTCAAGGACGGCAAGGCTGTCAGCGCCAAGAGCTCGGTGAAGCTGATGCTGTTGGCGGTCAAGGAGAACCAGGAAGTCACCGTGCGGGCCAATGGCGCCGATGCCATCGAGGCGATCGAGACGTTGATCGGCTACCTGGAGAACCCGCGCGCCGGCCTCGACGACGAGGGGGAGGTTGGCTCGGAGACGGCCGCACCTGTCCCGGAGCCGACGTCAGCGGCTGCCGTCGCGCCGGCGGATGGCGCGCCCAGGCTCCAGGGCGTCGCTGCCAGCGAGGGCGTGGCGATCGGCCCGGCCTTTGCTCACTTCCCGCCGGAGATCGAGGGGCCGGGCAGGCGCCTGCATGCCGATGAGATCGAAGGCGAACTGAAGCGCTTCCGCGGCGCTGTCGCCAGTGTTCAAGCCCGCATGGACCGCACGCTTGCCGAGAACAACCTTTCCGCCGGCGATCGGGGCATCGTCGCTGCCCTGCGCGACATCGCCGCCGACGAAAGCCTGACCGGCGAGGTCGAACGGCTTATCCAGGGCGGAGACGACGCGGTGTCGGCCGTCATAGCGGCCGCGGCCACTATCGCGGCCGATTTCAGCGCGGTCGACGACCACTATCTCAACGCCCGGGCCGACGACGTCCACGCCGTCGGCCGGCAGATTTGCCTGGTGCTGCTCGGCCAGGACGAGGTCAGCCTGGAGACCATTCCGCAAGGCGCAATCCTGATTGCCGACGACATCGGTGCCTGGGATCTGGCGCGCGCGCCGCTGAAGCGCATCGGCGGCGTTGTCTGCGGCCATGGCGGAGCCACCTCTCACATCGCGATCATCGCGCGTTCGCACGGCATCCCGGCGGTGCTCGGTCTCGGTGACAAGGTCAACGAGTTGCGCGCCGCCAAAGAGGTGGCCATCGATGGCAATGCCGGGCATGTGATTGTCGATCCGGACGAGGCTACGCGCGCCGATTTCACCCGGCGCGTCGAGGCAGCCGCGCAGGAGCGCGCCGGCCTCAAAGTATTCAAGGGCGTAACGCCTACCCGCGCCGACGGCACGGTGATCGAGGTCGCGGCCAATATCGGCTCGCTGGAGGAGATCGAGGCGGCGCAGGAAGCCGGGGCCATGGGCGTGGGGCTGTTCCGCACCGAGTTGCTCTTCATGCGCCACATGCATCTGCCCTCGGAAGACATGCAGGCCGAGACCTACAGCGCCCTGGCCAGGGCTTTTGCGCCGCATTCCGTCATCGTGCGCACGCTCGACATCGGCGGCGACAAGCCGATTGCCGGCATCGAATTTCCGGACGAGGAGAACCCTTTCCTCGGCTGGCGCGGCATCCGCATGTGCCTCGACCGGCCCGACATCTTCAAGCGTCAGTTGCGGGCGCTGCTGCGGGCCGCCGTCCACGGCAACATCAAGGTGATGCTGCCGATGGTTTCGGAAATTGCCGAGGTGACGCGCACCCGTGCTCTCGTCGATGAATGCGCGGCGGAATTGAAGGCCGAAGGGGTGCCGCATGCGAGCTTCGACCTCGGCGTGATGATCGAGACGCCCGCCGCCGTGCTGATCGCGCCGGCGCTGGCAAGGGAAGTGGCGTTCTTCTCGATCGGCACCAACGACCTCACCCAGTACATCATGGCCGCAGACCGCCTCAACCCGACGGTCGCCAGGCTCAATGACGTGACCAATCCTGCGGTGATGTCGGCGATCGAGCTGACTGCCAGGGCGGGTGTCGCCGCCGGCATCATGGTGGGCATGTGCGGCGAGGCTGCCGGCCGTCCGGATCTGATCCCGGCATTCATCAGGATGGGCCTGACGGAGCTCAGCATGAGCCCGGCCTCGATTCAGCGCGCCAAGAAGACCATCGCGGCCATGACGGCTGAGCGATAGCAGCCCTCCGCGCGGCGGTTACGTCAGATGCGCAAGCAAGGTGGCGAGAACCGGCGTCAGTTCCTGCACCGCATTCGGCTGGGCGCAGGCGTGCCGGATGCGGTCCTCCCGCACCTCGGCCGCCAGCACCGCGATTTCGAGAAGGTCGGGCTCCGGCGCCCCGCCGTCCGCCTTGGTCGCGAGTCCGCAGGCGAGAACCACGGGCGCCAGGCATTTTATATCGAGGGACCGGTCACTGGCTATCGCCGGGCCGGCTCCGATCTCGCCAGGCTGAACCGGATGATGGTTGAGGCATTCGACGAGGAGAGCCGCGCAGGCCGCTGCGACCTGATCGGTGGGAGCCGCGTCCGCCGTCGCTCCAGCCAGAAGATCAGCGTGACGCTTGCGCATCGCGGCGTGCACGGCGGAAAAACTCGCCTCGTGAACACGCGGATTGTTGATGCCGTAGCCGGAGAGGACCGTGCGGGTCAGATAATACATGTCGCGCCTGAACTGGCGTTCGCCGCCGATCTGCCGGTCTTCATCGCCGTCCGGGAAATAGGCTCGCAGGCTTTTCACTGTCGTGCCGTCGACCTTCAGCGGCCGGTAATGCGGAACGAAGGATTCGGCGATCGTCAGCGCGTCGTCGACGGCGCTCGCGGCATGCCCGAGCAGGCTGCGGCCGGGAAAGGGGGGCAGGTTGCCGGCAATATCGTGCGAGGTTTCGCCGGCGCTGTCGTGGCGGCTCTGGCGGATGGCGTCGCGCAATTCCCGAAGTCGATCCTTCAGGTTGGCGCGGACATCCTCGGAAATCTGTCGCAGCATCGTTGCCTCGAAATGCCGAAGCCGGTTAGGGCTTTTGGGGCGCCAGTCGCCCTCTCTAGATTGTTCGTGTCGATTGGTAGATCAATAGACGATATTTAACCAGCACGCAGAATCGGCGTCGGCATGGCGGAGGGGAAGTTGGGCAGGCGACGGCAGGGCGATCCCGAGAACGGCAGGCCGGCGGAGGCATCCGAGCAGATCGTCAACGAAAGCCGGACTGACCGGCTCAGGATCCGCGCCGCCTGGATGTATTTCGTCGAGCAGATGACGCAGAACGAGATCGCCGACGTGCTCGGCGTTGGTCGCGTTACCATCGTTCGTATGCTGGCCGAGGCGAGGGCGCGCAACGAGGTGAAGATCACCATCGAGAGCGAACTCCTCGAGATCGTGCGGCTGGAAAGGGCGCTGGAGAAGACCTTTGGCCTGCAGCAGGCACTGGTTGCACCGCTTTCGGACCCGAATGCCGGTCCGATCCCTGCGATCGCAGCCAAGACCGGCATGTACCTGTCGGACGCGATGAAATCCGGCATGCGGGTCGGCGTCGGCTGGGGGGTGACGCTGTTCCACACCTTGCCCTTCATCAGCGCCAAATCTCTGACCGACTTCAGCGTGATCTCGCTGCTCGGGGGTGTCGGCGTGGCGCGGCGGGTCAACCCGGCCGAGTTCGCGTGGCGATTCGCCCAGATATTCCAGGGCGACGGCTATCTGATGCCGACGCCGGCCGTCGTCGACAGCGTCGAAACCAAGATCGCACTGGTCGAGCGCTGCGGCCTGCAGGAGATCTTCGCAATGGCCGACGCGCTCGACGCGGTCCTGCTGAGCGTCGGCGGCATCGCTTCGGCCACCACCTTCTCGCGCGGCGGCTTTCTCAAGGAAGCGGACCGGGAAGCCCTGCTGGCGCGCGGCGCCGTCGGCGACCTTCTGTTCCATTTCTATGACCGCAACGGCGATCTGGTCGACCATCCCGTCAACAGCCATGTGATGTCGGTGGATGTCGATCGCCTGCGCAAGGCGCCGATCCGAATCCTGACCTCCGGTGGTGTGGAGAAGACCGAGGCGCTGCTCGGCGCCATGAACCTGATCGCGCCCACCGTGCTCATAACCGACGAGGAAAGCGCGCGCCGCATGCTGGCGGCGCATGGGGCTTAGGCGGTGCGTTTTTTCGCCTGCGCCGCCTTCGCGGGGGAATTCAAGGATTTAATGGTCGGAGTGGCCGGATTCGAACCGACGACCCCTTGACCCCCAGTCAAGTGCGCTACCGGGCTGCGCTACACTCCGGACCGGGTGGCGATGTATCGTGATAACCCTGTGCGGGTCAACCGAATTCGGTGGCTATCGCGCAGGTGAAATCGCGCGGCTGGAGACGGGCCTCGCCTGCCGCAACTCCCGCTGATACCGGTATTCCAGCGCATTCGCGCCCCAGACCAGTCCGAGCAGCAGATAGAGGTGGCGCCAGTGGTCGATGTCGATGAAGGTGCCGAGCCCGATGTTGCCGAGATAGGCGACATAGGCGCACAGCAGATAGGGCTGCCAGGGCCGGTCGCGCAAAAGGATGCGGAAGCCGGCGCCAATCGTCCAAAGCGTCAGCGTCAGGAATGACACGAAACCAAGCCAGCCGTAGTCCATCAGCGCCTTCAGCCATATGTCGTGCGTGTCCTCGCCGTAGATCGTGCCGAAGACCAGCGGGCCGATGCCGAACGGGTGCTCCATCGCCAATTGGAAACCGATCGTATAGCGGGCGAAGCGGCCGAGCCGTGCCGAATCATAACTCTGCTCGAGCTGCGCGCGCTGCGTGAACATGTCCG
>Ga0315336_1007430_pt1 | contig 10488 bp, 11 predicted proteins | sample ASW5metaG_FD_204512 | JGI IMG/M metagenome (GOLD analysis project Ga0315336, IMG submission 204512) | Ammonia-oxidizing marine archaeal communities from Monterey Bay, California, United States - ASW #5 | ecosystem: Environmental > Aquatic > Marine > Intertidal zone | place: USA: California... | reverse complement strand
CCGTTCACAAGCCTTTTTTCTTCTCTCGCCACGCCCTAAAGATTCCTAGGTCTTCTGACGAAATAAAGGAAGCTTTCCAAGTTCGCCCTATCACAAACTCTTTGTTGTCAACAATTTACACAATTCAATTAAATCGCTTCTCATGTACGGTATATGCTGCTTGCGCATCAGAAATTCGATGGTAAAATATAGGGATTAGCACTTGCGAGTACATTTTGGACCGATTCGCGATAATTTTGAGGTCCTTAAGAACAATATATGGAACGATTAGCGGATGTTAATACCATATATTGTATACCGTGCTAGAGGGGGAATTCGCTTGATAGCGTACGACTAGTTCGACGAACGATTGCGATTCAAACTGCTTTTTAGGTCCCATTGGAAGTGAAAAGCAGGACATCGAGGTATCGGATATGAAGGGTATTTGCAAACGACATGTGAATTGGAAAACCACTTCCGGGTTGACACTCCTCGAAGTCACTTTTGCGATGGCATCGCTCGCGATCGTCTTGGGTGGTGCCGCCCAGGGGTTGGTGACATACCACGAGCACATGGAACTTCAACGCCAACGCACGGTCGCCATGGAAAACTGCCGCACCGTCGTCTCTCAAATCCGCACCATTCGTGACGCCAACATCAACGACTTCCCCAACGCGATATTCGCGATTTTTGCAGACGAAGCAGCAGTTGCTGGCTTCACCGCCCTAACGAACCAACGAGTTTCCGTCGACTACACCGACATCGCCGCCAACCCGTTGGAAGTGACCGTCACATCAACGTGGTCGGACCTTCGGGGCCGGCCCGTCGCCTTCAACATGACCACGCTGGTAACGGATCGGTAGGGAGAGACATTATGCGTTCTGCAGGATTCACACTCGTCGAACTGATGATCGCCAGTGCAATATTCACGTTGCTGTCAGTTGCGATCTATTCCGCAGTTGGGTCGACGGTCGAAGCGACCGGAACGGCCACCGCAGAATCTGAAATGCAGCAGAGCCTTCGAGACGCAATGCGCGATATGTCGAATGAGCTTCAACTGGCGGCAGCGGAAAACGATCCGACGCTCATTGACCCACTATTTGGACTGCAGGTGAATGAAGTTGACGGTGTTACGTCCAGCGTAACCTTCCAAACTCCGACCGATAGCACGGGGGTAAATTGGACGGAGCCGATTACGTATTTCATTGTCAATGAAGATGCCGACGGAGATGCGCGGCTAGGCCCCGACGAAGACACGAATGATGACGGCGTACTGACACGCCGCATCATGCGTCAACAAGACATCAACGGCGACGGCGATCGGACCGACCCCAGTGAAATGCGCCCCATCGCTGCAGCCAACAATATCAGCGGTCTCCAATTTGCCTTTGACGGGGCATCAATCCAGATAACACTGACGGCTTCCAAACAGCCGAATCATAATCGTGACCAACCGATAACCGCGACACTCACAGGTAACGTATTCCTGATGAACTAGCGATTCAGAGCGAGGTGCAGCGATGAATAGACGAAATAGAAAACAGCAAGAAGGCATAGCGCTCGTCGCCGTGCTGTTGGCCTCTGTGATCATATTCGGTGCAATGACACTCATTGTCTCCAAGGTTCACACGAACAAGCGATTCACAGACGTTGCCGTTGAGCGCGCGATCGTGGACGAAGCCGCCAAGTCAGGCGTGGACTCCGCCGTTGCGATGCTCTGGCAGGCGTACGTAACCAGCAACGGAAACACCACTGGCAATTGGGCGTCTTACCGCGTCTTTCTCAATAACTACACTATTCCGAATAACGAAGATTTGGATCACAGCGGCAGCCAAGACGGGACTGAGAACGACGAAAATGGCGACGGAGCCTTTTCCGTCGCCGACGTTACGGTCCTGGTCGACAACACGAATGTCATCAATCTTGCCAACGGCGCCAACGTCGATTTCATCACTGTCAATCGTACAGACGATCTCACCGGGACTACCCTGACCATAACCGCCAGGGCCAACTACGGCAGCGAAACCCGGACGGCGATACAATCCGTGCGTGTGGCTGGCCTGCCCTTCGACGGGTTTCAGTTCGCGGTGTTGGCCAACAACATCTCGTGCATCATGTGCCACGCCCAGTTCCGCCAGGTCGACCTAGAGCTTAATACCGACCCGGATCAATTCAATACATTCAACCGCGTCAAGATCGCCTCGCTCGAATCGCTCCGCCTCAAATCGGCCTCCGCCGATTCCGATATCGCTGGGACGCTCTACTCGCGCGGCGATGTAATCGATCACTCGACAGCAATGCCGCTTTCGTCCTCGGACATCGCAAATTCCACGATGAAAGCCTACGATTTCACGGACACCAATGGGAAAATCATTCAAGACCCGACTAGCGGTGATATGACGCAAATCGACATGGCGCAAGCCGGGCTGGACGGTGAAGGCCTGCTCAATCAGTTCGCGAATCTCTATCAGAATTATCCGTCCGACGTCTCTTTGCAGACCGACGGACCACTACCCAACGCTTTCCCTGCACCGTATCCAGATAACGACGGCGATCGTAGAGTCGACGCCTCGGAATTTACACCAGTCGTAAACAGCGCTGAAGGCTCCATCACCGGCGGCGTTATCCACGGCGTACCGAATGGATCGACCTACGCCGACACTTCACTGCCCTCTAGCTCAAACTCGGCATCAGCAGACATGGCGGATGGTCACTATGACGGCAACCTCGTCCTCGTAGGTACGGAATCCGATCCCATCATGCTCGATGGCAAAGTAACCGTCGCCGGTGACGTCATGATTTCAGGTAAAGTCGAAGGCTTCGGACAGATTCTCGCTCAGAACAACGCCTACATTATGGGAGATGTCACCTATAACGACGCGCCCGGCGAATTTGGCGTATCGGCCAGTGGCAATGAAAACGGACTCGCACTTATTGCCGGCGGCAGCATCCTGATGGGCGATTACCTCACCATTCGTGGAAAGAATCACACGCAGGTGAACGGTAACTGGCCCGATAAATCAAATAGAATTGACGTATCTCAAGCGAACGTCACCTCCTCCGCATCCAAGAATGGAACCACGGAATCCATCGATCGCGGCTACTTTGATCCAGGGGCGATCGATGCAGGAGAATTTCAAGCGACTATGCTCGACTCCGGTGGTAACTCGGTTCCACGACAGGGACAGCAGTTCAGCTTCACGACTTCACAATTGCAGGTCTTCAACCAACTAGAAGTCGATAAGGCCGCCGCAGATTCGTCCTATGTGCCCCGGCTATATGGATTACGCGAAAGCCAACCCGGCAACATTTACGTCCGGTCCGGATCGGACGGATCGAGTCAATACAACTCCAGCCGGGTGGCAACCTTATCCGACTATATTGTGGCCCAGGGATACGATCCCACCATCATGACGCGAGCGACCTACCAGTACATGAGTCCGGCAAATGCTTGGATCAGTGAAGACAATCTTCGGGAAATCTGGTGGGATGACGAGCAATCCCGTCCATCATCCGGTGTACCGTTTTCGTTCGATGGTTTGCTCTACAGCAACAACGCAATCTTCTCGATTGCACGAAGCAACTCAGCGCACAACTCAAATACCTTTGGTCAAATGAACATCCGGGGCGGTTTCGTCTCGGCCGATCTCGGCATGCTCATTCCCGGGAATAGCGGCACCGGTGCTATGGATGTTCCAGGACTATTCATGAACTACGACCCGCGCGTGCGGCGATTCTTCGAAATCGAAGACACATCACAAGTCGGGTTCTCCCGGCTCGTGTTCCGATATCAATAGGCACGGAAGGAAACGGTACATGCTTCGATGGATTGGCGCCACTATACTCGCCACGGGACTCGTCTTTGGCCTCACAACGGAGGCCGAAGCCGATACGATCACGCTGAAAAACGGCGTCCGCGTTGACGGCATGGTTTACCAACAAGATGAGAATGTTGTCAAGATTCGTATAGGCGATATCGAACGCAGTTACGCTGCAGCGTCTGTCGCCGATGTCAGCGAAAACGAAAAGACAGGGCATTTCGATCCAATGGCAGCTATTGGAAGGTCAAGAAAGCGCCTCGCCAGCCTGGAGAACAAGACGGGCCTTACTTACCAACAGCGCCAAGAGATTGAATCGCTGTTCTTCGCCATGCAGTCCGAAGACCCGAAGCTTTACAGAGACAAGAAACGAGACGCGTTGAACTTTCACGAGTCCACGGCGCCCTTAGACAAGTACCTTCCCTACGCGCTGGATTCCTTCGAGCCTAACCTGATCGGTGGCGTGCTCGATGTATTCCAATCCATCAATACCTTCGAAGCCGCTCTAGCGGCGCGAGACCACATCACCTGTCCAGTGCCCGCCGGCCGAGCGATGGCGTTAGAAGTATTTGCTAAAGGAGAAGCCCCTAGTCGCATCAATATCCTCGCGCGCGGCATGGTCGATCCTCACGCTATAGTCCGCATCGCAGCGGCCCGCGCACTCGGCCAACTTAACGCGAAAAGTGCTACACCTTTACTCGTTGACGCTGCCGGTTCTGGATACCCAAGACTCGTCGTCGTCGCCAACACAGCACTAGGCAATATTTGGAACGCGGAATTCGAAACCCAGGCCGAATGGCAGAGCCACTGGGAAGAAAACAAATCGAAGGTGGATGAACCGCTCGTACAACTCGCCATGCTTCCCCTTGTGGAACCTGGCGTCGTCTACTCCGAAGAAGAATAACTACTTCGCGATACGGCTAACCCGCCCTTCCGAGTAGTTGGTCCAATATACGTGGAGTTCATCCACGGCGAGCCCCCAGACATGTCCCGGAATTTCAATCATCGTTTCCGGGATACCGTCCTCTTTCAACGACCGTTTGATATACGAGGTCTCAGCGACACGATTCAGAGGTAAAGCCAAGTCGCTCCAATAGACATACGCGTCGTCCAGCACCACCACCGATGGCCCCGCTTGTTCTCCCGCAAATTCTTCGACATGTACATCGCTTTTACGTGCACGCATCACCGCCCCACGTTTACGACGCAGATTCGTCCAATAGATTGAATGTTCATCTACCGCGATCCAAGTCGGATTGTATTGATTTTCGGCGACAATGCTCAGATCCCGATTCGTGAGATCAAAGTGCATGACCCGTTGCCCCGGCCCGGAATGATTGCTCCAATACACTTGATTCGATTGGACAACGATGAAGAACGCACCGTTTTGTCCTGTCGCGAGACGCTCCGGATTCCCACCTTGCTTATCGACGGCCATCACGACGCCGTCGGTCTCGAAGTAGAGTGTCCAATACACACGCGAATCGTCTACGGCAATGCCGCTTGGCCCACGCCGTTCGCGCATCTCCGATTCGGCCAAGACGACCGCATCGCCCCCGGCTTTCGACATCTTCATTATCAGCGGCCCCGCGGTCCAGTAGACATGGGTCTCATCAACAACCACCCGCCCTATGCGATCCTGGTTTGCAACGAGAGTCTTCCCGTCCTCTCCCGCCTTCGATTTTCGCAACAGACTTCCGTCGCCACGGTTCGTCCAGTAAAGATGATCATCGTCGAGCACCAAATCCGAAGGCTCAAAAAGCTCCTCGACCAGCACTTCAGGTTCCTCAAGAGCTCCAATTGTCGAGCCGATCAGGGCGACCCAAGCGACCGTTATGAGAATTCGCATGCGCATCATGCGGTATACTACCACCGAGTAGGCCGGGCGGCCGCGGGTTGCTTCGGCGATTCGAGGAAAGTCCGAACTCTACAGGGCAGGGTGCTTGGTAACGCCAAGGCGGGGTGACCCGACGGAAAGTGGCACAGAAAACACACCGCCTACGTCACGCGTTTCGGCGCGGGGCCGGTAAGGGTGAAAAGGTGCGGTAAGAGCGCACCAGCGGTTCTGGCGACAGACCGGCTAGCTAAACCCCACCCGGAGCAAGTCCAAATAGGGGAACATTCGAGTGGCCCGCTCGGTTCCCGGGTAGGACGCATGAGGCGTGCGGCGACGTACGTCCCAGATGAATGGTCGCCTCTCCGGAAACGGGGACAGGATTCGGCTTACAGGCCTGCTCGCTGTAGTTCGATGCCGGGGCCGAAGCGATACGTTTCGGCCCCGGTTCCATTTCAGCAATCTCGCGTCGACGGTAGAGAGGGCCAGCCCGGATCGTGGTACTCTAACTCTATGCCCTCACCCGACTCTATGAAGGTGCTATCGAAGTTCGTATGGAGCGGGTTGCTCTCGTTGCTCGCCCTAACGTTGCTCGTATACGCCTTCTCTCCCCGGCTGTCGCTCCGACTAAACAACCCTTCCGCGTTCAATATACCAATCCTCGGCCAACCTATAAGCAACATTGATTCTATAGTGGCTATGATTCTTGCCGCAATTTTCGCCTTGGTAGCAGTACGGGTTCTCCTAGACGCTGGCCGTATTCAGGATACGCGCAATTTCAGTGGCGTCGTATTGACCCTGGTTTTACTCGGATGCGCACTCGGAGGAGGCCTCGGGGGGATTACGACGTTTCTGTTCATGCGGCACCGAGATGAAGCCAGAATTGCACAACTTGAGCTCTGGCTGCGAACATGCGAAGACGCTTACGTTACGACAGTTGAAGAACTTGACGAGCTAAAGTCCCCAGACGGAAGAATTCCTGGATTCCTACTCAAGCCTTAGATGCCCCACCCGCCGGCAGGAATGCATCTGTATAGATTTCACCCATACTCGCGCCGGAGAGAAAGACATTACGCTGCATCGCCTTTACTAAGTCCGGATGACCGCAGAGGAATACGCGATAGCCGTCCAGCTCAGGCAAGGTCGCTTCAACCAATGCGTCGATCGCTCTGATTTCAATCCCGTTATCATCGCCACCCGCTTCCAACGCACACGGATGGTAGAAGACGTTCTCGTACTCGTTCGCCAACGCGCGCAATTCGTCGACTAAGTACAATCCATCCGCACGAACGCTACCGTGAAACAGATGTATCGATCCGCTGTGTCCTTGTCGCAACGCATCACGGACGATCCCGTATAACGGCGCGAGTCCCGTGCCCGTACCAGCTAGCGCCATCGGCTGATCAGGGGATCCCTCCACGTAGTAACACGCGCCCTGCGGTCCGATCAGCGTCAACGTATCCCCCACGTTCAGGCCGTCATGCATCCACGAACTGACTTTGCCTCCTGGCAACAGCATCACATGAAACTCGATGTAGGAATCCAGTCCTGCGACGCTCGCGACAGAGTAACTTCGAACATCGCCGGCCGGCCCCACCACGTTCATGAACTGACCCGCGAAGTAGTCGATTGGCGCATCGGGTTCGCATCGTACTCGCACAACGCGATCATTCAGCTTATCGATGGACGTGACAATGGGATGGTGCTCTCGGCCTGCCGCGCCGGAAAGATCGATCGTCAAATCTTCTTCGGGCAATGCACAACACGCGAGGAAGAATCCTTGCTTGGTCATCGTGTCCCGAAGCCCTGTTTGTGCGGCGGCAGGCGGCGCGCCCTCTACCGCTTGAACGAGGCACGACTGACACACACCCGTACGGCACGACGACATCACTTCCACGCCGTTCCGCTCCAGACATTCCAATACTGTTTCATCCGGTGCGCGCTCAAACGTCGCGCCGTCAACATGAATATTAGGCATTCAGACTAATTACCGACTCAACACGTCGTCACGCACGGAATTCGCAATTTCGCCGACCTGTGCAACGAGCTCATCCGCCACACCCATCTCCGTTAACGTGGCTGCAAGATCCTCGATCACCGCGTCCACATGCGAATCGTTCAAGCCCTTCTCCAGCATGTGGGCATGCCCTTTACGCATATCCATACCGGTGTAATTGTTCGGCCCACCAAAGGCGAACGTGAGGAATGCTTTCTGCTTCGCGGCCTGTCGTTCCATATCCGTGTCTTCAAAGAAGCTGTTGATGCGGTCATCTTTCAACACTTTCCGGTAGAACTTGTCCACCGCCGCGTCGATCGCCGCCTCGCCGCCTAGTTGCTCATAAAGTGAACTCATGGTGATTCTCCTCTACTTCCCTTTTACATTAGATCGTATAATATGTATTATGTATACATATTTCAAATCGAGCCATGTCAGCCTACAATATCGCTCAACCAGAGGCCCCTCGCCCCATGCAACTAACCCGGTATACCGACTACGGACTTCGTGTCCTCTTGTATCTAGCGTGTACCGAAGAAGATGTAACGGTTGCTGAAATCGCGCAGCAATACGGTGTTTCACGAAACCACCTTGTGAAAATCGTCCACCGCCTAAGCCAACTCGGACACATTCAAACGTCACGCGGTCGTTCGGGCGGAATGCATTTGGCGCATCCCCCTCAATCGATTCGCCTTGGCGATGTCATTCGCGATTTAGAAACCAACCGCACGATCGTCGAATGCTTCAATCCCGCGACCAACACCTGTCCAATTGCTCCAGCGTGCGCTCTTAAAGGCGTCCTTGTGGAAGCGGAAGCCGCTTTTCAAAACGTGTTGGACAACTACACGATCGCCGATTTGATCACCAATCGCGATCAGGTGGCCGCACTGCTGCTTCCCAACAAGATTTGATTGCCGCGAATCGTTTTTATCGCGAATTCCGCTTACCTTCATGTAAGCTTGTATTGTTGCGACGTTCATAAAGCCTTCAGTGATTTCAGAGGAGAAACCAATGTACCCAACAGTCCAACTTCGTGTGGCAAAACTCTCATGTTCGATCGTGCTCGCGTGTGCGACGATAGCGCCCGCAATCGCTCAAGAACGCACCCGCGAACCCGGGCACATTCTTAAGCCCGAACAAGCCGGCATTCTGCTCAGCGAAATGCGCGTTGGCCTCGAACAGCCGGATAAGACGCTCGACTTCATGGGCCTGAATGACGGCGATACCGTCGTCGATCTCGGATGCGGTAACGGCTTTTATACCCTACGCCTGGCTGAACGCGTCGCCCCGAGTGGGAAAGTGCTCGCCCAGGATATTCAACAAGGCATGCACGATCAGCTTTCGAAACGCGCTAAAGAAGCCGGTGCGAAAAACATCGAATTGATTCTCGGCACGGAAACCGACCCGAAACTCCCCGAAGGCGTCGCGGATTGGATGCTCCTCGTCGACGTGTACCACGAATTTAGCGATCCCGAGGCAATGCTCGCAGGGATCAAGAAAGCGCTCAAACCTGACGGAAAAATCGCACTCCTCGAATACCGGGCCGAACAGACCGATGACGTGATGCCGGCATTCATTCCGCGCGATCACAAGATGACGATCGAAGAGGTCATGAGCGAATGGACCGCCGAAGGATTCACCCTCGTCGAACGACGCGAATTTCTCCCGGCACAACACCTCTTCGTTTTCCAAGCTGCGAGAGGCGACGCACAACCGATCGCCTGGGATTTGGCATCGAGCATCTACCCCATCGACGTCGACGGCGTCGTGAATCCATCCACATTCGGCAATTTCGTCCACTTCTCCGGGCAGCCGGCGCTGGAAGGATTCAAGAACTATGCCGATATGGGTGTCGACACGGTTCTAAACCTGCGCATGCAAGCCGAAGTCGATAGCCTCGACTTCGATCAGGCCGCCCTGATTAAAGAAGTGGGTATGGCCTACGAACACGTCGGGATCCGCGGCGAACCCACCGAAGAACAGCTGGACAAAATCTTCTCAGTCATCGAAGAAAACGAAAAGACCGGCAAATCGATCCTCCTTCAGTGCGGCAGTTCAAATCGCGTCGGTTACGTCTGGTCGATGTACCGCGCTACACGCAACGGCCTCTCGCTTGAGGACGCCATCGCTGAAGGAAAAGCGGCCGGCATGCGGGCATCATCGCTCGATAAACTCGCGAGAGAGTACATTTCTTCACAGGACTAGCGGGCAAAAGGAATAGGATTCGCGCTTCAGATGTCTCATAACAACGACACGCTGATGTATCACAATTCAAGATGTTCCAAGAGCCGTAAGACTCTTCAACTCCTCGAAGACCGTGGCGAAACACCGATCGTGGTCGAATACCTCAAAGATCCACCAAGCGAACAGCGGCTTAAACAATTGGTCAAGCTGCTCGGATACGATATTCTTCGAACCGCAGAACCGGAGTATCAACAGTCGGGGCTTTCTCAGGATTCAACGCATGACGAAATCGTCGCAGCCATCACCAGATACCCCAAACTCCTCCAACGGCCCATCGTCGTGAAGAACGAAAAAGCCATAATCGGCCGACCGCCAGAAAACGTACTCGAAATACTGTAGAGCGTTGTAAGATTCAAATGAAGGCAGCCGGAAATTTCCGACGTTGAGCGTTCATCGTAGAATTCTTGTGCCACCCCCAAACTCGTTTTGGGGGTGAGATTCTTAACCTATCGATACCAGGGCCTGATTTGCGTGATTCGAATAGGAGTACCCTTGGGTTGAGAAAACATCAAGAACGTGAATTTCAGTAATCCGACGAATCCTGGATTCGGTTGTGTGTGTCGAATTTGCTCTTCTCCACATCCTACTTCAAGAATTTGGCAATTGGAGTACTGAAG
>Ga0315336_1007429_pt1 | contig 10490 bp, 6 predicted proteins | sample ASW5metaG_FD_204512 | JGI IMG/M metagenome (GOLD analysis project Ga0315336, IMG submission 204512) | Ammonia-oxidizing marine archaeal communities from Monterey Bay, California, United States - ASW #5 | ecosystem: Environmental > Aquatic > Marine > Intertidal zone | place: USA: California... | reverse complement strand
GGCATTGATCCTGATCAAAGCAAAGTAGATGTCATCAATAAAGGCAAAACCTACATAAGCGATGTGGAAGAGGAGCAGCTCGCTCGCCTTGTTAAAGAGGGCAAGCTGCGCGCCAGCTCAGATTTTGCTGAGCTAAGCAATGCAGATGCAGTGAGCATCTGTGTGCCCACGCCCCTGCGCAAGACTGGAGACCCTGATCTTTCATTCATTGTGTCGGCCTCCGAGCAATTAGCTGAATACCTGCACTCCGGCATGGTAATCGTCCTGGAGTCAACCACCTATCCCGGAACTACCAGGGAGTTGGTACTCTCCTCGCTAACAGAGAAAAGTGATCTTAAGGTGGGAGAAGATTTCTTCCTGGCCTTCTCTCCAGAACGCGTTGATCCTGGGCGTGAAGATTGGACGACCATCAATATGCCCAAGGTGATCGGTGGGATCACAGAAGCTTGCGGTGAGGTTGCTTCTCATTGGTATGCGCAGGCGCTGGAAGCAGTTGTACCTGTGAGCTCCACTGAAGTTGCCGAAATGGCAAAATTGCTCGAAAACACCTTCCGCATGGTGAATGTCGGCCTGGTCAACGAGATGGCAGTCATGTGCGACCGATTGGGCATCGACGTGTGGGAAGTGATTGATGCTGCCGCCACCAAACCTTTCGGCTTCATGAAATTTACTCCGGGTCCCGGCCTGGGTGGGCACTGCATTCCCATTGATCCGCTCTACCTATCCTGGAAACTGAAATCGCTGAATTACAATGCGCGCTTTATTGAACTTGCGTCTGAAATTAATACGAATATGCCCCGTTACGTCGTCGATCGCGCCCTGGAGGCGCTAAACGAGCACAGCAAGCCTCTCAATGGCAGTAAGGTATTAGTCTTGGGCGCGGCTTACAAACCTGATATTGACGATTTGCGTGAATCTCCCGCTCTTGATGTGATCGGCTTGTTGCGCGAAATGAAGGCGACTGTGGAATATCACGATCCTTTTATTCCACAGATTGATCATGAAGATTGGAATCTGCAAAGTGTTAGCGACTATAAGAAATCGGCCAAAGACGCGGATCTGGTTATCGTAATCACGAATCATTCAGATTATGATTATCCAGAAATTTTGGAGAAGTCCAAGTTGATCTTGGACACCCGAAATGCCTTCGGCAAATTAGCAAATGGCGATCAAAAGGTGAGGAAACTCTAGGTGAGTCGCTATCTTGTTGCCGGAGCAGCGGGTTTTATTGCGGCTCGTGTGGCAGAGATGTTGCTAGCAGAGGGACATAGCGTAGTTGGTGTCGACAATTTAAATGATGCCTATGATGTGCGCATGAAGGAGTATCGGTTGGATCGCCTTCGCTCACAGCAGAACTTTTCATTTTCGAAATTAGATATTGCAGATAAGGCAGAAGTATTCTCTCTGGCCGATGAAGGCCCCTTTGATGCCGTCATTAATTTAGCCGCACGGGCTGGTGTCCGTGCCAGTGTTGAAAACCCCTGGCTTTATGTGGACACCAATGTAACCGGAACCCTAAACTTATTGGAGTTGGCCCAAAAAACGAATACTGAAAAGTTCATATTGGCCTCCACATCAAGCATTTATGGAGAAAATGCACCGCTACCCACACCTGAGACTGCCGAGAGCGGCAAACCGCTTCAGCCCTATGCTGCCAGCAAGAAGGGGGCGGAGGCCATGTGCCATGCCTATCATTTTCTTCACGGCATTGATGTCAGCGTTGTTCGCTATTTCACAGTGTATGGGCCGGCTGGCCGCCCAGACATGTCAGTTTTCCGCTTTGCCAAATGGATTACAGAAGAAGAAAGTCTGCAGATGAACGGCGATGGCAATCAAACTCGTGGTTTCACCTACGTGGACGACATTGCCCGAGGCACCATACTCGCTCTAAAAAAAGTGGGCTTTGAAGTCATAAACTTGGGTGGACACGAAGCAATCACTATGAACGGCCTCGTTGAAATGATCGAAGAATATAGTGGAAAACAGGCAAAAGTGGAATACCATCCCTTTCCCAAGGCAGATATGTTGGCTAACCAGGCCAATGTTGAGAAAGCGGGACGATTGTTGGGCTGGGAACCGGCGGTCGGGCTGCGAGATGGAGTCGCCAAAACACTGGAGTGGTATATGGCCGAGCGCGATTGGGCCAGCCAGCTAAAAACAGAGTAGAAGATGCAAAGCCCCTTCGACCGTCTACAAAAAATCTACTTGCGCGTATTCGATTCGGATTTCCTGCGCCGCATTATTCGCAATTCAAGTTACTTGGTAACTGCCACGATGATCTCGGCTGGCCTCGGCATGATCCAGGGAGCCTATCAGTTCCGGGTGCTCGATTTTGCGGGAATTGGCCTTTTGGCTGCGATGGCCACCTTCACCAATGTACTCAATCGCCTCACCTCTTTTCGCATTGATGAACTCGTAATCCGCTACGTTCGCCTGTATCAGGAACGCGACCAAAAGGATCGCGCCGCCGCAGTGTACAAGCTAGCAGGCATGCTTGAGTTCTTTGGCGCATTAGTGGCCTTCCTTTTGGTTATCCTCCTGGCCCCCTTGGGAGTCAGTCTCTTCTCAGACCAAGCGGGAACTGAGCAATGGTTCATCCTTTACGGCGGACTAATCCTGATAAACATCCTCTTCGATAGCTCTGATGGCATCCTAAAGGTCTTTAACAAGTTTGACGCCAAATCCATTATTGATGTATCCCAAAGTGTTGTGCGCCTTGGCTTAACAATTTACGTGTTTAACACAGGCGGCGGCCTCTACGAAATTATTCTCGCTGAGCTAGCTGGGCGCCTGCTTCGCTCATTGGCAGTCGTTGGCCTGGCCTTTCGCACAGCGAATGAAAAATGGGGTCCAGGCTGGTGGCGCACTCCATTTTCAGTGCTTCAAGAGGATCGGCGCAGTTTACTCACTTTTGCTTTCAGTACTAATCTCAGCGCCACAGTAAGCCTGCTAGCCAAGGATAGTGAAGATCTATGGGTCAACGCCTTCCTCGGAAACGTTTCTGGCGGCATTTACAGCTTGGCTCGCACCATTAACGGCCTACTGCAAATTCCCGTCAGCCCGTTGCCTGCCACCACTTACCCTGAGTTATCTACCGCGGTAGCCCAAAATGATTGGAAGAGCGTCAACGGAATCCTGAAACGAGGATCGCTCCTGGCTGCCCTATATTCGCTGCCTGTAACAGCCGCCCTCATCATCTTTGGCCGCCAAATAATCGTCCTGTATTCGGGCAACCCCGAGGCAGTCGAGGCCTATGTGCCGCTAGTGATCCTCTTAATCGCCTTTAGCTTTGTGAATATATTTTATTGGAACCGGGCCGCCTTACTTGCCTTTAACCGACCCGTTTATCCCACGATAGTGAATCTAATCGGGATGCTCCTGAAAGTCACCGGTATCATTTTGTTTGCCCAAACCTATGGTGTGATTGCCTTTGCCGCATTGCTGGCTGCCTATTACATATTTACTGTTGGCCTGGCTGTCTTTCGAGTGCGCAAAGATGTGCGCCAGCATCTAAGCATGGCAGTTAGTTCAACATGAAACTGGCGCTCATCGCTCCCACGCCCATCCCCGCTAGCACTGCAAACAGCATTCAATTTATGAAGATGGCTCAAGCCTTTGCGCGCTTGGGCCACGAACTGCAAATCTATGCACCGGGGAAGAAACCGCAGCAAACTCGAAAAGAACTCATTGAGCACTATGGCCTCCAAGAAGATTTGGATATCACATGGATGTCCGCCAAGCTCTGTTGGCGCCGTTATGATTACGCCGTCCGGGCTGTAAAGAAGGCCAAGCATTGGGGCGCAGACATGATATTCACTCGCTTGCCACAGGCCGCAGCTTGGTCTGCCCTGCGTGGGATTCCCACAATTTTCGAAGTACACGATATGCCCTCTGGAAAAATGGGCCCTCGATTGCTTTCCGTGTTTTTGCGAGCCAGAGGCGGAAACGGTCTTGTAGTGATCAGCAAGGCGCTGGTGAAGGCGATTACGCAGCGCTATCCCATACAAGAAAATGATCCACGCATTCATATTTCCCCTGATGCAGTCGATCTCGAGCGCTATATTGATTTGCCCAGTCCTTCGAAAGCACGCAAATCCCTTGGTCTGGCTAATGGATTCACCGTCGGCTACACTGGCCACCTATACGCAGGCCGCGGAATTAGCTTCATTCTCGATCTTGCCGAAAAGAAGAAGAACATGCAATTCCTCTTGGTTGGTGGCCGACGTGAGGATGTGAAGCGAGTGGAGCGTGAGATCAACAGGCGGGCGCTGAAAAACGTTACGCTTACCGGATTTATCCCCAACGCTCAGTTACCCCTCTATCAAGCCGCTGCAGATGTTTTACTCATGCCATATGAAACTCGCGTAGCCGCTTCCTCCGGAGGGAATATTGCTTCCTTCCTCAGCCCAATGAAAATGTTTGAATATTTGGCTTCCGCACGCCCAATATTGGCAAGCGATTTGCCTGTTCTGGGCGAAGTGCTCAATGCTAAAAACGCAGTAGTCATGTCTATGGTTGATACCACTGAATGGGTGAAAGAGCTCACGCAATTGAGCAAAAACCAGAATCGGCGCACAGAACTCTCACAGGCTGCTCGCCAAACCTCAAAAAACTACAGTTGGGAAAGCCGCGCGGAAAAAATATTGACAGCATTCGCAGATTAACCATCTGAAGCCCTCAAGATATAATGCAGCCGCTATAAGATGATTAACAGGAGACCAATGTGCCAACCGCATTAATAACAGGAATCACGGGCCAGGATGGCTCATATCTGGCTGAATTTTTATTGGGAAAAGGTTATAAAGTCGTTGGCATGGTTCGTCGATCTAGCACGGTAACTTTCGACCGCATTGAACATATCCAGGACGATATCGTGCTGGAACAGGGCGATTTGCACGACCAAAGCTCTCTGGTCAACCTCTTTGAGGAATATTCTCCAGACGAAGTCTACAATCTAGCTGCTCAATCTTTTGTGCCCACTTCCTGGAATCAGCCTGTGCTCACCGGAGAAGTGACGGCTCTGGGTGTGACTCGCCTCCTGGAAGTTATCCGTCAGGTTAAGCCGGATACTCGCTTCTATCAAGCCTCGTCCAGCGAAATGTACGGCCGCGTCCAGGAAACACCCCAAACAGAAAATACGCCTTTCTACCCGCGCAGCCCTTACGGAGTCGCAAAAGTGTATGGACATTGGATCACGATCAACTATCGTGAATCCCACAATCTTTTTGCCGTTTCCGGTATTCTTTTCAATCACGAAAGCCCTCGTCGGGGTCTGGAATTTGTAACTCGCAAAATTTCTCATCATGTGGCTCGCATCAAGCTCGGCTTAACAGACAAGCTCCCTTTAGGCAATTTGGAATCGCAGCGCGATTGGGGTTTTGCGGGTGATTATGTCCAGGCCATGTGGATGATGCTCCAGCAGGAAAAAGTAGAAGATTATGTTATCGGCACAGGGGAAACTCATTCCGTGCGCGATTTCTGCGAAAAAGCATTTAGCCTAGTCGATTTGGATTATCGCGATTACGTAATAAAAGATGAACGTTTCTTCCGCCCGGCAGAAGTTGATTTGTTAATTGCCGATCCCCGCAAGGCCAGCGCCAAGTTGCAATGGGAACCCAGCGTAAATTTTGAGGAGCTGGTCAAGATGATGGTTGAAGCCGACCTGGAGCTGGTTCGCAAAGAGACAAATTGATGCTTCCGCGTTTGCGGCAACAACTCGAACATTGGTCGCCTTGGCTGCCCAACGCTTTGGCGATGCTGGCGGCCATAGCCTACTTCCTGCAGTCCCGCTATTACGCGCTTACTCAGCTTTCCGTATTGGATGAAGGAGCATATCTTCTCAAGGGCTTCTGGTTTGCTAGCGGTCAATATGTCCCTTATCAGGACTACGGCCCGCTTACCAACCACATGCCTCTTGCCTTCCTAATTCCCGGTTACGTCCAAGCCTGGTTTGGCCCTGGCCTGGAACTTGGTCGCTCCTTTGCAGTGCTCCTGGGCATGCTCTTCATTCCGGGCCTTTGGCTCATTAGCAGAAGATTGTCGGGCAATTGGATGGCTGCCGCGGCCCTTTGGGCCATTGCACTCAATCCTGCTCTGATAAAAATGTACAGCGTCGCAGTGACTCAGGGTTTGATTGCCGCAATGCTCGTTTGGATAATGTATTTTGCTCTTGGCAAAGAGCGGGTCAAATGGCAGCTATTTGTGGCTTCTGCTTTGGCAGGGCTAATGGCCCTGACTCGCCTGAATATGACCCCTGTCATCTTTCTTCTAATCCTCTATCTGATATGGGAGCACGGCTGGCGCAGTGGGCTTTCCGCGGGTGCTTTAGGTATCGGCATCTGGATGCTGGGTCATGCAATCTTTTGGCCAGGTATCTTACAGATGTGGGCTACCTATACTCCGCAAGCGGTGACCCCCTTCCTTGATCCCTGGCGCATCCCCGCAGAAGCCCTCCCCAGCTGGACCTCTGGAGTTGCCTTGCAAAGCCGCTTTCTCAGCTTCCTCGAATCTCTGCGATTCAATTTTGTCCCCTTAATCGCCGCACTGGCGGCTTGGTTATTATGGCCCAAGGCAGATAGCTGGCCCGATGCGAGCAAGAGACGTTCTGCCATATTTCTTTCCGCTCTCTTGACCGCACTTTTACTGATGCACGCCGTTGCTTCGCTCGGAGCAGATTACTGTGTATTTTGCTTTCCACTGTATACAGCCTTTTTTAGTGTCCTCGGCTTGCTGCTATTCCTGCAGGTCTGGCCAAGTTGTGATTCCCCCCGAAATTCTGCGATTAACAACGCAGCAAAGATACTGCTCTTTGCCCTCCCTGCCGCCATCAGCCTTGCCAGCTTTTCGCTTTTCACTGCAACCATTCCTCCGCGCACTTGGATTAGGCAATTGCTGATATTCGAACTCCCCCGCATATCTGGCTTTTCTATTCAACCAGGCACTATTCCCTTTTGGGGCCTCCTTGAAAATAGATATGGCCTGGACTATGCGGAGAGTGCCCGTTTTATCCAAGGTACCTTGGGTTACGGTTGGATGCTTTTGCTGGGCCTCATCTTTGGCGCAGTTTTGCTCTGGCTGGCGGGGCGATTCCCCAAATTCCTCGAGAAACGAACGGAACTCAAGCTGAATAGTTTTGCCAGCAGCGCGATGATCATCCTGCTTCTGGCAGGATTTCTGTTTTCGCCCAGCCCATTTCTTGGCGGGGGCTATCGCACCTATGATTGCACCGAAAATGTCATTGCTGGCTATGAGCGCCTAAGCACTGAACTGCAGCAAGAGATACCCTCCGGCGCACTTGTTTTCTGGCGCGGAGGTCGTTCTGCTATTCCCTTGTTAGATCTGGAAAATATACAAACCTTCCCCGCACAGTTAAACGGGGATTACAGTTATCGCTTGGCAGGAAATGCCGACGAATTACATCGTTATGGCCTCTGGGGGCCAGCGCTACTTCAGGATTGGCTGCAAGCAGCCGATCTCATCCTCGTTGAAAATGACCTCTATCGCACCTGGTTGCAAGACGCGTTGGAGAGCGGCCCCTACGAATTAGTGGCAAGCACAGATACCCTGGTGGATTGCAGCCCGCGTTCCGAGATACTCATTTACGCATACAGGCCGGATTAGGCTATCAGACCCACATGGTAGAATCCCGCCTTGCATGCTTAGGAAACTGAAAAATGTATTGGTATCGTGAAGGTGGCGCTCTCAGCCTTGCACCTTGGCTAGCCGCAATGGCTTTGCTTTGGCTGGGTGGCTGGCTATTGGCAAGCCACGCATTTCGTCTTGACCGCCGCGAACGCCTGATTATTGGCTTGGGTCTTGGAATCGTCCTATATACCTGGTTGGTAAACATTGTCGGGCAATTCTCCTCGCCTCAAATAGCCTTCCTGGCTCCATCAATCATTGTTTTTTTAGCTGGCCTGGCCGCAGCCTGGAAACGGCCAGATGGACCATGGCTTAATCTAGAAGATCTCAAAATCTGGCGCTGGCTCCTCATTGGCCTGTCCCTCGTTTGGCTTTTCCTGCTGATGAGCAAGGGCCTTGCCCTTTTTGACGAGCAGAAAAACCTTTCACTTATTTCCATTATCGCCAATGGGGACCTTCCTCCTCGCTTTTTCCTTAATTACCCGCTGAACTACGTCTACCATTACGGCTTTCAAGTCTTCGGTGCCAGCCTAATGCAGCTGGGAGGAATGCTGCCCTGGAGCGCCTTCGACACAGCCAAATCAATTATGTGGGGGACATCGCTTCTGTTGACTGCACTCCTGGGTCGTCGTTACATTGGCGAAAAGCGGGGCACTTGGTTGCTTCCCGCTGTATTGGCCTTTGCCAGCGGCACGCGCTACCTGCTATTCCTCCTTCCGCCAGGCATCCTTTTGCGTGCCAACGAACTGGTCACCTTGCAAGGAACGTCTGCCTTCATCGGCAAACCTTTTTCGGAAGCGCTTGCATCAGGTTGGACCGTGGATGGCGGCCCGCCAATGGATTACATATTTGGTTTCCTTAATGGCATTTTGGATCCTCTTGTGATGGCGCATCAGGGGCCCAACACCTTCTCGGTGCTAATTTTTGTGCTTGTCTGGTTGTTGCTCACACGCCTGAAGCAGCGTTGGTCCTTCCTGCTGATTGCAATCTGCTTTTCCATGTGGGCCTTAGCCTGGGAGGCTACCTATGCACTATTCATGGTTGGGTTACTGCTCTTTGCCGCGATAAGTTACTGGCGTTGGCGCAGCCTGGAATTTAAAAATTTCAAACCCGCGCTCTACGCGGCCTTACTATCTTTCCTTGTGGTCCTTCTCCAGGGTGGCACGCTAACTGAAATGGCACGAAATTTGATTTTTGGAATTGAAAGCACTAGCCAATTGCCGCTTATCAACCAGAGCCAGATTCTGGCTGCGGGTATTTCCACATCAGTTTTGTCGATTCCAGCTCAAGCCTCCGAATTCCTGGGCTTTTCCCTGCGTTGGCCCCCTGCCATCCTTTCCGCCCACTTGGGTCCGCTAAGTCTCTTTTCCCCCGTGGAACTTCTGGTCGGCTTATTTGAACTTGGCCCCGTTATATTGTTTGTGCCCTGGATAGGTCGTTGGGCATTTAGGCGCAGCCGGGCTGGCGATTGGCCACTGGCAGTGCTAATGCTATCCGCTTGCGTTGGCTTCCTTATGCCCATTTTCCTGGAGTATCGCGCTGATCGCGACATCTCTCGATTGGGTTGGCAGGCGCTGCTCACCTGGACGTTAATGCTCACTATGCTTGCGGCCGACCGCGCTTTTCTCTGGAAGAACTATCTGCGTAAAGCGGCCATCGCGGGACTGGCATTAATGCTTTTTGGAGGCATGTTGATTGCTGGCATCCAGTTGACAGCCGCAAGTAGCACGCAGTTGGCGCATACCTTTACAGAACTGGACGCTGCGCTAACCTCTCAGGTTTGGGGCGAATTTTCCAACGAGGATAAGATTTTTGGCCCTTTGGGAAATACAACAATCATTACAGGACAGCTAACTGGCAGGCTGCTAGGAAATCCACCAGAAAACAGTAATTGGACTCAATTACGATTAAACCCAACACTTGAAGCCCTAATTGCTCAGGAATACGACTACATCTTCATTGACAGTCGTCGCTGGGACGATATTTCTCCTGACTCGCAAGCGGAATTGGACGCTTCTTGTATTGAGATATTTGCCGAAGTTTGGGATAATTCAGGGGATAACTTCCGCCGCATACTAGATTTGAAAGACTGTTACCCATAATGGCTATTAACCAAGCATACACAAGAACCCGCAAGGGGCCTCAAGACGAAAACGCAAAAGACTTCAAGGTCTCTGTTGTCATCCCTGTTTTTAACGAAGTTCAAAGTGTTCCCATCCTCCACTCTAAATTACACGATGCAATGAAAACAGTGGATAAGGATTGGGAAGTAGTCTTTGTGGACGACGGCAGCACAGATGGAAGCCTGCAAGCCGTAGAAGTGATTGCTGCCAAAGATCCCGACCATACCCGCGTAGTTGCCCTTCGCCGAAATTTTGGCCAGACCGCAGCAATATCTGCCGGTATTGATTACACGGAGGGAGAAATTATCGTGCTTATGGATGGCGACTTGCAAAATGATCCCGCCGACATACCAGAGCTTATCGCCGGGATTGATAGCGGATACGATCTGGTTAGCGGATGGCGCAAGGATCGCAAAGACAATTTTATTACCCGCACATTCCCATCGCGTATTGCAAATTGGATCATATCCAGAGTAACCGGTGTGCATCTGCACGATTACGGTTGTACACTCAAAGCCTATCGCAGAGAAGTGTTAACCGGCTTTCGCCTATATGGTGAAATGCACCGTTTCATTCCCGCCTATGCTGGATACGTCGGAGCCCGCATCAAAGAAGTTACCGTTCAGCATCATCCGCGAAAATACGGGACAACCAGCTACGGGCTGGAGCGCTCAATCAAAGTAATTCTGGATTTGTTTACTGTCAAATTTTTGAGCGGCTACATTA
>Ga0315336_1007428_pt1 | contig 10491 bp, 11 predicted proteins | sample ASW5metaG_FD_204512 | JGI IMG/M metagenome (GOLD analysis project Ga0315336, IMG submission 204512) | Ammonia-oxidizing marine archaeal communities from Monterey Bay, California, United States - ASW #5 | ecosystem: Environmental > Aquatic > Marine > Intertidal zone | place: USA: California... | reverse complement strand
CCACAAAGACACGGAAGTCAGCGAGCAAGTTCACCGCGATTTTTCTTGCCTTCGCAGAGTCCAATACAGAGAATCAGGGTGCTTCGTTCATGCAGCAACGTGTCACGAAAGGGGCTCATGATCCTGGCTTCGCGAGACTTCGTCCGCCAGGACCGTTCTGGGCGACCTCACTCGATATGTCTTCGATCACCTATCGCATCGCGCCGGATGTCACTGATTCCGAACTCAACCAACTTTTCGCGAGCGCTTGGACGAACCACGCGGATCGAAAGTTCGAATCGGAACTAAGTCACAGCCTGACATATATCTGTGCCTACGACGGTCCGCGGATCGTGGGATTCGCGAATGTTGCGTGGGACGGTGGTCTGCATGCATTTCTGCTCGATGTGACCGTTCAAGCGGATTATCAACGACGTGGTATTGGGCATGAACTTGTTGCACGAGTCAAGGAAATCGGCACTCAACACCATATCGAATGGCTCCATGTCGACTACGAACCGCAACTGGAACCCTTTTACCGTGCTTGTGGATTTCAAGAGACGAAGGCCGGGGTGTTGAACCTCTCGGCAGTTTCGTAGAACTCCTATGAATCAACCAACGATCGTCGACGTCTACGCGGCTGCGAACGCCGTTGAGGCGAATCTTGTCAAGGCGATGCTTGCAGACGCCGGTATCGAATCCCGCGTCGTGGGTGAATTGCTCAACGCGGCCGCCGGCGGATTGCCGCTCGGGCAAGTCCTTGCGCCCCGAGTTTGGGTCGCACCGGAAGACGCAGCCCGCGCACGACAGTCGATTATCGAATGGCAATCCCTTCAGCCGGATCATTTCGAGACGGAGACGGCCCCTTGGATTTGCCCCGCTTGTGGAGAAGAGATCGAGGGGAACCTGGAAGTCTGCTGGAAGTGTGGAACGTCGCAGGCCGGAGCAAGGGTTTTCGACTATGATTTTGAGAAACCGCGAGACGTTCTTGACGAGCAGGCCGCAGACGGATCGTATTCCTTTTTGAGAGTCATCAGTCTGTCTATATTGCTTGTGGGCATCGCCCTAGCCGCGTGCGGCTTCGTCGGCGCAAGCGTCATCCTTCTTATCATTTACGGAATGGTCTCAGGCCTGTTTAGCGCGATCGTCGGCGCGATGATCAGCTTCGTTGTCCCGTCTCGCGAGGAACGGACGGACGACGATTAGGCGATCATGAAACCGGGGAGAATCTGCCTCGAAAATTACTCGTTGAGAGCGATCCTTGGCTGAAGTTTGCCTCGTACCCATTAACGCGGAAAACCGTGAAGAATGCCTCAATCTCCGCGTGGAGGATTCGCAGGTCCCTTTTGTGGCGACCAACGCGAAATCGCTGGCCGAGGCCAATTCCAAGTCGAATTTTTTTCCTCTCGCGATCTACGATCGCGCCGCCCTAGGGCACGAGAATCCTTCCGTGCCGATGGTCGGATTCACGATGTACGAACTGGCCGCCGGGGTCGGCTTCATTCTCCGCTTGATGATCGACCGCGAGCATCAACGTCAAGGTTACGGCCACGCTGCCACGATCGAAGTGATCCGCCGGCTCAAGTTGCACCCCGAAGTCCAAATGATCGCCACCAGCCACCGCCACGAAAACGTGGCCGCCGGCAAGCTGTACCGCAGTCTGGGCTTCGTCGAATGGAACATCGCGTGGGCCGCCGAAAACCGTGAGGAAATGTACCTCAAGCTTCCCGAGTAACGCCGTTCGGGGATCGCACGCACGCGGCGCAGAGGCGCCAATTCGCAGGAATCTTCTTGCCTGCGTAGAGTGAAATACAGAGAATCAGAGCAGACGTTTCATAAAGAAACCAATCGTAAAGCGTGACAAACCCGCTTGCTTCAAGAGAACTTATCAACCAGCACCCGGTTAGCTACTGCGGACACACAATGGGAACCACTTATTTTGTCGCGAATAGCGCGAAGCAGCAATACTTTGACCCCGATGACGCGGGTGGTTCGGAATGCACGAGGCGGAACCGAATTCTGTGGGGTCTCAGCGGACATGCGCTCGGCGTCCTGCTGCTTCCAGACGTCAAGTTGGAGTTCCACCTCGAATTGTGGATTGGCGACCCGTTAGTTCTTGTTGGCGATTATCCTCAACCAGATCCGACTAAACAGTTTGCGCCTTTTCAGCAGGACGCCACCCAAGAGACTGATGACGTCGTTGATGCATATGACATCGTTACCAAGCAATTTGGCAACGTGACGCTCAACCTGATTGCTCAACTCTGTAAGTTGGACAGTTTCACGGCCATGGATCACTTCCTCAGCGAAGCGGAACGATGCGAACGGGTTTTTCTCAATCTTGTGCACAGCTTCACGTACCTTAAGAAGGCGCGACACATCGAAATGGCGGTCGTCGAGAGGTTTGGTGCAGAGTGGTGTCAAAAGTACATCGACGCACTCGGGAAGACCGGAGGCTATTATCCGCTCCCCATGACGCCGGAGAACAACGGGCAACGCCAATTTGTCCGTGCGGCCGACGTTCTCAACAAGTTCAAAACCAACGGCTAAGAAGGCGAGGTTGCGCTAGCGCTGCACGCGCCCAACATGACTTCCGCCATGCGTCAACCAGTACCCCTTGGGACAATCGAGTTCTGACGTGATTGAATCGCCATCATTGCGGTCCGGAATGGAACATCGCGTCTACTGGATCACGAAACGGGTTGCTCAGGGACAATTTGCAACTCCTGATCGTGCGGCTGTTCTCCGCGATCAAGGAGTGACTCATGTGCTCAACGTCGGCGAAGCTGGGAGTATTATCTCCGCTGCTGAGTTCGGTTTGGTTGATGTCCGCGACTGCACGGTCGTCGATTTCGAGCGCATTCCGGATGTTGCCGCCATCGCCGCAATCGACGTCCTGCACGGAATGCTCTCGGTGCCCGATTCCCGCGTTTACATTCATTGCACTGCTGGTCAGAACCGTTCTCCGACGATTCTTTGGCTGTACTTCCTTGCGTGCGGCATGCTTGCCGAAAATGCACGCGCATTGATCTCCGACCGTTCGCCTGACTCCGTTCCCGGTCACGCCAAATTAGTCGATGAAAGGCTCGTCGCTTTGGTGACATCACATGGTGCCGAAAACTATCTGCCATTATCCGATCCCTCGATATTGGAACCCGCGTATTAGTACCACAACCGGATGCCTGGCGGTCGAGCCGAAGCCGAGCCCCCAGACATTCGACGATCCTTGGATCCGGTTTGCCCGACCGCGCTAGCGAGCAAGTTCCGGTAAATTATCCGCCACCATCCCTGTAGGAGTGAGAGCATGTCTGGGAAAATTGTGCGATACGAGTTTCTGGGGAGTTATGTTTACGTCTGTGTTGCGTTCTTTCTTGTCGTCACAATTCCGCTGGCTGTGATTCATATCATCACCACCACCGTCCGCATTGATGAGGAGTTGAAGAATCCCTCGGAATTCCTTGCCCAATACAAAGAACAACAGGGAAAGAAGCAGCGTGGGTGGGCGCTGCCATGAAGCGAACATCTCCTCCGGCCAACGGGGGCGCGGAGGCCCGAATTCACGTGATTCTTCTTGCCGTCGTAGCGTCGAGACGAGAGAATCAGTGTGGACAGGCAGAGTGACGGAATCAAAGTGAGCGACCAGAATGGGCCTCGACTTCGTCGATATCACGTTTCGCCTGGAAGAAACATTCAAGCTCGACTTGTCCGAGGAGGACTTCACGGATCTGGTGCGAGACCAGGATATTACCGCCGGAGATCTGTACGACTTTATTCTCAAGAAGAAGTATCTGCACGATGCGGCGCGGAATAACGTTCGTCTGAATTACTTCTTGTGGGCCGAAATGCAGGACGTGCTTCATACCGTGACGAACGTTCCGCCGGAGCAGATTGAACTCGGCACCGATTTGAGCACGCTCTTCCCACGAAAAAACCGCCGCGAAACTTGGGGAGCACTGCGCAAAGAGTGCCGCTACCGCGTGCGCGAACTGGATTACCCGCCGTTCGTGCGGGGGGTGGGATTCTCGCTGGCTGCGGGCGTGGTGCTGATCGAGCAGTTCCAGTTGTGGCAAATCGCTGGCGCGAAGTGGCTGTGGCCGTTTTTGGGACTTCTCGGCTTTTGGATGGTCAGCGAGACCTATCTAAAATTGCTTTCAATTTGCGCTCGTTTACGGAATTCATTCCCTTCCGGGATAATCACCGTCAAAGATCTGTGCCGTGCCGTCCTCGCAGTCAATTACCACGACGTTTGCAACGACATTGAGGTCACCGTCGATGAACGGTCTCTGGCCGTTTGGCATCAACTGACTGAAATCTTGGCAGAGACGCTTGGCGTCGATGCCGCAGCAGTAACATTTCGCAGCCGACTCATCCACGATCTCGGCATGGCGTGAACGAGTCGAACGGCAGAACGTATTGGAGAGGCTGCTCGCGGCCGTCTTCGATGTCGTCCCAGCCGCATTTTCGCAGTAGAACCAACGAATCGTTTGACGTTCGGTCAGTGGCAACGGCCATGTCTCCCGGTGGGCAGCAGATTCTTCGAATATCCGCAGCCGATCGTCGAAGTACCAATTGGCCCCCAGCTTGAGCAGAATACACCCGCGTAGCGACAAGGCGAACCTTTTTTCCGGGAGCATGTCATGGATATGCAGCTTGTCTGGGACTATTTCGGCAATTTCAACGATGCCGAGGGTTCTCGCATTTTCGTGTTGCTGATGTTCGTAATCGGCACCCCCTTAGTTGTCGGCTTCGCGGCAAAGCTCTGGATCTGGGCGATCCGCCAAGTCCGTGCCGCTTCCCGGTTGTTGGAAGAACCGCCCGAAATCGGCCACCTGGAGCACGGCCGCTGAGCCGTTTCACGGAGATGACCGCAAGTCATCGGTTGGTCGAGCGCAAGGAGCCTGCAATTGGAGACCCAGCTCACTTCGCCCTCCGTTGATTTGGCTGAGACCTACCGTGAATTCCTCGCCGATCTAAGGCGTCATGGTGAAAAGCCGGTCCCTTTTGTGTTGGGACTGAAAGCTCCAAGTTTTGCTGAACTTGTCCGCAGACTGGAAGGTTACTCCCAAGGCATCGCGATCAACGCAGGATTCGTGCCGCACTCGACGTTCTGGTTAGTCGACGGCGATAGAAAACTTGTGGGTGTTTCCAATCTGCGGCACGAGCTCACGCCCTCGCTAATGCGTGAAGGGGGGCATATCGGCTTTGGCGTGCGGCCCTCGGAACGTGGCCAAGGATATGCGACCCGATTGCTGGCGTTGACACTGCTGGAGGCCAAGAAGCGCGGCATCGATCGGGCCCTGCTGACATGCGATCGAGACAACGTTGCTTCCGCAAAGGTCATCGAGAAAAACGGTGGTCTCTTCGACTCCGAATTGACATCGGACGACGGCCGCTGCACGAAACGATTCTGGATTGACGTTTCCTGCTAACAGGTGGGTGCCTGGCGGTCGAGCCGCAGGCGAGCCCCCAGAACTTCGACCGTTCGTGAGGTCGCCCTGCGCGAACGCCACTCCCTCTAATTTCCCCTCTAAGCTAGGCAAACTTGGGAAACCGTGCCGATCTCTGGGGAGTTTTCCGCATCTCGCGAGAGTTCCTATTGTTACGGCTGATCGGTTGAATCCAATTTTGCCGAAAATGGCGATATTGCGAAATGCGGGTCGTCTCCGCGCGTCGGCTGCTTCCTCGTGGAGCAGGTGACCGTGCCCGTAGTTTCAAAATACCGCGGCCTGTCCACGTTGGGTCGAATTGTGCCCGCAACGATGCGATTGCGCTTTCGGAGTTGATGTCGCATCGATTCAGCAGAATTCGGCGGGAAATACGCGAGAACGACCGCTACAAAGCACTAGAAAATGCACGAGATTCTGTCCAACTCTGCACGGACAGACCTGTGACATTCGTCGACCGGAGTTTCTTCATGGATGGTTATGCCCCAATTCGCGTCTCCCTTCTGGTCGCTATCTGCCTGCTGCCTTCATGCAGCCAGGTGCAACCTCGTGACGTCTCAGTCCGGTCACGGCGGGGCCGGGCGACCATCGCAGGAAATGGGACTCCTCAACAGATTCCGAATCGATTGCGTTTCCCGTTGCAGCGCGGCCAGAGCCTCGCAGCAGCGGATCGGCGGCAGAAACGTGAACCATCTCAGCCACCTGAGCCGATATCGCAGCAGCCTGTTTTAGAAACAACCGCACAATACCATCCGGACGAGCCAGCTTCGGCTCCAGCCTCTCCCGAAGACGACGGCGAAACGATCCTTCAAACGGGCGCCGAAATGAGTGACGACGAACAAGAATCGGCACCGCCACTCGCCGAAACCAATGGCTCCATTCTTCTCGAAGCGGCCGCCGATGCGGGTGACGACGAACTCGAATCTGCTCCAGCCTCTCCCGAAGACGACGGTGCAACGATTCTCCAATCGGCCGCTGAAGCCGGCGACGATGAAGTCGGTTCGGTTGTACCACCCCTTGATATTAACGGTTCGGTTTTTCTCCGAACGGCTGCTCGATTTGGTAAGCACGAGCCAAGCTCGGCACCAGCCCCCCCTGAAGTCAACGGCTCGACTTTCATCCAAACGTCCGCTGAATCCGCTACGGATGATCCGGAAGAAGCCCCGCAGTCTTCGGCGATCGGTACCGCGGTTCTTCTCGAAACGCGCGCTGACATCCAGAAGGATGAGTTAAGCTCAGCTCCACCATCTCCCGACCAGGACGACACGCCTATTCAGCAAACGTCCGGTCAGTACCATCCGTACGAGCCAGACTTGGTTCCACCATCTCCCGACCTCGATGGCACGACTGTTCTGGAAACGACCGCACCTTTGCAACTCGGTTTTCCGGATGCAAGCAGCATCAGCCTAGAGGAGTTGGAACAGCTTGCCCTCGGCAATAACCCAACTTTGCTGCAAGCGGCTTGGGCAGTCGACAAGGCGTGCGGCCTCCGTCACCAGGCGGGGCGGTACCCGAATCCGACGTTGGGGTACCAGGGAGTCGAAATGGGCAACGAAGGATCGTCCGGCCAGCAAGGGGCGTTCCTGCAACAGACGATTGTGCTGGGTGATAAACTGCGTCTCGGCCAGCGGGTGATCGATCAAGACTTGCAAAGACTCTCGTGGACGAAGGAAACACAACGGCTGCGAGTGTTGACCGATTTGCGGCTGAATTACTACGACGCGCTCGGCGCGCAGCGGCGTGTCGAACTTGCGGGTGAATTGGAGAAGGTGGCATCGGAGGGTGTGAAAGTTGCGCAAGAATTGTTCGACGCCCAGCAAGGGGCGAAGCCGGATATTCTCCAGGCGGAAATTCAGCTGAACGAAGTCCGCATCATTCTTCAGAACGCCCAGACAGATTACAACACGGCATGGCGTCGGTTGGTGAGCATTGTGGGCATGCCGGCGATGCAACCGGTGCGGTTGGATGGTGATATTCGTGGTGAGATCCCCGCGCGCGAATTGGAGGCAGATTACGAGCAACTCGTCTCCCAGAGCCCGGAAGTCCAAGTCGCCTACGCCACCGTGGAGAGGGCGCGGGCCAACGTCCGCCGGCAACGCGCACAGCCGATTCCCAACGTGATCACGCAATTGGGAGTCGCTCACGACACTGCGACCGGTGACGAAATCGCCAACGTTCAGATCGGTCTGCCGCTCCCCCTTTTGAATCGCAACAGGGGCAACGTTGCTGCCGCCCACGCGGAATATCACCGCGCATGGCAGAATGTTGAGCGGCTGCGGCTTTCCCTACGAGTTCGCTTGAGCGAAGCCTTCCGCAATTACGTGCAGGCCCGCAACCAGGTCGAGCGGATCAAAAGCGAAATTCTGCCCAGGGCCGAGCAAAACCGCGAGCTGACCGAAGAGGCCTACCAGTTGGGCGAGTTCGACTTCCTCCGCGTCTTGACGGCACGGCGGACCTATTTTGAAGCGAATTTGCGTTATGTGCGGGAATTGATCCAATTGAGAAAGGCGAATACGCTTATCGACGGCCTGCTGCTGACCGGCGGCCTGGAGGCACCGGCCGAGGTCCAGATCGGCAGAGAACTGCGTGGGCAGGCACTCAGCGGGCAGTGATTGGTCCGGAATTTGCGACAGGTTCTGGAGCCGGGGTTCCGGCAACCAGTCGCATAACGGCTCTAGAAACTGCCGTTGACCCAATTCGCCCTGCTCCGATAATGATACGCAGTAGCTAACTCCTTACAGGACTGTCGTGATGGCAAACCGTTTGACATCAACTCTCACCGCATTCGCGATGATGCTGCATTCCATACTCGGATGCTGCACGCACCATGTGCATGCCGAGGAGTCGCAAGCGGCCAGTGGTTTGTGCCATCACATTGAACACAACGTCGACCACTCTGATGACAGCGACAACAGGGACCAAGAGCAGACGGACCTGGAATCAAAGCGCGAAAAATGCGGCCATCATCATCACGGCATGAAGGTGGCAGCATGGTCCCCGGCGGCAGAGGCAACGCCTTACTCCTGCGGCGACGAGCAAGACCAATCTCCGCAACATCGCTGCAACGAATGCAAATGTCGCTTCGTTAAAACAGCGGCGATCGAGTCGCCTCGGCCCGATCAGCCAGGTTCGGCAACGAACACGTTCCGATCGAACGCAGACCTCAGTTTAGCCCCCCTGCTCTCTGAGGGGACTGGGCTGGAGGTCGCTCTAAGTCCACCCGGTTGCTGGTGCGCGGCGCTCTGCGCTGCGCCGGTAACACAGGTGTGGCAGCTTTGAAAGTCGCAACCTGAGAGTTGGTCGTCCGCAGTGCACGCCGCGCGGTGTGCCTCCGAGATGCCCTCCTTGACGTGTCGGACTCTCGCACGATTGGTTGCTTTTACCAGTGAGCTCGAACCGCGGTCGTTGCTGCGCTCCGTTCGACTCCGCACACTCGACTTGAAACATCCGACGTAGGACTGAATCATGAAACCGCGCATTTCCAAAGCCTGTGTGGGTTGGACGGCCGGCATCATCATCATTTTGCTTGCCATCATCTTTGGTCGCAGTTGGCTGCCTGCAACTTCCGAGTCGGTGCAGAAGACCATCGATGCGTTTCGATCTTCTTCACCCGGCGATGCCGGCCACCACGCAGCGCATTCACAGGACGATCCCCACGCGGACGATGGCCACGCCGGACACGCACATGATGAGTCCACGTCGCTGGAGCTGTCTGACAAGGCGCTCCGTAATCTCGGTCTTACGCCGGAGTTCATCCAGCCGATCAGTATGACGACCTTTCGTCGCAGCATCACGGTGCCGGCGCTGGTCGTCGAGCGGCCGGGTCGGACCCACATACAGGTCGCCACACCGATGACCGGTGTTGTAACGCACGTGCATGCCGTTCCGGGCGAGGCGGTCAAACCCGACACACTGCTGTTCCGCATTCGCTTGACGCACGAAGATCTTGTCAAAGCCCAAACCGATTTCCTGCGTACGCTCGGCGAACTCGACGTGGAACACCGCGAGATCGAACGGCTGCAAGCTGTCACGAAAAGTGGTGCCATTGCCCGAAAGGTGTTGCTGGAACGCGAATACGCTCGGGACAAACTGGTTGCCATATTGAACGCGGAGCGAGAGGCGCTCCGGCTGCACGGTTTGTCGATTGAACAAGTGGACCAAATTGCCAAAGAACGACGCCTCTTACGCGATTTGCAAGTCTTCGCCCCGTCACCCGACCAAGAGGATGGAGACGACTTCAAACTGACCCGCGGCAAGTTTCGCCGCATCTCCTACTCCAGCGATTCGCCGACTTTGATTCTGAGCGACTTACGCGTGCATAAGGGGCAAGCGGTTACTGCCGGTGAAACGCTCTGCGTGCTGGCAGACTACCGCGAGCTGTACATCGAAGGGCTCGCCTTCGCGCAGGATGCCGGACAGATTGCTTCGGCGTCGAAAAAGAAGTGGCGTGTTTTCCCCCAGTTCGAGCGGCCAGGAAGCGACGCAGAGATCAAAGAGGGTCTCGAGATCGTCAGACTGGCGAATGAAGTTGATGCCGAGACACGAACTTTGAAGTTCTACGTACAACTGTCGAATCACGTGCAAAACGACACCACCGACGCCGCTGGGGTGCGCAGCGTCGAATGGCAATATCGTCCGGGTCAAAGATTGCAATTGCGGGTACCGGTCGAAGAATGGCCCGATCAGATCGTGCTGCCCATCGACGCGGTGGCCAAGGAAGGGGCTGAGTATTACGTCTTTCATCAGAACGGCGATCATTTCGACCGGATTCCCGTACACGTCAAACACAAAGACCAGAATTCGGCAGTCATCGCCAACGACGGGGCATTGTTTCCCGGCGATGTTGTCGCCTTGCGCAGTGCCCACCAAATGCAAATGGCTCTCAAGAACAAAGCAGGTGGCGGAGTCGACCCGCACGCCGGACACACGCATTGAGTGCCCGTCCCGGGCTTTGCCTGTGGATGCGGTAGAACAGAACTGCACAAAGCTCAAACAGTTTTTGTGCCCGCCACCCAAACTACAAAAGTCGTCACAGCGATAAGACTCTCGACTCTGGACTTTCGACTCG
>Ga0315336_1007427_pt1 | contig 10493 bp, 7 predicted proteins | sample ASW5metaG_FD_204512 | JGI IMG/M metagenome (GOLD analysis project Ga0315336, IMG submission 204512) | Ammonia-oxidizing marine archaeal communities from Monterey Bay, California, United States - ASW #5 | ecosystem: Environmental > Aquatic > Marine > Intertidal zone | place: USA: California... | reverse complement strand
CCATCCATGCCGAAACAGAGCTGACCGCCATTGTGGTTTCCCTGGGGCTGAAAAATTCTAAGCATGACTTCCTCGTAGCCCGCATTCGCCAGGTTCATGTCATTCGTGCTGACATAAAACCGTGAAAGAATCGTTTCGTTAGGAGACGACGAATAGTAATAGACGTAGAAATATTGCTTGGCGTTGAATTGCGGCGGAAACGCGAGCCCAAGCAATCCCCGCTCGTCGCCTCCGCCATTTCCACCCGTTACCTGCCCGTCGATATCGAGGAACGGCTCGACCTGAAGCACACCGCCCTGCATCACGCGAATGCGTCCCGGCTGCTCGACAATAAAAATACGTCCACTGCCATCACCCGCGTGTGTAACATATACGGGGCGAGTCACGTCCATTGCAATCATCTCGAGATCAATGGCAGGGAATTCAACAGCTAACACCGACATCGGGATCATCAAGAACGGCAAGATTCGCAACGTAATTGCACAAACACGCATTCTTTATGATAACACTGCCGCAATGCACAAACAACCGCTATACTTCACCAACATGGATTGAGTCGCGATACACGAATTTCGGAACACCAATGAGAACACTTCATTTCGCCATCGTCGCACTATTTATCATCCGCATGTCTGCAATCGCCGACGACGCTCATGTGACACGAGTATTCGTTGAACAGGAAATTAGCAAGGTGGTCGAAGTGTTAAACGACGACGATCTCGCCCCCGATCTGAAGATGTCCAAGGTTAGAGAAATTGCTTACGCAATGTTTGACCTCGATGCCATGGTAAAGATTGTTGTTGGTCGACACCGGAGAAGATTCAGCAAAGAGCAACTTCGTGAGTTCACGGATCTCTTCGCTAAACAGATCGAGTCCTCGTTTTTTAACAAGGTTGAATCGTTTGGCGAGGTAACATTTGAGTACGACACAGCCACTAAGACGAATGCACATTACTATGTACCGTCACATGTTGACTTCAGAGGTGAACGCTATTCAATTCTTTATAAGTTGAGACAGAACAAAGACGGGTGGCGCGTATGGGATGTTGTTGTCGAGAAAATCAGTACTGTTTACTTGAATAAGAGTCAGTACCAAGAACTGCTTCACAGAATGTCTATTGAGGAGCTGCTAGTCATGATGCGCAAGAAAAACGCGGCACTCTCAGCAGAATCAGCAGCAGCAGATCTTAGACTTCAACGTCCCCTCGGATCCAACACTCCTGCAACTTTGAACAAGGACCATCAAAAGGAATAGCGTGCCAGGGATGGCCTATTCTCCTTCAGGGAAACTCCCGGAACCACGCTAAGAACAAATACCTCACAGGAATGCCACAAAACTAGAATTTGAGGTGTTTTTTTTATTTGTTCGGTGGACATTGAACGGCTGAACTGCAATACTGCAGGGCAGACGCCGGGGACTATCAAGTGCTTAGGGACAACTGGGTTAAAGCGTCAGGTTTTGGGTGAGCGACCGAAACCAAGATGACAAAACTGAACAGACCTACAAGACCTTCATTCACCCGAGTTGCGGTGCATCCAGACTACCGTTTGCTCCTTACCCTCGCCATTTTCGTCACAATCGGATGTATTGGAATCGTCTCTACTTCCGTCTCGCAACCTGCTGATATAAGTGAGTCTTGGGAAACCTCTGAGGTTTCGGCGGAACCGGACTGGGAACAACGGCTAAGTGATTGGCAAGACTACTACCTGCCTAGCTTTCAACAGCAGCATGCCATCGGCAAACGCGTCAACGTAAAACTGGCTCGGGGCAGCACGGTATCCGGATCCCTGATGGAAGTTAAACGTAATGCCATCGTGATTGGCATGGATCGTGGCCAGGCGACCATCAAGAGGGAGCGAATTCATCCGGCCATGCGCCGTGAATTCTTCGCCGATGACTATGCCTTAAGCGAGGCGCAACTGAAAGTCAGATCCGAACGTCGCGAATTTCGCGACATGGGAGTTCAAACCCAGATGGAGAAACTCCTTGAAGACGATGTTCGCGCACTGCCTCGTGATACAGAAGTTACGGAAAGCAAACCGATAACGGAGAAGTTTCACGAACGGATCGCCGAATTATCAAACCAGGAATGGCTACCCAAGGCTGGATTAATTCTGCTGAGCGCTATCTGGGGTCTGTCCCCCTTCTTTTTATATTGGAGAATCACCCAATTACGTAGCAGGGCAAGAAACTTTCCATCCGTCCGCAGAGAGCTGAAAGCGGTATCACTGCGAAACGGCGTCATATCGCGTGACCTCGAATCGATGCAAACGGCCCTTGCCGAGCATGACAACAACGTCGCGGCGTTGGGGCAACGCGTGTTGCTGGAAAACTTTAATGCCGTCCGTGGCGATGCGCCAGATGCTGATTTTGAATCGTCGAAGACGTCCATTGAGTCATGTGTGGCATTCTGCGAACAGCATGGCTTTAGAGTTCTCGGAACCATGAAAAAAGAAATTCTGGCGGATCTGAAAGCAAGTTTCAATGGCACTGCTCTCGGCGACAGTGCCATAGCGGAACCCGAACAGGAACTCGAAGTCGATCCAGAGCAGTCACAGGCTGTGAACTGCCCCAACTGTGACACAAGCATCCTTGCCAGCGCTCTACTCGAGGGAAATAATACGTGCCCTCATTGCCAAGGGGTTTTTGTGATCGACATGGGATGAGCGTATGTTCGTTCCTTCAGAAATCCAAGATGAGATTAAGCTAGCTCGTTCGCCACGTCCCCTCGTCTTCGTCGATTGATCATTTGGGCGTGATCATCACGATGTTGCCATGGACATGGTAAGACAGGCTTGCCAACTACACGATAGATTCCAATAGCTCTTCGAGTGTAACATTGGTAGCTTGCAAGGTAATCGACTGCGTGCCTATGGCGCCCTCACCGCGCATCTTGGAAAGGCGTGAGTAGCGTTTAGAACTTTCCACACCACATACTACGTTATGTAGTTCTTGCTACTGGGATTGTCCTTCGACTGGAATTGCGACAGCGCCACATCCAACCTTGATTCCCTTTCAGACGCGCGCTACTTTCGATTCGTCATGGAATCCCGACAAATTGGCAAAGACGGCCCTCAGGTTTCAGTCATTGGTTTCGGCGCCTGGCCCATCGGCGGCGGCATGGGAAACGTCACCGATGATCAAGCCATTGAGGCGGTGCGGACTGCAGTGGACAGTGGTCAAACGTTTCTGGATACCGCCGAGTCCTACTATGTCTCTCAGGAACGCGTTGGCAAGGCGCTTGCCAAAGGGGACTACCGCGAGAGGACCTTTCTTGCCACGAAGGTCAGCGGTAACTATACCCGCGAGCATATCCTGCAGGCCATGGACAACAATCTACGTGCATTGCAGACAGATCATGTTGATCTTTTCCAGATCCATGCACCTGACACACCACCGCCCGTCGAAGAACAGATGGAAGTGATGCTGGAGCTACAGCAACAGGGTAAGACTCGGTTTATCGGAGTATCGAACTACACGGTAGAGCACCTCGAAGCCGCCTGGAAAGCCGGTCCGTTTCAAACGAATCAACCTTGTTACAATATGTTTGATCGGACAATTGAAAAAACGATATTGCCCTGGTGCCGCGAACATGGGGTTTCCACCCTGGTGCACAGCCCCCTCGGAAAGGGTTTACTGAGTGGTCGATACTATCCGGGCTATGAGTTCCCAAAGGATGACGAGCGATCTACATTCGCACATTTTCACGGTAAAGGTTTTGCGCGCACGTGCGCAAAGGCCGAAAACTTGAAAGCACTGGCGGAACGAAGAGGACTGACGCTCCCTCAACTTGCGATCGGCTGGACTCTCCGTCTTCCCGAAGTCGTCGTCTGTCTTGTCGGCGCCAAGACGAATGACCAGGTTCTACAGAACAATGGCGGTCAGGGATGGACTCTCACAAACGAAGAACTTGAGGAGATTGAAGGAATCCTTGCTGATGGATCAGAATCAGTGGTGGGCTTAAAATAAGATGCGTTTATTCCGACAAGATCACAGTCTCTTTGTCTTGCATGATCTGCAAATGCTCTGGCAGCGCTTCAATATCACCCCTCTCCCGAAGCCTATCCGCAGTCTCCAACGTCAGGGCCTCATCGTCCGCACGTGACCGGAGAACCTTTGGTGTGATAAAGGTCACGAATTCCACAACTTCGAAGTCTTTGTCCTTCTTGCCAAACGCCAGATTGAGAATCGGAATGTGTCTGAGTATCGGTACACCTCTGTTACTTTTTAACTCCTGCTCAGTCATGATGCCGCCAATAACAATCGTCTGGCCGTCCTCAACCGCAAGCATGGTATCGATTGTGCGTGAATCCAGAACCTGTCCCCCCAGAATGATTTCACCTTCGCGAATCTGGGAGGATATCAGGCTAATATCCATAACGACGTTGTCGTCATCGTTGATGTTGGGAGTAAGCCTAAGGGTTGTTCCTGCATCTCTGTATTCAAAGGTACTCGTGAGTGACCCTCCTTCGGGAGATGTCTGGCTTTGGGTAATGAAGGGAATTTCAGCCCCAACAAATATGGTCCCCTCCTTGTTGTTGTCCATCATTATGCCGGTGTCGGATAAGATACGAAGGTTGAAGCTGCGAGACATAAACTGAATGAGCGCACTGACATTGAGATCGGCGTTTAGAACACCGTTATTGTAAACGTCTTCCCACATCAGGCCGAATGCGCTCACGATCCCGTTATCAAAATCTTCAGTTTCGAATACCGACGGATCGGAACTGTATCGAATCCCAATGCGTTCCACCTCGGATCGGATGACGGCAATCAGGCGTACCGAGACGTAAACCTTTGGAGAAAGCATATCAAGTCCGGCGACAAGCTGCCTGAGTGCCTCGTGATTCTGAGGGGCGGTCGTAATAATGATCGAATTACTGCGTACGTCTTCGACAACCCTGACCCGACCAATAAGGTTGCTTATGGGTCGTTCATCTTTTTTCTTGTCTTTACCGTATAGAAAAGCATACGGGTCTCTTCTCTGCTCCTCGTCCTCCTTGGCTTTCTTATCCGGCACCCTGGCGCCTTCAGGCGCAAACAGTATATTGAGCTGCCTGGCAACATCCTCTGCTCTGGCATTCTTGAGCCTTATGACCAACAAGTTTGCGGCTTCCGGCGCGTGACGGTCTATGTCCTGGATAAAAGTTTCGATTATTGGAAAGTTTTCTTTGTTATTCGTTGTGACGATAATTGAATTGATGGACTGCAACGGATCGAAGCGAACTTTGCCATATAGCCGCCCCACCTCGGGCCGATCACTGTATCGCTCCATCATATAGTCGTAATATCCGCCACCCTTGGTTTTGTCCTTGACCCCGAAGACACGATTCAGAACATCTGCCAGTTCCTTGGCATCACTGTGCGTAATCGCATAAATGCGCGGAGTTACCTCATCAAGGTCAATCGGCTGATCGAGCTTATCGATCATATCTTCGATTTTCTCGTACTCGTTGGGGGGAGCAATCGCGATCAGAGAATTTGAACGTCTTTCAGCAACAAATCGCGTTTTGGATTTCTGTTCGTCGCGTCGCCGATACCAGTAATACCAGGAGTCGTTATCTTCCTCCATGCCGGAATAGAGCTCATTCATTTGGTCGGCCAGATCTTCAGCATCCGCATGTTTTAGACTATACCATTGGGTTTTCATCTCCACGGACTCTTCTGTATCCAACTCCTTAATGACTTCTAAAATGATTCGGTAGTTCAGGTCAGAAGCCAGGACAACGAGGCTGTTTGCTCGCGAATTGGCAGTGATCTCCACCGCATCCCTGAAACGCTTTTCGGGCCGCTGCTTTAAAAGCTGAGTGAGCTCGTTCCCTATCGTTACCGCATCGGCGTACTCGATAGGGATCACCCACATCTTGAGTTCCTGCTGCAACTCTTTGTCCAATTCTTCGATCAGCGTCGCGATTTGCGAAATCTTGTCTTTGGGAGCAACCACCAGTAGCCAATTGGCAATCTTGTACGGTTGGATTTCGATCATACTTGCACTACCAGCAGACTGTCCTCCGTCTTCCGGAGACTGCCCCCCCGAATTCTTATCACCCGGGGAAGCCATGATTGATTTGATAATGGGAGCTAGTTCTTCGGCATCGGCGTGCTTGAGCTCGAATATCTGCACCTTGCGATCATCGACATCCAATACGTCCAGCTCCGCCATAATTCTTTCGAGGCTTGCAATGCGTTCGACCGTATCCGTCACAATGATCTTCTTCGCCCCTGGATGGGCAATCAACGTTGCCTTCTCGCTCAAGAGCGGTCGAATCAATTTCTCGAGGTTCGCGATATCAACAAACTTGACCGGAATTGCCTTGCTGATCACGCCTATTTCAGGAAGTTCTTCGGTGCCCAAAGTCAATCCAATGTCCATCTGCGGGAGGATGCTCTCGGGAATCAGCCAAATTGTGTCATTGCGCTCAACGACCGCAATTTTGTCCAGGCGCAACGCATCACAAATCATGCGAACAGCTTTCTGTTTGTCGACTTTTTCATGACTGACCAGCGTGATCTTGGCCTTCGCGTCTTTGTGCTTCATCACAGTTTTCCCCGTGAGTTCACTGAGAAACTTGGTGACCTTGTCTATCTCAACGTTGTTCAGGTTTACGGCGACTCTGTTTTTGTCCTCCTCCTGGGCTGCGTCCTGCTCTTTTGCTTCTGGTTCGACCGGCTTTTCATCAGCTTTGGGAACACCCTTTTCGGCCGACTCCTGCTGATCTTTCTCCTGAGCGAAAGTTGTTGCGCTCGAAAGAAGCAAGCACACGACGAGCCACGCAGTCCCGGCATGTGCGTTCCGTATGAATTGGAAAACTTTCATTTCATCTCCTCGTCTGCGCCGATTTCTGTGTCGTGGTGCCCTTGTGTCCTGTCATTCATTGTTTTACTGAAATCACACTGTTGCTTTCTGTAAGTCGAACAACCTGATTCGTCACTGACTGATTCGACGCCTTGACATCGGTCGGCACTGCATTTGACGACACGTTATTCGTTGTATTTTGTTGGGGTATTGGTTCAGGTTTTGGTTTCGGTATCATTTCCGCAAATACATGCTCTGTTCGTTGCGTCCCCCACTGCTCCAATACAACCTCGTTATGCCCCATTTTGATGACCTTCTCGCCAGAGGGAATAGCCTCGCCGACGGAATAGGCTTTTGCATTGTCCGCCGAGGCACCGATCAGGGCGCTGTCGCCCATGATGCCCCATAGTTTCTCGATCGGTTTGCCAATAGTGCCCAGTAGGCCATGCTCGTTGATTGAAATATATTCCTCCAACGTATCGACGCCCTCCCGTTTCACAGGTTCTTGCGTCCTCTGTTCTACAGATCGTGTCAAAGTCTTCTCAAGCCGGTTCTTCGCCGCTTGGTATCGGACTGTCTGAACGATCAGCAGGAAAACGAAAATCGCGGCCAGCACTGTCAAGATTCTGTCCGGGTCCGGCCATCGCCAGGTCACGAGTCCTTTCAGAAAAGAAATTTCCGCCATATGCTATCTCGCTGCGCCTTCGTATCCCATGACGTGCAATGTTACCCCGATGTTGGGTCCCCTCTTTTCATCCCGTCGAAGATCCATTTGTTCGATGCGCATAAGACGTTGGCCTTTCTCCAGGGCGTGAAGAAAATTGACCAACACCTCAATGTTGGCTTCGAATGTCAGCCGAACACCGACAGGAACAAGATATTTACTGTCTTTGAGAGCCACAGCGGGTTTATGCGCAACCATCCGCGTTATCGGAACCTTCGATTGTTTCGCAGTGCGTTCCAAGTGCGTGGCGAGGCTAATGCCTACTGGCGCAACAATGGGTTCATCCGCCACCGGTTCTTTCTCCTTTGGATTACCCGAAACCGTCTCGCCTGCGTCAGCGTTCTTGTCGAGCGCCGTGTTCGTAAAACGATTCGCCTTGGACCGTTCGACATGCGAATTTCCGCCCTTCGGTGCTTCCGCGTCGGGCTTTCCGTTTTCCCCCGGTGGCTCATTGCCCTCTTTTGGCACCACGGAAGCACCTTCATTTTTATTGGGCTCTTTGGGAGGGGCATCCGCTTCCGGCCCAAGCACGGAACCGAGTTCGCGTCGCAACACTTGCCTCCGCGCCAAAAGAGCATCCTGCCTACGGAGTCGATCCTGAAGCGTTTTGACATAGTGCTGCTTGGGGCCAAGCACCTTGCCGAGACGTACCCATTCTCGCGCAAGTGGCACAATGACGAACGTCAAGATGCACGCCAGGGCCACAGCGGCGCATCCAGCAATGGCGACACGCTTCTCTTTATCCGTGAGATTCAACGCCTGCCACCTTTCATTGATCCACTGAGTTCACAGCTCATCCGAAACTTGAATTTTTTATCGTGCTTTGTGGCTCCAAGAAATTTCGGGTTCGCAAACGCAGTTGAAGCCTTCATTGCGGATATTGTCTCCTGAGATGCACTTTCAACCGAAGGAGCGATTCCGGAAATCGCCAGATTTCCCTTTTTGTCAATCGTCAGCGTCTCGATCGTGATGCCCTTGGGTATTAACTCAGTAAGCAATAAAAGAGCATCCAGGAAATGCTGCTGTCTTCCTCGTTCAAATTGGAGTACATCAACTTCGCTTTGCAATCTGTCTAGGTTCATGACAATCGATTGCCCGTCTTTGGCAATACGCTTGCCAGAAGCGATCAATCCTTTGCGTATGCCGAAAAGCGCTGAGATAAGCACGATTCCAAACAGCAGATTTGCACCGACCAACGCCGCTCGCTTGACACGGAGATTCCCAACCAGCGAAGATTTCTGTTCGTTCAATGCGGGAGCGGCCGTAGATTCACCACGAATCCGACGATGCATCGCTATCAACGCACCGAGACAACTGGGAAATGTTGCAACCAGGTCGTCCACACTGGAGTCGGACGCCACCATCTCTACACTACCGGGACAGGACGCCCATTCCACCGGTATGCCCATTCGATCTCCGAGACCTTGCACAACCGATGAACTGCTTGACCCCTCGCCTAAGACGAGCAGACGCGAAGGCGAGTGTGATCCTTCCAGGAGGGCATAGTGGTGAATGGATTGATCAAGTTCGTCGGCAAGTTCACGGACGCCTTGCGCGACGTCGTTTTCGGCGTCCGTTTGCAGCGAACGAGTCTTAATATACCTTGCATACCGCAGTTTTCCCCTATTGCTGATGACCAGCGTTGTTTTCAGCTCGCCAACCGAAACGATCGCAAGCGTTTCCTCTGCTTGATAGCCGAATGACGCAAGCTCTGCCAAGGCACCAGCATCAAGCATGACACGGTTGCTGCGAACGTCCGCGCCTATCAGCGCCGCCTGGGCTTCGACAATTTCTGATGTGGGTGCGGCAATCACGAGAACGCTCTCGCCGGCAGTGGTGCCCCTGGCCTCCTCGCGCTCGCAGACCCAGGTGCTGTCCGGAACCGGATATGGAAGATCCGTTTCCAATCGCATCGATATCATGCGTCTCGTCTGTTCTGCTGTTGCCAACGGCATAGCATAGAGGCGACACACGGCCTTGTCGGAAGCATGGACCAACGTCACCTCGGCCGCACCTGATAGTTGGAGACCACGCAATGCAGTTGCATCATATGCCCGATCGCTGCCACTCACAAAATAGCCGGACCGCAGGACCCTGAGCCGTTCGCCCCCGATGTCGGCCATGACGCATTTCCATCTTTCCTCGCTGACCTGCTCTAAGGCCACGGCCGTGCTGTTATTGTTTAAGCTCATGCGGTTTTGCCAATTCGATTATTCGAGTTCTCTCCAGGATCGAATCGTGACAGCTTCACCAGTTCTGTCGATGACTGCCTCAACTGACCGGTAAACGTTTCCATTCTCAAGCACACCGAACGATCGAACCCTGAACACATCGGATCGAATGCTCACGTGAGGACACACTTGCTTGAACGCATCTATCGACATTCCCTCAATGTCCAGAAGGGTCGCAAGCGTCGTGAACCCGTTCGCCTGACTCTCCCGCGTGCGCACAATTTCGCGTGCAATGTCCTCCGTGACTCCCGGTAAACAAGCAAGCACCTCGTAATCCGCCGTATTCAGATTAATTCTTCCCTGCAACACGGGTTCTTCGTTTACGGTGAGAAAGCCGGCAACCTGGGCGAACTTCTCCTTGCTAAAAGCTTTTTTTCCAGTGCTCTCGGTTTTTGTTTCTCCTTCAGAGTTCGGAGAAGGCGACGCCTTCTCCTTGTTTTCCGTAGAACCTTCTGAAGACTCGGGTGTTGGTTGATCCTTGTTCTTAATGCCCTCATTTGCTCCTGCATGCGTCTTCGTCACAAGCTCCACGTCGAGCAGATCCCCAATTGTTGCGAATTCGTTTTTCTTACGGTGCTCAACGATGGCCTCCGCCTCTTTGCTTGATATGCCCGAGACAGATTTGACAATTTCATCGGCACTGGCTTTGTTGATGTTGACACGTGATTCCCCATCGGCTGTTACGTTCAGCGAGGCGGACCACGTCGTCAGGTATTCGACCAAACCCCGTTCGAGCTGCCC
>Ga0315336_1007426_pt1 | contig 10493 bp, 18 predicted proteins | sample ASW5metaG_FD_204512 | JGI IMG/M metagenome (GOLD analysis project Ga0315336, IMG submission 204512) | Ammonia-oxidizing marine archaeal communities from Monterey Bay, California, United States - ASW #5 | ecosystem: Environmental > Aquatic > Marine > Intertidal zone | place: USA: California... | reverse complement strand
ATCCGGCTCAGAACTTCAAGCCCGCCTCGCGGGCGGCATCGGCCAACGCCTTCACACGACCGTGATAGCGGAACCACCCGCGGTCGAAGATGACGTGCTCGACGCCCTTCTCCTTCAGACGCTCGGCCATCTTCGCTCCCACGAGCTTGGCCGCCTCCGTCTTGGTCTTGCCCGCCGACTCAGCCTTCAGCTCTTTTTCGAGCTGAGAAGCCGCTGCCAACGTGCACCCGTTGAAGTCATCGATCGCCTGCACATAAATGTACTGGCACGAGCGATGAACGCTCAACCGCGGCTTTTCGGCCGTGCCGCGTGTGCGACGACGGACACTGCGCGCCTTGCGCAACCGCTTCTTGTTCTTGACCTTCTGCGCGTTAGCCATCTCGGCGAATCCTCTTACGTTCCTCGGTTGGGACCAGCGTTAGCCGGCACCCACCGTCTTGCCGGCCTTACGCTTCACGATCTCGTCCGCGTAGCGAACGCCCTTGCCCTTGTAAGGCTCGGGCGGGCGCGCCGCGCGCAATGTCGCTGCGGTTTGACCGACCTTCTGCTTGTCTACGCCGCGAACGACCAGCGCCGTCCCTCCGGGAGCCTCGACGGTAATGCCGTCGGGAATCTCCACCTTCAGCGTGTTGGCATAGCCGACACTCAGGTCGACGAACTTGCCGTTGATCTTCGCGCCGTAGCCGACCCCGACGATCTGCAGACGCCGTTCGTACCCCTTCGTGAGGCCCTCGACCATGTTCGCGGCCAGCGACCGATACAGGCCGTGAAGGGCCCGCTGCCGTGCGTCGTCGGCCGTGCGATCGAACGTGATGCGACCGTCTTCGATCGCAACCGAGATCGACGGATCGATCCATTGCGTGAGCTTGTCCTTGCCCTTCGAGACTTCGAGGTCGCGACCATTCATGGACGCGGCGACGCCGTCTGCGAGAGGAACAGGCTGTTTACCGATTCGCGACACGAGGTTCTCCAGCTCGACTCAGCTCAGCCCAACTCAATAGATGGAGCAGAGGAATTCTCCGCCGACGCGCTTCTCGCGCGCCTCGCGGTCAGACAGGACGCCCTGAGGCGTCGACATGATGGCAATCCCGAGACCGCCGACGACCTTCGGCAACTCGGCCACGGCGCGATACTGGCGCCGGCCCGGGCTCGACTCCCGCGTCAGACGCGAAATCGCCGCGACGCCGTCCTCGTCGTACTTCAGGGCGATCTTGATCGCGCCCTGCTTTCCGTCGGTCTCTAGCGTGTAGTCGCTCACGTATCCCTCGCGCTTCAGCACATCCGCCACGGCGGACTTCAGCTTCGACGCGGGGACGTTCACGGAGGGCTTCTTGACCGCGATCGCATTGCGAATACGGGTCAACATGTCGGCGACGGGGTCGGTCATCGTCATCGTGAGCGGCTCCCTACCAAGACGCCTTGCGCACGCCGGGAATCTCTCCCTTGAGTGCGAGATTGCGGAAGCAGATCCGGCAGACGCCGAACTTGCGGTAAACGGCGTGCGAACGACCGCACAACTCGCAGCGCGTGTGCGCCCGCGAACGGAACTTGGGCTTCTGCTTCGCCCGGTACATCCAGCTGGTCTTAGCCACCGTTCAGTCTCTTTCTGCCTGAGCGAGCGATCAACGCTCGCGGAAGGGCATTCCCATCGCCTGCAACAGCGCTTCGGCCTTCGCGTCTTCGTTCGTGCTGGTGCACATCGTGATGTCCATGCCCTGCATGGCCTGGACCTTGTCGACGTGGATCTCCGGGAAGACCGACTGCTCGGACAGTCCCATCGAGTAGTTGCCGCGCCCGTCGAACGACTTGCGCTTCAACCCGCGGAAGTCCTTGATACGAGGGACCGCCACTGCGATCAGTCGGTCGAGGAATTCATACATCCGTCGGCCGCGAAGCGTGACCATACATCCGATGGCCATCCCTTCGCGCAGTTTGAATCCTGCCACCGAAGACTTCGCGATCGTGATCTTCGGCTTCTGACCCGTCACCGTCGCCAGGTCACCCGCCGCCGCGTCGAGAGCCGTCTTGCTCTCCTTGGCGGCGCCGACACCCATGTTGACGACGATCTTGGTCAGACGTGGAGCGTCGAGGTCATTCTTGATCCCGAACTGCTCCTTCAGCTTCGACCGCACTTCGGATCGATACCGCTCGAGCAAGCGCGGCGACGGCGCCGGCACGGCCGGCTTCGCGTCGGCCTTCTCGGCCTCTTTCTTCTTGGACTTCGCCATGATTCAGTCTCCTCGGATCAACCGAGGTTTGTCTCACACTTCGAGCAGATCCGGGTCTTCTTGTCGCCGTCGGTCCCCGCGCGATGCCGACGCCCGCGCTCGCACTTCTCGCAATAGAGAAGCACGTTCGACAGAGCCATCGTCGCTTCCGATTCGATGCGCCCGCCCTGGGGGTTCTGCTGCGATTTCTTCACGTGCTTGAAGCGCATGTTCGCGCCTTCGATGACGACACGCTGCTTCGGAATGTCGATGCGAAGGATCTTGCCGATCTTGCCGGACTCGTTGCCCGTCATGATCTGGACCTGATCTTCCGTCCGGATGCCGACCTTCTTGTGCTTGAAGGTCTGCGCCCGCTTGATCTTCAGGAGCTTCTTTCCTCGAGCCGCCATCGGTCACACCACCTCTGACGCGAGTGAGATGATCTTCATGAACTTCCGCGCACGCAGCTCGCGTGCGACCGCTCCGAAGATTCGGGTGCCCAAGGGGTTGTTCTCCTTGTCCAGCAGGACGAGCGCGTTCCGGTCGAACCGGACGTACGAGCCGTCTTCGCGTCGGAGCGCCTTGCGCGTCCGCACGATGACTCCACGCACGACCTGGCCGGTCTTCACATCACTCGCCGGAATTGCCTTCCGGACCGAACCGATGATGATGTCGCCCACGCCCGCGTAACGACGTCGGCTACCACCGAGCACCTTGAAACACTTCACCAGCTTGGCGCCGCTGTTGTCAGCGACATCCAGCATGCTCTCCGCTTGGATCACGAGGCGCCTCCCGCAGCCGCATCGGCAGCATCGACGTTGGCCTCGGCCATCGCCGCAATGGACGCAGGACCGGGCCGAACGACTCGGATGAACCGCCAGCGCTTGTTCTTGGAGAGCGGGCGGCAGAAGGCGATCTCGACGATGTCGCCCTCGCGCGCTTCGTTGCTCTCATCGTGGGCAGCGACCTTGGCGCGCCGCTTCACGTACTTTTTGTAGAGCGTGTGCTTGACCATCCGATCGATCTGGATCGTGATCGTCTTGTCCTGCTTGTCCGAAACGACGGTTCCTTGCCGCTTGATGCTGCGAGCACCCGGCGACTGCGTTGACTCGGTCGTGCTCATGCGTCACCTCCCTCGGCGACCTTGGAGGCGCCATCCTGCGCTGCGGCCGCCGCTGCGATCTCACGCTCTCGCTGGATCGTGCGGATCTGCGCCACGGTCTTCTTGATCGCCGAGATCCGTGACGGATTCGGGATCTTCTCCGTGGTCGACTGGAAGCGGAGGTCGAACAGCTCCTTGCGGAGGTTCGACACCTCGAGCACGAGCTCGGCCGACTCCTTCTCGCGGAGTTCTTTCACTGGGGACGCCATCAGCGCGCCCTCCTTAGAACCATCCGGCATCGAACCGGCATCTTGTGGCTCGCCCGATTGAGCGCCAGCTGACACTCATCGACCGGAGCTCCACCGATCTCGTAAATCACGGTGCCCGGACGAACGACCGCGACGTAATAGTCCGGCTCGCCCTTGCCCTTACCCATACGGGTCTCGAGCGGCTGCGACGTGAGCGGCTTGTGCGGGAAGACCCGAATGTAGATCTTTCCGCCCGGCACGGCGCGGCTCAGCGCGACACGACCGGCCTCGATCTGGCGACCGGAGAGCCAACCCGCCTGCATCGCCTGGAGGCCGACCTCTCCGAACTCAACGGTGTTCCCGCGGGACGCGATGCCCCGGACCCGTCCCCGCTGCTGCTTACGGTGCAGGACCCGTTTAGGCATCATGGCCATGGGTCACCTCCGCGCGGTTAAGGGGGTGCTTACGAACCTTCTCGGGGACCGGGCGCATGCCCTTGTACACCCACGTCTTGATTCCGATGACGCCGTACGTGGTCTTCGCTTCCGCGAAGCCATAGTCGATCTCGGCGCGCAGGGTCGAGAGCGGCACGGAGCCGAACGAGACTGCTTCGCGACGCGACATCTCGGCGCCGCCGAGCCGACCGGCGATGTTGATCTTCACGCCCAACGCGCCCGCCTGCATGGTCAGCTGCGCGGTCTTCTTCAGCGCGCGGCGGAACGATGCCCGCTTCTCGAGCTGTTCGGCGACCGACTCACAGATCAGCTGCGCGGAGAGCTCGGGCCTTTCGACTTCCTTCGTCCGGATGTCGACCTTGGTGCCGCACAGCTCCTCGAGCGACTTGCGGAGCTCTTCGATGCGGGCGCCCTTGCGTCCGATCAGAACTCCCGGGCGCCCCGTATGGACGATCACGGTGACCGCCTCACGCGTGCGCTCGATATCGATGCGCGGGATCGCGGCGGAGTAGAAGTCCTTCTTGATGTGCTTCCGGATCCGGTTGTCCTCGAGAAGGAGCTTTCGGAAGTCCTTCTTGTTGGCGTACCAACGGGATCGCCATGGCTCGGTGATCCCGATCCGGAAACCCAGGGGGTGAGTCTTTTGCCCCATCTGGTGCTACTCCTCGTTGCCCGTTTGAGAGGCGGACTGGCCGCCGTCGGCGGCGGGATCACGGAGGACGGACGAGGGCTCCTCGCCGACCGTGACGTGAATATGGCTGGTGCGCTTGCGATACGGCATCGCTCGACCGCGCGACCCGGCGCGCCAACGAGCGCGTCCTCCGAGCAGCGGCCCTTCGTCGACGCGCGACTCGACCACCATCAGGCGATTGACGTCGACGTTGCTGTCCAGGCTCGCGGCGTTCGCGACGGCGGACTTCAGGACCTTCTCCACGAATCGCGCCGAACGCTTCGGCGTGAACTCGAGGAGCTCGACGGCCCGGTTGACCGTCAGTCCCCGGATCATATCCGCGGCCAACCGCGCCTTTCGGGCGGTCATACGCGCATGCATGTGGCTGGCTCGATAGGAGGTCATGCTCACTTGCCTCGGATCTTCGATTCCTTCTTATTGGTGTGGCCTCGGAAGGTTCTCGTCGGTGAGAACTCCCCGAGTTTGTGCCCCACCATGTCTTCAGTCACGAAGACCTTGATGAAGTTCCGGCCGTTGTGAACCATGAACGTGTGGTTCACGAACTCCGGAATGATCGTGCAGGAACGAGCCCACGTCTTGACGGGCTCGCGCTTGCCGGATGAGTCGAGCTTCTCGACCTTCACGAGAAGCTTCGCGTCCACGTAGGGACCTTTTTTCAGACTGCGGCCCACGTGGTCCTCCAGGTGCGGCAAGTGCGGCGAATCATGAGGCGAGTTTTCACTTCTTCTTCTTCCGCTTCCTCAGGATGAAGCGGTTCGAAGGCTTCTTGCGGCTTCGGGTCTTCCCTCCCTTGGAGAGCTTTCCCGTGGGCGAGCAAGGATGACGTCCACCACCGGACCGTCCCTCACCACCGCCCATTGGATGTGCGACCGGGTTCTGTGCGACACCGCGCACGTGCGGTCGACGGCCGAGCCAGCGCTTGCGGCCCGCCTTTCCGAGCGACACGTTCTGGTGATCGAGGTTGCCGATCTGGCCGATCGTCGCGCGACAGTTCGCGTGAACCTTGCGCTGCTCGCCAGAGGGAAGCATCAGGATCGCCGCGTCACCGTCGAGCGCTGCGAACTGGATGCCAGCCCCGGCCGAACGGCCGATCTTGCCACCGCGTCCCGGCTCGAGTTCGACGTTGTGAACCGTCAGGCCGACCGGAATGTCCCGCAGCCTCTTGCAGTTGCCGATCTTCGGCTCCGCATCCGGTCCCGACATCACCGGCGCGCCGACTCGCAGACCGTTGGGCGCCAGGATGTAGCGCTTCTCGCCGTCCGCGTAGTGCAGCAACGCGATACGGGCGCTGCGGTTCGGGTCATACTCAACCGACGCGACCTTGGCGGGAACCCCGTCCTTGGTGCGCGTGAAGTCAATGACGCGATAGCGGCGCTTATGGCCGCCGCCACGGAACCGCGACGTCGTATGGCCGTGGTTGTTCCGTCCTCCGGTGCGCTTCTTCGGTTCGAGCAGCGACTTCTCCGGCGCCTTTTGCGTCAGGTCGGAGAAATCGAGCACCGAACCGTGTCGGCGGCCAGGTGAGGTCGGTTTGTACTTGCGGATACCCATGTTTCTGGATCCCGGCCCTTAGATGAAGTCGATCGACTGACCGGCCTTGAGTTTCACGAGCGCCCGCTTCTGGTCGGGGCGTTGCCAAGTGCGCCAACCGAGACCGCGAGTCTTCCCCTTCCGCAGGATCGTGTTGACTCCCACGACCTCGACGTCGAACAGCGTCTCGACGGCCTTGCGGATTTCAATCTTGTTGGCGTCCGGAGCCACCTCGAACAAGAACTGGTTCGAGTGGTCCGTCTGCGTCGAGCCCTTCTCGGTGACGATCGGCTTGCGGATGATGTAGTAGGAATCACGCATTGCTCAACCTCGCCATCACCAGCTCGAGCGCCTTCTTGTCCATGATCAGCGTCTTCGCCATCAGCACGCTCTCGGCGTGAAGATCGGACGCCATGCAGACGCGAACGCGCTGGAGGTTCCGGAACGACTTGAAAAGGTTCTCACCGCGCTCGGCGATCACGATCGTCGCGCGCTCATCCTTCGCCCCGAGCTTGTCGAGGACATCGACGGCCTTCTTCGTCTTCGGTGCGTCGAAGTGCAGGTTCTCGACGAGGCGGACCTCGCCGTCCTGCAGCTTTCCGAGCATCGCCGAGCGAAGTGCCTCGCGTCGCATCCGACGAGGAAGACCATTGCAGTAGCTCCGCGGCTTCGGGCCGAAGACGATTCCGCCGCTGCGCCACAGCGGCGACGCGAAGTCGCCGGCGCGCGCGCGACCGGTCCCCTTCTGGCGCCACGGGCGACGAGTCGTGTGCTTCACCTCGGCTCGCGTCTTCGTGGAGTGCGTCCCGGCGCGTCGAGCGTTGGTGTAATGGATGACGGCCTGCCGAAGCAGTCGCTTACGAACGATCTCGCCGAACGGGGCGAGATCGACGTCCACCTTCGCGAGGGCGCCGTCACTGACGTTCAAACAGGTCACGTCGACCATCTTGCTGCCGCCCTTACCTTAGTTCTGCACCGCGGCCTTGTAGGCGCGGGCAGCACGGACCTGAACGAATGCGTTGCGCGAGCCGGGGACCGCTCCGCGCACGATGAGAGCGTTGTTCTCGGCGTCGACTTGGACGACCTCGAGATTCCGCACGGTGGCACGCTCGTCACCCCAGTGCGTCGCCATCTTGTGGCCCTTGAGCACTTCGCCCGGCTGCGAATGCATGCCGATCGCGCCCGGACCACGCTGGTTCATGTTGCCGTGGGTTTGCCGCTTCCCCTTGAAGTTGTGCACCCTGATCGTGCCCTGGAAGCCGCGTCCCTTGACAGTGCCGACCACGTCGATCCGGTCGCCCGGCTCGAACACGTCGACCTTCACTTCCGCGCCGACTTCGAGATCGCTCGGCTCGTCCAGCCGCACTTCGCGGAGGAAGCGATGGCCGTCGATCCCAGCCTTCTTGAGGTGGCCGATCTGCGGCTTGGTCAGCCGCTTCTCGCGCACGGGCTCGTACGCAAGCTGGAGCGCCTGGTAGCCGTCGACCTCGACGTTCTTCACCTGCGCGACCTTGCACGGCCCCGCCTGGATGACGGTCACGGGAATCTGCACCCCGGCGTCGGTGAAGACATGTGTCATGCCGACTTTCCGGCCGAGAATGAACTTGGGCGCGCTCATGGTTGCTGCTCTCTCCCCGAACCTAAGCCTTGACCCGGATGTCGACGCCAGCCGGCAGATTCAGCCGGCTGATCGAGTCGACGGTCTTCGCCGTCGGATCGGTGATGTAGATCAGTCGCTTGTGCGTCCGGATCTCGAACTGCTCACGCGACTTCTTGTCGATGTGAGGCGAGCGGAGCACCGTGTATCGCTCGATGCGCGTCGGCAGCGGAATCGGGCCGGCCACGCGCGCGCCGGTGCGCTTCGCGGTGTCGACGATCTCCGTGGCAGACGTGTCCAGACCCTCGTGGTCGAACGCCTCGAGACGGATTGTGATCTTCTGGTTCAGCATCGAATTTCGTCCAAACTGGGACCGAAACCTTGGACGTGCGGACCTGTGCCGTCTTCGTTGACGACCGGGTTTCACGCCATATTCTTGCTGCGCGCTTCTCTCTCACTCAAGTCGAGTGAGAGCCCCCCACTCCATCGCCGCCGGTCGCCCCTTGTGATCGGGCAACTTCAGGCATGAAGGGCGCTTACCCTTTCGCAGGGTAAGTTCTGCACTTCACTTACAGTGGTCGCACAAAGACGGGGCAGTCTAGTGGAGTGGTTGAGGGAGTCAACGGAAACCTAGGCGCCGGACCGGACACGTCATCTTTTTTTCGACGGATGACCTCCGGCGCCCCTCGACGGATCCTGTCCGACCTCACAGGACGAGCTTTCTGGAGACCTCTTCCGGGACCACGGCGTAATCCGCCGGCTCCAGCGAGCAGCTCGCGCGACCCTGGGAGAGCGACCGGATCGACGTCGAATAGCCGAAGGTCTGCGAGAGCGGCATCTGCCCCCGGACCAGCACCGGCTCTTCGTCTGCGATCAGCTCGCTGACCGTGGCACGACGACTGTTCAGGTCGCCGATCACGTTCTTCATGTACTCGGACGGGGTCCGGATCTCGAAGGCCATGATCGGCTCCAGGATCTGTACGTGCCCCTTGCGCATGGCCTCGTCGAACGCAACCTCGGCCGCCACGCTGAACGCGGTCTCGTTGGTTTCCCCCTCGGCCCAGTCCCCCTCGACCACGGTGACCCGAATTCGGATGACCGAGAACCCGAGCCCCATGCCCGAGATCGCGGCGCTCTGCGCTCCGGCCTCGATCGCCGGGAGGTAGATCCGGGGGACCCGCGCCTCGCTCGCCTCGTTGGCGAACACGAACGACGTCGTCCCCTCGCCCGGCTCGACCCGTAGCTTGACCTTGGCAAACATCGGCTTGCCGCCGACCTGCTTGCTGAACTCGCCCCAGGCCGTCCCCTCCTTCTGAATCGTCTGCTTGTAGGCGACGCGAGGCTTTCCGACCCGCGCATCAACCTTGTAGTCGGACAGGAGCCGGTTCTTCAGCACCTCGAGGTGGAGCTCTCCCATGCCCGAGATGAGGGTCTGCCCCGTCTCCTCGTCCACGCTCCAGCGGAAGGTCGGGTCGTCCTTGGCCAGGATTCCGAGGGACTCGACCAGCGCGTCCTTGTCCTTCGACGTGCGCGGCTCGATCGACATGTCGATGACCGTCTCGGGAAACACCATCCCCTCGAGGAAGAGGGCGTGATGCCGCGGACAGAGCGTGTCTCCCGTATGAGTCACCTTCAGTCCGACCACGCCGACGATCTCGCCGGGCCCCGCTTCCTCCAGCGGCTCTCGCTCCTCCGCGTGCATGAGGTAGAGGCGATTGACGCGCTCCTGCTTGCCGACGCGCGGATTGAAGATCGCCTCGCCGCTCTTGAGCACCCCGGAGTAGATCCGCACGAACGCGATCTCCCCGTGCTCGTCGTGGGTGGTCTTGAAGACCAACGCCGCCAACGGCTCGCTCGGATCCGGCGAACGGACGACCTCGTCACCCTTCTTCGCGTCCGTCCCGATGATCGCCTTCGACTCGGGGGGCGCGGGGAGATAGCGCACGACCGCGTCGAGCACCGGCTGAATGCCCTTGTTCTTGAGCGCCGATCCACACAGCAACGGCACCGCTGTAAACGCGAGCGTCGTCCGCCGGAGGGCTGCGTCAAGCTCGGTGACGCCGATCTCCTCGTCGGCCAGAAACAGCTCGGCGAGTTCGTCATCGACGTCCGCGAGCGCCGCGATCAGCTCATCTCGTCGACGCTCCGCCTCGTCGCGGAGATCTTCGGGGATCTCTTCTTCGGTCACCGTCCGCCCCTCGTCCTTTTCGGCGAAGCGGATCGCCTTCTGGCGGACGAGATCGACGACGCCGGAGAGCTCCTTCTCCAACCCGATCGGGAAGGTGATCGGAAGCGCGTTGGCGCCCAAGCGGGTTCGGATCGACTCCACGACGCGATCGAAGTCGGCTCCGATCCGGTCGAGCTTGTTCACGAACGCGATGCGCGGCACCTGATACCGGTCGGCCTGCCGCCACACCGTCTCGCTCTGCGCCTCCACGCCGGCGACGCCGCAGAAGACGCCGACCGCCCCATCGAGCACGCGAAGGGACCTCTCGACCTCGGCCGTGAAGTCGACGTGACCGGGAGTATCAATGATGTTGACGCGGTGGTCGGTCCAGTACGTCGTCGTCGCGGCCGACGTGATCGTGATCCCGCGCTCCTGCTCCTCGGGCAGGTAGTCCATCGTCGCCGTACCGTCGTGGACCTCCCCCATCCGGTGTTCT
>Ga0315336_1007425_pt1 | contig 10494 bp, 9 predicted proteins | sample ASW5metaG_FD_204512 | JGI IMG/M metagenome (GOLD analysis project Ga0315336, IMG submission 204512) | Ammonia-oxidizing marine archaeal communities from Monterey Bay, California, United States - ASW #5 | ecosystem: Environmental > Aquatic > Marine > Intertidal zone | place: USA: California... | reverse complement strand
GATCAAACGTATTAAGAAGATTGAGCCCCATCATTGGACCCTTTTCTACGCGCGGGGCATTACGCTGGAGCAATCAAATCAGTGGGACCGTGCTCAAGCGGATCTGCTGTATGCGCTCGAGCTTCAGCCGGATCAGCCCTATGTCCTTAATTATTTAGGGTATACTTGGCTGGAGAGGGGCGAGAACTTGGATGAGGCACAGCGTTTAATTGAACGCGCCACCGAGCTGAGGCCAAAAGATGGCTACATCGTCGACAGTTTAGGTTGGGCACTTTATCGTACAGGGCAATATGCTGAAGCACTTCCACATCTCGAACTAGCAGTTCAGCTTCGCCCCCACGATCCGATTATCAACGACCATCTTGGCGATGTCTATTGGCAGATCGGTCGACACTATGAGGCCCGTTTCCAATGGCGCCGCGCGCTTACCTTTAACTCCGAAAACGACGCCGACCCAAAACTTGACGCCAGCATCCATTCAAAACTTCATAGTGGCCTTCCCGCAACCGTTGAAAAAGGCGACTGAAGAACGGTGACAGAAAAGCCGACTCACGACGAATTTCGTCTTACGGCACCAGCGAAACTCAACCTCTACCTCCATGTCATCGGCGTTCGAGAAGACGGGTTACATCTGCTTGATAGTCTTGCCGTATTTTTAGGCCTCCACGACACACTTACTTTTTGTCCAGACGATACGTTGAGTCTTGTGATTCGTGGCCCCTTTGCCGCCGCCCTTGGAGAGGTAGACCTTGACGACAACCTCGTACTTCGAGCTGCTCGTCATTTGGGCCGGCTTCACCATGTCAAAAGGGGTGCAGCGATCACGTTGACAAAGAACCTGCCCGTTGCGGCTGGCATCGGTGGTGGTTCGGCGGATGCAGCAGCGACGCTTTTGGGCCTTACCAGACTTTGGAGCCTTGGTGTTGAGAGTAAGGAGCTTAAGGAGTTTGCTCTAGAACTCGGTGCGGACGTGCCGGTTTGCATACAGGGCGGCCCAGCCTTCGTTGGAGGTATTGGCGAGACGCTCACGCCGGTTCAGGGCCTGCCTGACGCCGGTCTTGTTTTAGTTAATTCAGGCGTTGCCCTTTCGACGGCGTCTGTCTTTAAGGCCTATGGGGGGACGGTTTCAAAATCTACCCCTCGAGAGGCTCTGCCAAAGGATGTGTGTGAGCTTGCGCTTTACTTAAAGGCCCGACGCAACGATCTTACGGAAGCTGCTATCTCGCTCGTGCCGGAGATCGCTGACGCGCTTTCAGCCATCGATGATACGCCTCAGTGCCTGCTTTCGCGGATGTCAGGAAGTGGAATAACCTGCTTTGGGCTCTATGGCGACTGTGCCGCGGCCGAAACGGCTGCTGAAGTACTCTCAAGCCGCCACCCTAACTGGTGGATCGCAGCGACAGCGCTTCTTTCCGGCACCTGACCAGGCAGCTGCTAGTTCAGATTCAACTTAGTCGTCTGAGGTTTGGCCCTTGGCCCTCCCTTGCGAAGGTGGGCTTTTTCCGCCTACCTTCCGAACCATCGGTTTTGGGGCGTAGCCAAGTGGCAAGGCAACGGGTTTTGATCCCGTGATCGCAGGTTCGAATCCTGCCGCCCCAACCAGAAAAAAGAGCGACCTGTGGTCGCTCTTTTTAGCTACGCCTGCTCGCCCTCTTCAGCCGGCCTCTCTGGTCGTCTCTGCGCTATCGAGCTGGGCGAGCATGGCTTCATTAGTGACGAATTTCTTGCGTGGCGAGGGCGGCGTGGCAGCGGCTTCTTCGATTGCCTCGATCTTCTGCCATTCCTCGAAGGAGACGGACCGGATGCCGCGCGCGTCTAGCAGCTTCTCAAAACTAGCCCGGCCAGGCTTTCCCCCCTTACAATCGGCTAGGATCTGCTTGGCGGCGAGCTTGCCATCCGGCTTGTTCGTGGCGATCGTGCCTGTTGGTCCTCGCTTGATCCAGCCGACGGCATAAAGCCCGCCTGTCACTCGCCCCTCCTCGTTCGGCACGATTCCCTTTTTCTCGTCGAAAGGCGCCCCTTCAATCGGCTCCGAACGATAGCCGATGGCCGATATCACAACTCCGCACGAGATTTCAAAGAACTCACCAGTACCGACGGCCCTGCCTGCATCGACGCGGGTTCGTTCCAGGCGCAGCCCCTCGACCCTATCTCCCCCTAAGATCTCCACCGGCGAGGCATAGAAGGAAAAATGCACCCGCTTTGGCTTTTCCTCCGGCTTGCGTATGGCAAACTCCTTCAGCGTGCCCAGGTTCTTCTCCCGCACACGCAAGTCCCGGTCTTCGTAATTACCGCCCACCTCATCTGGCAACTGGGCCGGGTCTACGATAGGTACACTGTTTTCAAGCCGACCCATTTCACGCAGCTCCACATTTGTGAACTTTGCGTCCACTGGTCCCCGCCGGCCAAACATGAAGACATCTGTGATGGGGGCCGCTTGAATGGCGGCGTCGGCATAGTCTGGTAGGTCGGCGCTCGCCATCTCCGCGTGCGTCTTCACCAGCACCCGGGCGACATCGACCGCTACGTTGCCGACCCCAATGACAGCAACGGTCGAGGTATCGAGGTCCGGGTCAAGATTTCTGAAATCCGGATGCCCGTTGTACCAGCCGACAAAAGCGGCCGAACCATAGACACCTCTCTTATCAGCGCCCGGTAAGCGAGCTGGATTGTCGGTTGGCGCCCCGATGGCTAGTACGACGGCGTCGTAGATTTCGCGTAACTCGTCAAGACTCACCTCTCGGCCAACCTTGACGTTGCCGTAATAGCGGATCTCCGGTTTGAGTGCAGTCTTCGCGTAGCTTTTCTGGATCTTCTTCGTCGTCTGATGATCGGGTGCCACGCCGGCTCGAATGAGTCCATACGCGGCCGGCAAATATTCGATGAGGTCGATTTCCGTATCTGCGTCGAGATTCGTCAGCGCCTCGGCCGTATAAAAGCCAGCCGGCCCGGCCCCGATGATTGCCACCCTGATTGCCATCCTGAAATCACTCTGGAGGGAGGAAGCACGTCCGTCAAGCAGACCCACTCAGCCATCGACCTCGGCCTTGCCTATAGGTCAGTTGGTGACGTTCCAGGTATGGCCGGAACGGAGCAACGCGTTGAGGTCGCCAGCTGGCGCTTTCGCCTTTGCATCCTCAATCTGCCCCTGGATCTTGTCTGTATATGGCTCGGACGGATTACAATAGAGGATCCCGATCGCCATTGGGAAATCAGGAGGCTGCATGGATGCTAGCAAACTGGCAAGCGTACGATTCGTCTCATCATGGACGAGCAGGTCGCCTTCTTGGACGCCGTTCTCTCCGACTGTCACGACCTCAAGCTCGAGGCTGCTCTGCTTCAAACGCAAGCCAAGAGACCCTTCCTTGCCGTAAAGAAGCGGTTTTCCGTGCTCGACATGGATCTGCTTTTCGGCGGCGACCGACTTTTCAGTGAAGTCGTTGAAGACCGCGTCATTGTAGACGATGCAGTTCTGGAAGATCTCTATGAAGGAGGCGCCCTTGTGCGCATATGCTCGCTTAAATAAGTCTGGCAGGCGCTTTTGCTGAGTGTCGATGCCCCGGGCAACAAAACGGCCGCCCGCACCAAGGGCAAATTCCGTCGGCGAAAGGGGATTGTCGATTGAACCTGCTGGCGTCGAGGGCGAGCGCGTCCCCAGCCGTGACGTCGGTGAATATTGCCCCTTCGTCAATCCGTAGATTTCGTTGTTGAACAGTAGAATCTGAACGTCGACGTTCCGCCGCAAGATATGCAGCAAATGATTTCCTCCGATCGAAAGTCCGTCGCCATCGCCGGTTACGAGCCACACACTTAGCTCTGGATTGGCAAGCTTTATCCCTGTAGCAAAGGCGGGTGCGCGACCATGAATCGTGTGAAAGCCGTAAGTATTCATGTAGTACGGGAAGCGCGACGCGCATCCAATGCCAGAAACGAAGACGATATTTTCACGTGCTAGCCCAAGCTCCGGCATCGTCTTCTGAACTGCCTTCAAAATCGCATAGTCCCCACAGCCTGGGCACCACCGTACTTCCTGATCGGATGCAAAGTCTTTCGCTGTCAGTTTCTCAAGTGGCGTTGTTATATTCATCTCAACTCTCCAGGCAACGGTGGATAGCCGTTTCGATCTCTGAAATGTGGAATGGGTGCCCCGACACCTTATTAAGACCTTCCATCGGCAGCAGATACTGGGAACGAAGCAGCGTCAAGAGTTGGCCGTTGTTCATCTCCACCACCAGAACCTTATCGAAGCCCTCCAACAGCTCCTTCAGATTAGCGGGTAATGGCCAAATGTGACGCAGGTGAATGTGGGCTACATCGGCTCCATCTTCGCGGGCCCGGTCAACGGCACGGTCGATCGGGCCATAAGTCGATCCCCAGCCGACAATGGCAAGCTGGCCTTTCTCTCCGCCAAGCTCGACCGTTTGGGACGGAATGTCCTTAGCAATACCAAGGATTTTGTCGGCCCGTACAGCTGTCATCCGCGCATGATTCGCTGGGTCGTAGGAAATATGACCGCTGTCGTGATCCTTCTCAATTCCGCCGATCCGGTGCTCCAATCCCGGCGTTCCAGGGATTGCCCAGTTGCGGGCTAGGGTTTTTTCGTCGCGCAGGAACGGATGGAATCCCTCCGGGTCTGTCCGGAAGGTGACGGGCATAGGATTAAACGTATCGGCGTCCGGGATATGCCATGGCTCAGACGCATTCGCGATGTAGCCGTCTGTAAGCAGGATCACTGGCGTCATGTATTGCGTCGCAATGCGCACAGCTTCAATCGCTACCTCAAAGCAATCCGATGGGGAACGGCTCGCGATGACAGCAACAGGGCTGTCAGCATTGCGTCCCCATACCGCCTGGTAAAGGTCTGACTGCTCCGTTTTTGTTGGCATGCCGGTTGAAGGGCCAGCGCGTTGGGAATTCACGACAACGAGCGGAAGCTCTACACTAATTGCAAGACCTACCGCTTCCATCTTGAGCGCGAGGCCAGGCCCTGAACTCGACGTTACGCCAAGAGAGCCAGCATAAGATGCACCGATTGCTGCACAGGCGGCAGCGATCTCATCCTCCGCCTGGAAGGTGACAACGTCGTAGGCCTTCAGCCGGACTAGCGTATGGAGCAGATTTGAGGCCGGCGTGATTGGGTAGGAAGCAAACATCATCTTGAGACCGGCTAACTGGGCGCCTGCTACGAGCCCCCAAGCGAGCGCCTCGCCACCTGTTATCGTGCGATAAAGGCCGGGCTTGATGTCCGCTTCGCGTACCGTGAAGCCGCCAATCTCGGCCGGCACTTCCGCTGTTTCCCCAAAGGCGTGACCAGCGTCCATGGCAGCCGTATTAGCTTGAGCAAGCTCTGGGCGTTTTGCGAATTTCTCTTTAAGCCAGGCAGTAGTAGCCACCCGATTGCGGTCGTACATCCAATATACGAAGCCAAGCGTCCACATATTTTTGCAACGCAGTGCGTCCTTTTGGGAGAGACCAACCTCCTTCACCGCTTCTAAGGTCAGTCTCGAGATGTCGATCTTGATTGGCCGGTACGCGTCCAACGTACCGTCCTCGAGCGGGTTTTTTTCGTAACCCGCCTTTTGCAGATTGCGTTCGGTAAAGCTGCCGGTATCAAGAATGACCAGGCCACCATCTTTAAGGTCCTTCAGATTCACTTTTAACGCAGCCGGATTCATCGCGACCAGCACATCAGGTTCGTCGCCAGCGGTCTTGATGCGGCGTCCCCCGAAATTGATCTGGAATGCGGAAACCCCATACGTCGTGCCAGCGGGCGCGCGAATCTCGGCTGGAAAATCCGGAAACGTAGCCAGGTCGTTCTCGGCTAAGGCGGTCGTCAGTGTGAATTGGCCGCCCGTCAGCTGCATGCCATCGCCGGAATCGCCGGCGAAACGAACGATAGCCGTTTCCAATTCTTGACGAGGCCCTCGAACGGGCTCCAGCTTAGCCGGGGCAGTGTTTGACATCCTATTTCTCACTCATAGCGTGATCTCAGTGGTGTAACTGCGGATAATAGCAAGATATTTATATGGTTTGCATAGAGATAAGAACCTACTAGCTCACAAAATTTTATCTACAGGTCGGGTTTGGGCTCTCTGACCTTTGGGCCCCATGCATCCTCCCTGGCGCCGCCCTTAGTTTGAGATGAGGCATCCTAGCCAATCATGCTATAGCCGCCACTGACGCTCAAAATTTGACCGGTCGCATTTCCAGCAACCTTATTCGAGGCGAAAAAGAGGACAGCGCCAACGATATCACCGGGTCGTCCGATTTTCTTCAGCGGCAGGGACTTAGCGATCTTTTCCAATTGCTCTTCCGAAAAGTCTATGTCGCCGGTTTTCCACATACTCTTCTCGCCCAGCTCCTCAGGCTTCTCCGTTATGGTGATGCCTGGGCAGACGACGTTACAGCGGATACCGAAGCGGCCGTTCTCCTTTGCGATCGTCTTCATGAAGCTGTTTACCGCCGCCTTCATTCCGCCATAGACGGCTTCCGTGGGTTCGCCCTGTCGGCTGGCATCAGAACTAATGGAAATGATTGCGCCTTCATTTTGTTGAATCATGATGTCGAGGACCTGCTTTGTGCAGTTGAGGACGCCCACGAAATTAATCCGAATAATCCTCTCCCAAAGTTCCGGTGTCGTTTGTGCAAAAAACATTAGTCGATCCCAGCCGACATTGTTTACTAACACGTCGACCCTACCGTATTTATCACACACCGTTGCCACCATCTTGCCTACGGCATCGAAATCCGTGACGTCCGTCTTGACCACTTGAACGTCACCGGCGCCAAGCTTGCGCGCCTCTTCTGCAACCTTTTCCGCCTGTCCAGCCTCGATGTCTGCCACCGTCAGATTGGCACCTTCTTTTGCAAACCCCAAGGTGATGGCCCGTCCGATATTGGAGCCGCCACCAGTGACAATGACAGACTTTCCCTTAAGACCAAGATCCATTGCTTAGAATTCCTTACCAATGATGCCGCGGTCGACGGAAAACGCTCCGCCACCCTTGAAGAGAATCGCCAGTGCAAGAAACGCCCACATCATGGCGTACTCATAACCGCCATTGTAAACGAAGAAACCCTTCGCCATATGTACGCGCTCAATGGCTACAATCAGCAGCACGAAAACAGCCGCTGCGGCCGGTCGCGTTAATAGACCGAGCACTAAAAGTATACCTCCGAAGAATTCGATGACACCGGCGGCTATTACCATCGGCATAGCCGGTTCAAGGCCGATCTTGCTGAAAAATTCAGAGGTCTTTTCTGGATTACCACCGAACCATCCGAAAAGCTTCGTCGCCCCGTGGGGAATGAGGAAAATCCCCGTTGTGATCCGGACCAACGGATAAGCGAGACAGGAAAGCTTCTCGTAAATTCCGCCAAGTGCTGGAATGAAGAGATTGTTCATCTGTGATCCGTCCGGTTTTTTAATGGCCGCGTGTGTCCTGTCCGCCCATCATGCGTCGGTGCTTGCTTCCCGGCAAGCCTCACTGAGACGGTAGGCCGCGTTCAGCAAAGGCGCGCACTTTTATGCTACGTGCAAGCTCACGCGTAAAAGCGCCGATGACATAGGTCCTATTTTCTATGCTTTGCACCGGCCAAAGGTGAATAAGGCTGTTCGTAAGGAAGCATTCTTGGGCGCAATAGGCCTCAGCAGGCCGAATTGGCCGGATTTCGATCGTGTGCTTAAGGCGCCTAGCCTCTTCCAGCACGATCTCGCGCAGGATACCAGCCACGCCTGCCTTGGTGAGTGCTGGCGTTACCAAAGATCCATTGCTTACGAAGAAGACATTCGTTCGTGTGCCTTCGATCAAATAACCTTCTCTGTCCAGCATCAGCCCTTCAGCGATTTCAGGCTCCGTTATTTCCTGGGCGGCCAGTACCTGTTCAAGGCGGTTCATGTGCTTGATGCCGGCAAGGGCAGGATTTTGCCCAAGTCGGGTCTCCAGGAGACGGACCCGAACCCCTTGCGTGCTGGCATTCTTCGGATACCCTGGAAAGGCATCAAGTTCAAGGATGCGCGTGGGGCGCAGGTTAGGCTTTGATCGATAGCTTGCTGTACCTCCGCCTCGAGTGAGCCGGATTCGTAACACGCCATCGCACGACGCCCTCAACAAGCTCGTTGTCTCCTTAACGAGCGTGGCCTCGGCTGGCGCTTCGATCTTTAAGCTCTTGGCGCCTAAATAGAGTCTTCGTAGATGACGGCGCCAGAACTCAGGCGCACCCTCGCAAACTTTGATCGTCTCAAAAATGCCGTCGCCATAGCGAAGGCCTCGATCGTCAGTCGGGATGGCGCCCGCAGGCAGTCCATTCACCAATAGGTTTGGAATAGCTTTCGTCATCCGGTTAACGCACGGATCATGCCGTGGGCCTTGTCACGGGTCTCCCCGAGTTCACGAGTTGGCACCGAGTCAGCAACGATGCCAGCACCCGTGCGAATAGAAACCCGGTTTTCATCGCGGATGATCGAACGGATCAGAATGTTCAGATCCATGTCACCGTTTCGGTTGAGATAACCGATAGCGCCTGTATACGGACCACGGCCAACTCCTTCCAGCTCGGCAATGATTTCCATGCAGCGCACCTTCGGGCATCCCGTGATTGTGCCGCCCGGGAACACGGCACGGATAATCTCGCCAGGCGTCGTTTCTGCTCTCGTCTCGCCCCGTACGTTTGAGACTATGTGGTGGACGTGGGCGTAAGACTCGATTCCCATAAACTCATCAACCGCAATACTTCCTGGAATCGCCACCCGGCCCAAATCGTTTCGTTCGAGATCGATCAGCATGACGTGCTCAGCCCTTTCCTTTGGATGCGCCAATAGATTTTGCGCATGCCCGAGATCGCTCGAAATATCCGTGCCCCGGGGCCTCGTGCCAGCGATGGGGCGGGTCTGTACAAGCGGACCCCTGCGCTCGACGAGGCGCTCCGGCGAAGAGCTTAGGATTGCGCGTTTCCCATATGTAACTAAGCCGGCGAAGGGGGCCGGATTATATTTACGAAGGCGTGCGTAAATCTCAGCGTGGGTTAAAGCATCCTTTAAATTGCCCTCCCAAAGGCGCGATAGGTTCACCTGAAATACGTCGCCAGCCTCGATATAGCTTTGAACCCGCTGGACGCCGTTTAGGTAATGCTCAGCGCTCGTTTCGAAAAGCGGTGCAGACAGCAGGGGGTCGTCGGGGCCGGATAGGGGCTGTATTACGTCCGCGGACTTAAAATCGTCTTCAAGCGCGTCAAGAAGTTCAGCCCTTCCAGCTTCTGCTACGAGATGGGTTTCGTTTCGCTCGTTGTCGCGGACGATGGCAGCCGGGATGCGCGTCGCCAGTGCAATCGGAAAGCCGTCGTTCGCAGCCGGCAGGCTGAGGGTTGGCTCGATCTCTGAGGCCAACTCGTAGCCCAGGTAAAGAAACCAGCCGCCCAAGAAGGGAAGCAAAGGCGCCGCATCACGAACGTACGTTTCCTGCCACCAGCCATCGAGAGCATCAAAGAAGCTATCTTTACGTGGCTCGCCTACCATGAGGCTTATGCTTGCCTCGGGAAAGGCAAAAAGAATGTCGTAGCGTGCCCTTGGGCTGCCCCTGGTGACGCTTTCTAGAAGAAATGGATAGCGTTCAGGCAGGAAATCATGAAGTGCCAGCAGATCGCGGCTTTTAGACAGTGTGCGAACGTACGAGCCAGGGGGTAGGGAGGCTACTTTCTGAAGACTGCCCACTTCCATTCCCCGATCTTTCCACTCGTCTTTGTTTTTGGAAGACTTACGTTATAAGGGCGTAACCTAGCTAAAGTATAGTCCCAGGCCTTCAAAATAGGCCGGACCGTACACCCTGAAAGAGCTTCGATGAATGACCAACCACTGGAAATGATGGCAGAAAGGAACACAGACTCGGCCAACATGAGAAAAAAGAGCAAGCCCCACGATTGTGGCGAGTTTGGGATCCGCATTGCCCGTGATGGCACCTGGTATTACGAGGGCTCGCCAATTGCGCGCCAAGCTCTGGTTCGCCTTTTTTCAACCGTGCTCAAACGGGATGATCAAGGCGACTATTGGCTCGAAACACCGGCCGAAAAGGGACGAGTGGAGGTCGACGATGCCCCATTTACGGCGGTCGAGCTTACCGTCTCTGGTACTGACCATCATCAGGTTCTGTGCCTCCGTACAAATGTGGACGAGTGGATCGAAATGGGACCTGGCCACCCGCTGCGCGTAGCGGAGGACCCAAAAACCCATGAGCCTAGACCCTATCTTCTGGTGCGGGATCGCCTGGAAGCGTTGGTTACACGTGCTGTTTATTATGAGCTTGTAGCGCTTGGGGTTGCGGCGGGCACTGCAAGTAAGGCGGTGCTTGGTGTATGGAGTAAAGATATTTACTTTCCCTTAGGCCCCTTGGGGGGCTGAAATAATGCGTAATCACATCACTACCCAGCTTTCTACCTACCGGCCGAATACTGATCGCAACTCCTTACGTGGCGACCATGTGTTGTCACCGCATCTAGCTC
>Ga0315336_1007422_pt1 | contig 10502 bp, 10 predicted proteins | sample ASW5metaG_FD_204512 | JGI IMG/M metagenome (GOLD analysis project Ga0315336, IMG submission 204512) | Ammonia-oxidizing marine archaeal communities from Monterey Bay, California, United States - ASW #5 | ecosystem: Environmental > Aquatic > Marine > Intertidal zone | place: USA: California... | reverse complement strand
TTGCCCTCGGTTGCAAGTTTCAGCGAACGAGCGACCACTTCGTCGGCCTCATGCACCACAGCACCGGGCTGCGAACGTGGAACCAGCGTGCCCTCTGCGGTGACAGCTCGATCGGCGTAACACTCTCGTGCAACTCGAACACCGTGAGATCGGGCGATCGACTCCCACTGCGATCCGGCAAGAACTACGTGAATTAATTCGGGATCGAATGCCTTCACCGCTGTGACGATCGCTTCAGCAACGCCTTCGTCTCGAACGGCGGTGTTGTAGAGGGCACCATGCGGTTTGACGTGCTGCATTTTTTGATCAGGTGTAAACGCTGCCAGTGCACCTATTTGGTAAGTAACTGCGTTGTGAACTTCTGCCGGTGTGAGATCCATATTCCGACGTCCGAACCCAGCAAGATCGGGATACGCAGGATGTGCGCCAATGCCCACTCCGTTTTCAATTGCCAAACTAACCGTGCGTGCCATCCAGTCAGGATCACCAGCATGGAACCCGGTGGCTATATTGGCGGAAGTAATGTACTTCACGATTTCGCTGTCGAGACCGAGCTCATACCCGGCAAACGACTCACCAATATCAGCGTTGAAATCAATTTTTCCTGTCGCACCGTCTGTCAAGTAATCGCTCCGCTTTCCAGTGTTCCCAGTATTTCCAAATTCACGTTCTCATCGGCGAGCAAATTCTGCCGACATCTCTCAAATTCGCCAACAGTCGGAGCGTAGCACAGTGGAACCATGTTTCCGCATGCAACTAAACTGGACGAATGCTCAATAGCTTCCTTGAAGCCCTCATTTCTAAACTCGCCGCTGTCTGGCGTGTTTTCGGATCGCCGCGAATTGCCGGTGATGCGAAAGCCGTTTCGTCGTTGAAAACTGCCTGGGCGAATAAAGAACAGGCCAAGAAGCGAACTACCAGCCTCAGTGCACGCACCCGGAACTTCGTGATTGGTGCGGGTGGCTTGGTTGCCGTTGTCCTCCTGATATGGCTTGTGATGTCGATGTTCGGCGGTGGCGGCGACGAAGAATCTGTAGTCGATACAGGATTTCCAACCCCAACGCCGTTCGCAGGGCCGGAATACATGACCGAGGTAAGTGCATTGAGCCTCGCATTAGCCGCAGCCAGAGACGCTGGACTCGTGAGCCAGGATTTTGAACACATTGCACGGCGACTCCAGTTCGTCGAGTACGCGCAGGCTATCGGTGAGGCAGGCCGTGCTGAACGTGGTTTACTCGAAGCGCCTGCCGATACTGAGATCTGGGCGGTGGCATTCGCAGGAGATGTCGAACTAGAGTTAGACAGCGGAGAACGCGTGGCCTACGACAACCTAACGGTAGTTCTCGATGCCCTTACTGGAAAAATATTCCGAGTCGAAGCGTTTTACGGCGAGTACGAATCGGAAGCTCGTGCACCTGCATGGCTGCGCCCACCAACGCCGACAGTAGTGCCTCCAACGCCGATAGCTAACTAAAGCCGAGCTTCTTCTCGCGCATCGATACGTACTTCCCCTGCCCGATCACGATGTGATCGACTACCTCGATGTCCAGCAGTTTGCCTGCTTCAACCAACGTTTTCGTAATGACGACATCTTCATTGCTAGGTGTTGGATCGCCCGACGGATGATTGTGAACAATCGCAATTTGAGGGGCGTTGCGTCGTACGGCCGTGGCAAACACCTCGGCGGGTCGAATCAGTGCGGCATTCACGCTCCCTGAGTAGAGATCTTCAATCCCCAACACTTGATTCCGAGTCGACAACGTGGCGACCCTCAGATGTTCTCGATCAAGCGACGACATTTCTGCCATGAACAATGTCGCCAGATCCGAAGGCGAAGTGATGGTTACCCGATCTTCCGGTGTTAACGAAGCGACCCGTCTACCTAGCTCGATTCCCGCAAGAATCTGGCACGCTTTGGCACTAGATATGCCTCGGGAATCGCACATTTCATCGAACGTAATTCGTGAGAGTCCTGATAAACCACCGAACTCTGCCAGTAGTCGACTCGCCATCACCAGCACATTCTCACCTTCGAGACCCGTTCGAAGCAATATCGCTAAAAGTTCAGAGTTGGAGAGATGGCCGGCACCGTATGACGCCAATCGTTCACGAGGTCGTTCTCCCGAAGGAAAATCTCGTATCGCAGGATGAACGATCGTTGTGGAGACAGAATCGTCTGTAGTGGTAGCCGAATTAGTTGGCAAAGCTGTAGTTAAAGTCATAACCCCGGCAGTCTATGCCGGGGCTATCCCAATTCTTAATCCGAAATGTCACTACCGAATTCGATAGTCGATTTTAGTTATCCACCTAGTGCTGATCTGATCATACTCAGCCATATAGTAAGTTTAGGTTCAACCAACGATTCACCAACCGCAGAAGTTTTGGCAAATCACATATGGACTTCGATCAACAAACATCCGATGCATACACCGCCAACTTGAGTTGGTGGAATTCGCTTGCCAAGCACCATGCAGATGGAGCGATGGATACCGAGGGCTTTTTAGAGGGCAAATTCCATCTGCACCCATACATGCTCAATGAATTGGGCAATGTAGACGGAAAATCCTTATTGCACCTTCAGTGTCACACCGGGATGGACACGCTCGCGTTAGGACGCCTTGGAGCGACGGTGACTGGGGTCGATTTTTCAGATACCGCGATCACCGAGGCGAAGAACTTAGCGGTTAGAGCCGGGATTGATGCCTCGTTTCACCAAGCAAACGTCACCGAACTTGGCGACAGATTCGCCGAACAATTCGACATCGTCTTTACGTCATACGGAGTAACGGGTTGGTTGCACGATTTGGAACCGTGGGGAAAAGCAATTGCTTCTTCTTTGAAACCTGATGGCATCTTTTACATCGCCGAGTTTCATCCATACGTGTTGACGCTGAACGATTTGACACCGATCAACTCTGCAGATGATTTACGGGTGATGTATCCCTATTTCAACACCGGCACACCGTTCGAGTCGAAACCTGAATACCAAACTGATTATGCGGATCCAGAGTTCAGTTCAGACGAGCAATTTCACTTTTGGCAACACTCACTTGGAGAGATCATTGGGTCGTTGACCAGTGCAGGTCTCGTGATCGAGTATTTCGCGGAACACGACTTTTCAGCCGACTCAAATATGCCAGGAATGATTAAGGACGAGCAAGGGTTCTTTCGCCTTCCAGACGAACTGCCAAAGATCCCTTTGATGTATTCGCTCCGAGCCAGGAAGTCTCGGGATTGAACCTGATTTCGGCTCAAGCCCTCTCGATTCGGCTATTTGTTCCGGCTCCGAAATTCGATACCTACGACCCGGGTAGATAAACCCGCTTACCGGTCTGCCATGACTCCTGAATTGCGTCGGTGAATACCATGTACTTCAGTGAATCGGTGAAGTTCGATCGAGTGATAGCCTCAGTCCCACGAATGGCGTTGATGAACTCTTCTTCAACTCGCCAGCCGCCACGTTTTTCGGTAGGAACCTCGATCACGCTCATCTTGTCATCACCCTTGCGAGCACCTGTAACGACAGGGTCATTTGCGAGTCCGCTCGTGGCGATGTGAAGTGTTCCCTCAGTTCCGTAGATCCATATCTCGGTTGGTGGAACGAACGATCCAGAAACAGTCGTAACCGAAAGGTTCACGTTCACACCTGCGCCCGTCGAATAAATAACGTCGATCTGGTCAGGGATAGTCATAGCCATTCGGCTTCCGTCCCATCCACGTCGGTGTGGAACTCTAATCTGTGCATTCGCCGAAACCGAACTTGCTGGCCCAACTAATCGCATCAGGTTTTCGTACCAGATACCGGTCGTCATCACGTTGTTACCTGAGAGTTCTCTGATGTGCCGCCAGTGGGCATCCTGATCGGAATCGGGGAACGAACTTCCGTCGGTAACTCGTGCGCTCACATTCACAATATCGCCGACATAGCCATCGGAAATCAAGTCAATCACATGTTGTTCGCACACCATCAAGTGGGGTGGCGGCACAATCTGAGTAATCAGATCAGGGTTGGCAATCGACGCTGCGAGCATGTCTTTAGCTTCAGCACCGTTCATCGCCATCCGTGCTTCACACATAACGTGCTTGCCGTTATCGAGAGCCGTTAGCGTGATTGTCGAGTGCATGTACGGCCATGTGCCGATACAAACGGCATCGATCTCGGGATCTTCGACGAGATCGAGCCACGTCGGGTACGCCTCGCCTAGTTCGTATTTATCAGCCGCTGTTTGACTCGACTCAATCGATCGGTTAGCCACACCCGCAAGTTCTACGCCCTGTTGAGCGCGAAGTCCTGGAATGTGTCGTAACGCCGTGTTGGCACCTGCCCCAATGAAACCGACTTTTATCGTTTCGTTTGCCATCTGGCGATAATCCTCTACTGTGAACTTATATGAATGCGCAGATCGTCTAAGAATCGGGCTGCGACCGTTACCGAGGCTGGCAGTTTACGCCAAAGTTAAGCACTAGAATTCAACTTTCACTAATAAACGTGACAAAACTGAACGAAAGCTCTAAAAATCAATGTCGATGAACAGCGAATACTCAGAAAATCCGGTTAGCGTACCAACCCAGATCGTCATGACTGGTGAAGGCGTTCAGATCGCTTGGGACACTGGAAAAATTTGCACGTACCCGTACCGATATCTGCGATTGCAGTGTGCATGTGCTGCCTGTGTTGAGGAAATGACGGGCCGCCCAATCCTTAATGTTTCATCAGTTCCCACTGACATCATCGCCGCCGATCATCTACTGGTCGGCAAATACGCAGTGCAGTTCCTTTGGACCGATGGTCACGATTCAGGTATCTACCCCTTCCAGATGCTTTTACGCCTTGCAGCAAATGATGACGCTGTCGTCTGCGAGGGATAGCAATGGCTAGCGAAAATCGCCCGCTCGATCATCGTGATGTAACCCTTCAATCAATCGGCGATTATGGTCGCCAGCTTGAACGAGCGCTCAATGGGTTGGAACTCGAAGAAGCTCGCTGGATGCCGACTCCAGATTCAAACCACATACTGTGGACGCTCTGGCACATGGGTCGTATGGAAGACCAATGGGGCTGGTACTTGCGTGGTAGTGGCGACAGCGCATGGGTCGAAGGCGGCTGGGCCGATAGGTTGGGCATCGATACTGAACGAAATGGCGCTGGCGATTCCATCGAGCAGGTACGTGATTTTCCAGATGTATCTGTTGACGAAGTGATCGGCTACTGGCGAGCAGCGCGTGAAATTCTAGTTCCTTCGGTCGAAGGAGTCACGGTCGACCAACTCGAAGACAAGCGCCCCGAAATATGGCATCACGCTCCAGACCGCGCCCCAACACTGTTGTGGGTTCTCGGTCGAGTTCCTGTTGAGAACAGTCAACATACCGGCCAAATAGCCTATATCCGCGGGCTATACACGGCTAAGTTCGGGCACGACGATTAGTAGCTGGAGCATTGTTGCTTCAAATACCGCTTCATCTAGCTACGCATTTGCGAATGTTCTCTTCGCCCTCGAAAAGCATCTTGCACAAGAAACTCTTCACACTCGCCGCCATCGTGGGGCTGGTGCTCGCCATCGGCTGCAATCAAATATCGTCTTCCGATGAGTCGATTCGAGAAAACCGAGCCGCCACTGTCACAGCGAATGTCGCTGCCACTCTCGCTTCGTCGACGCTTAACCCAACTTTATTGTCAGAGGGATTAGCGGTTCAGACAGCGATGGACGCTTGGATGGCCGCATCCGACGAGTGGCCTGAGGTACTTGAAGAACCGACCAACGATCTCACTACCACTGATCCAGCGTTAGTTCCGACCTACTTGAGCTCGACTGAACTGGCGTGCAAGTACACGTGGGATTCGCAAGGTCGCACAAAACAGCACTGTTAGCGGAGAATTCGGCTACCCAACTAGTGCGGATCAATCGACGTCATGGATGTGCTTGGTGCCGACTCTCGGTGAAGCTGTAACTTCTGGAACAACTGGCCACGGCAGAGCTCCGGCTCGTTGAGCAAACTCCTCGTACATTTCGATCATTCTCGATAGCACATCCGGTCGTTCGCCAGAAAGATCGTTCAACTCGGTACGATCTTCTTTCATGTTGTACAACTCCCAACCCGTATTGCCCTCGCTGACGAGTTTCCAATCGCCATCGCGAACCGCCCTATTACCTTCATGCTCCCAGAAGATCGGAGTAGGTCGCTCCCATCCTCCTGTTTCGATCGCACTTTGAAAGCTGTGACCCTCTAGTTGAGTAAGAGCGTTTCCACCAACTTCTTCGGGATATTCAGTCCCGCTAACGTCGTAAATCGTTGCTGCAATATCAACGATGTGCGAAGGCTCGGTTACAAGTTGAGCCGACTTGATTTGGTCGGGCCAGCTAATGATCGCTGGTGTTGAAATGCCGCCTTCGTGTACCCAACGTTTATGAAGCCGGAATGGAGTATTCGAGGCGTTGGCCCATGGAAGATCGTAACTTTGGAACGTGTCGGCAGGACCGGGGTCGATTTCGGGAATGTTGCCCATCTGCATTCGCTCGCCATTCCACATCGGAGTATCGAATTCCATAGGATCGGGCTTGCTCGTGTCTTCGGCGAGGAATTCTGCACATCCACCGTTGTCCGATAGGAATATAACCAGCGTGTTGTCTCGAACTCCGGTTGAATCTAGAGCCTCGAGAACCTTTCCTACGCCTTGATCGAGCTTGTCGATCTGTGCGGCATAGACCGCCATTCGCAGTGATTCCCACTCCGGGTGTTCGGCGTCTTCCCACGGGATCGAATCTCGATCCCTAGGAGCCATCTCCCAAGACTTATCTAGAATTCCAAACTCTTTCAGCTTGGCATGCCTTGATTTCCGAAGCTCATCCCAGCCCTCGTCATAGACACCCCGATAATTCTCGATATCTTCTTCAGGAGCATGCAATGGCCAGTGCGGAGCAGTGAAAGCAACGTATGAAAAGAACGGTTCATCTGAAGCAGCAGATTCTTCGATCATTCGTGCAGCGTGCTTTGCGATTTCATCCGTGTAGTAAAAATCGTCCCGATCAACGGTGATCGGTGTATCGCCATCCATCAAAGTTGGCGGTGCGAAGAACGACCCAGCCCCGGTGAGAGTGCCGTAGTAGTGATCGAACCCTCGCTGCAACGGAGTCGGGTGCTCGTCATCACCCGGTGTTGCCAATTCAGGATGATGCAGCGGATAACTTCCGCCCACATGCCACTTACCCGAAATCTGCGTGCGGTACCCGTTAGTCTTCAACACCTCGGCAATGGTGGCGCAATTCTGATTTAGGTACCCCTGATACTCAGGAACACCGTAATCACCAACCATGTGCCCCACGCCAGCTTGATGCGGATACAACCCGGTGAGCAGCGATGCCCTTGTCGGGCAACAGCGCGCCATGTTGTACATCTGGGTGAAACGGATGCCTTCCCGAGCCATGGAATCGAGATTAGGAGTGTTGATCTCAGAGCCGTAACAGCCGAGGTCAGAAAATCCCATATCGTCGGCAAGAATTAGGACGATGTTCGGCCGTGTCATTTCGGAGGTGTTTTCAGTCGAGGACGAGATCAATAGTTTTTCCGTTTCTGAGTCAGTTCAAAAATTGCTACACGTGCCAATCTGCACGCACGATATTTTCAGATCGCACCGGGCGGCTTCGCTAGCTAAAACGTTGGCTTGCTTGCACCATACGCTTGCGTGGCGTTGGCGAGGAACGAAGATCGAAACTGCACACCCCATTTGCCATCAATATTGGTGAAAATCCATAGCGTGTCGAAGCCGTTGTACTCGGTGCCGTCTTTTCGTTGACGTGACTGCCGAATTACGAGGTGCACTTTCTCGAGACCTGCCTGCGCTGCGGTAACTGATTTCGTGATCGTCGTGTGCCAGCCTTCGGCTTTCAACGCTGCGGTCATATCTTCTTGAGGATTCCTGAAATCATCGCTGGTGACCCAAGTTTGAAACTCGGTTCCGGCAAGACGCATGTGGGGGAAGTGCATCTCGGCGATCATCGCATCGGCGTCCCTATCGTTGAACGCCTGCGCCCATCTCGTGAACGTTTCGATTGCTTCTTCTGCGTAGTTGCCCAAGATGATTTCCTCGGCCTAATGCCTACTTCCAAAACCGGATTGAAATGTGCCGTTCATTGAAAGATGCGCAGCAAAGTTCTGTGGTTGCGACTAAGATAGCTCGCCTTGCGCCATAATGCGGCGGGTATTTGTGAACGATGTGGCGATTGCGCCACACTAACCATAGGAACAACGATGGCAAAACGAATTAACCGAGTTATCGAACTCATTGAATCTGGCGAACCGGTTTACTACACCGGAACGGGCGATCTTACGTACGAAAATGGTCTGAAGCAGGCAAGCACGTGGGCCGACTTCCTTATTACCGACTTCGAGCACCATGCTTTCGACGTCGCTGGGCTGACCGCATTTATGAAGGGTCTTGTTGACGGTGGACCGACCAAAGCGGGACATCGCACACCGGCAGTGATTTCAACTCTGCCATCGAACTGCCGAACTATCGAAGAAGTTCGAGCAAACGCTTGGCAGATCCGTCAGGTTCTTTCAGCTGGTGTACACGGAATTCTCCACACTCACGCCCGTCAAGCAGACGCAGTTCGAGCGTTCATCGAAGAGTGCCGATACCCGTTCCACAAAGAAGGCCGCGAGGGTCTCGGAGAAGGTCAACGTGGAGCCGGTGGACAACGTCAGCCTGCTGAAATTTGGGGCGTAACTCCTCAGCGATATACCGAAATTGCCGATCCATGGCCATTGAACCCAGAGGGCGAACTTTTCTTGGGTCTCAAGCTTGAAAATCAGGAGTCGGCAGCCAACTCAGACGCTATCTGCCGAGTACCTGGACTTGCGTTCGTTGAGTGGGGACCTGGCGACATGGGAATGTCGTTCGGTAACCCGGATGCTCACGACCCACCGTACCCAGAAGAGATGAACCGAGTCCGAGAGCAGATCAAGGCCAAAGCCGATGCAAACGGTCTTAAGTTCCTATGCTCATGGAACGACCCAAACAAGGATGACGCTGGAAACATTCAGGTTCTCCTCGACATGGGTGCGGCAATCTTCTCCGGTGGTGGCGAAGAAAAGGCAGCCGTTGGCCGCAAGATGACTAACCGCCAGATGCCAGTAGGCTGAGCGAAACGAAGAACAGTCCTCCCTCCCTTCAAGGGAGGGAGCTAGAGGGTGGGTTCAATCGTCGGCTGGCTAATTCGATTGCGCAAGGCTTAGCTACGATTCGACCCACACCCTAACCCTCTCCCTGCTAGGGAGAGGGGACACTGACAGCAATGCTTATCGTTCAGTAAATAGCAAACAAAAAAACCGGGTAGCCCTTAGGAGCTACCCGGTTTTCATTTAAGTCTTGTTCGAACGAACTCTGCAGCGATTTATTCGCGGCCGAGCAGGTTCTTCACAGTGCCGACCACGTCGTCTGGTTGAGGCATGAATGCCTGCTCCAGATCTCGGTTGTATGGTACTGGTGAGTGCGGTGCAGTGACTCGCTTCACGGGAGCATCGAGATGATCGAATGCTTTGTCAGCGATAATCGCAGCGAACTCGGAAGCCATCGAAGCCCGTGGAGTGTCTTCATCGACGATAACCACGTTGTTTGTCTTCGCTACCGACTCAATAAGAATGTCTTCGTCAAACGGTGAAAGCGACATCATGTCGATCACTTCGGCATCGATTCCGATTTCAGCAAGCTGTTCAGCAGCCTTCTGACATACAACCGACGTGTACGACATTCCAACCAAAGTAACGTCGGCTCCACGACGCATGTAGCGCCCTTTACCGAGCTCGATCACATACTCCTCGTCAGGAACGAATCCTGTGAGGTTGATCAGCTTCTTATCGTTCACGAGGAACACAGGGTCGTCGTCACGAATGGCTGCTGCGAGCAAGCCCTTCACCGAATAAGGGTCGGAAGGAACTACTACCTTGAGGCCAGGAATGTGCGCCAGCATCGAGTAGAAACTCTCGGAGTGCTGAGCGGCGTGCCCCGTGCCTGCACCCGAACGGGCGAACAGGGTAAGTGGAACCTTAGTCTGGCCACCGAACATGTAGCGACTCTTGGCTGCATTTGAAAGCAGCTGGTCGAACGCCACTGTTACGAAGTCGAAGTACATGAGGTCGACAACCGGACGCATTCCGGTAAGTGCTGAACCTACTGCTGCACCAACGAATCCAGCTTCGGAAATCGGTGCATCACGAATTCGATCGACGCCAAATTCTTGAACCAACCCCTTGGTGGCAGCGAACGGGCCGCCCCACGCATCGAGTGGCTCTTTGGTGTCCTTGTCGAATCCTCCGGAGATGTCTTCTCCCATGAGGAACACATCGTCGTCTCTGTTCATTTCAGCCCGAAGCGTGTCACGGAAAATGTCTCGGAATCGCATTTCCGAGCCGGCAACACCCTCGTATCCGGGGCCTAGCGGGTTATTTGCTTGTGAGATCGTCATATCTGTTTCTAGTTCTTGATCTTGATTATTGAGTAGTAA
>Ga0315336_1007421_pt1 | contig 10503 bp, 5 predicted proteins | sample ASW5metaG_FD_204512 | JGI IMG/M metagenome (GOLD analysis project Ga0315336, IMG submission 204512) | Ammonia-oxidizing marine archaeal communities from Monterey Bay, California, United States - ASW #5 | ecosystem: Environmental > Aquatic > Marine > Intertidal zone | place: USA: California... | reverse complement strand
TCCTCCTCCGGGGTCCATTCCGTAGCCGACGACAGCCGTCTTCGCAAATGAAACGGAGCAACGATCCTCAGCGAGACTTCGACGGAATCAAAAACGACGACCTCGACCTGAATGTCATCGCCAATCAAGATTCTCTCACCAGTCTTCCGCCTAATAATGAGCACTTGGGCTACTCCCGGATACGTATTTCCGGCCGACGCCTCGAATGCGTACATTTCCGCCGCTAAATCCATTAGACAGCGCAAAAGAAAGCCTCGCAACGAATTGTGCGCTTTGTCTTAGGTGAGTGGACTGGGGGAAAATCGAACTCAAAACCGTAACCGACTGCAACGACAGCAACTTACGAACCGTGGGATCTCCGAGCGCTGCAAAATCTGGTGCAGTTGGTGCGCGGGACCCCGTCCTCTCCCGCGCTATCACCGCTTGGTCGGCGTTGTCGGAATATGTGAAGCGGGAGGTGTTGCGGCTGGCGGGGGTGCATGCTTTACGTAACGCCCCCGAAATGTGATACTTCGCACATTAGGTCACACCCGTTCCCACAAAGATGGTCTCGGAGGGCGACATGGCGATCGTTAGCGGTAAAGCCCTTGGCCGCCGGAAACCACTCTTTGCCGACTTTTCAATCCCGATACCGCCCGACTTCGGTGGCGATTCTCCAACATTGCGACAATTGATCGACCACGTTGTCCGCCACGAGGTTGCCGCGTTTCGCGAGCGTCAGGTGGCGCGGCAACTGCTGCGGGCACTTACGGCCAAGGAGATCGACGGCGCCGCCGCGGCGGGCAAAATCGTGATGGGGGAAATCGAGTTCGAACCCCAGTCGGTCAACGCGGATGACGCCGTGGGCACCGCACTGACGGCATTTGGGGATGGCCTGTATCTGGTCGCCATAGATGGCCAGGAATACCGTGAACTCGATCAGCAGGTTTTCCTGCACGAGGATTCCCAGGTCACGTTCATCCGACTCACCTTGCTGGCGGGCGGGTAATAAAACGGCGTCTCGTTCGACAAATCGGGTACATCGTTGACGAAAAGCATTGCCCCCGTTCAACAGGGTTTCATCCATGCTCGCCCCGGAAGCTGCCAAAAAACAACTCGAAGCGTGGACGATCAAAAACGGCGACGAGCGGCTGCTCGCCAGCATCAGCATCCTTTTTCCGGCTCGGTTGAGAACGATCGGTTTCGAATTGTTCGGACTAGGACCGCAGGGCGAAGAGCTGGAACTGGATTACACCTACCGCTATGACCCCAGGATGACCGTGCAAGATTCCCCGATCGACGAACTCAGCCCGCGGGATCGCAAAAAACTGTTCAAGGTGCTTTGCGGGCCGATGGCGAAATTCGCGGAAATCACGTGCGAGTTCTTGAAGAAGCAACCATATCAAACCGGGTTCGCGCGGCGGTCGTTTCGGGCACCGAAGAATCCGGCGGCAACCTCGGTTCAGCGCGCGCGATTCCTGAGGCATTTCGCGTTGCTATGCGCGTCAATCCGGAACAAGGTGTTAACGGTGGAATGGCTGGCGGCTTGGTGCCCACATTTACCCTATTATTCGGAGACAATTTGCGCGCCGCTGTTCGCGGCGGTGATGGATGCTGGCGGCCAGGAAGGCGAAACGGTGTTTGAAGTGCTGCGCCAATCGCTGACCAACGAACACGAAGTCGGCGCGATGGGGCGGCATGTTACCAGCGCAATGCTCGGTGCATCTCGCGAGGACGGCTGGGAGTTGATGGAGAAAACTTTATTGGCCGCCCAAAGGCAGGAAGGGCTGCGGCAAACCATTTTAGAGAGCGTCGACCAAGCACACCCGGACGCGTTTCGGCGCATGTTGCGGATCATCGTGGATGAAAAACTTGCAAGGTTTTCGGCAGTGGCCCGCGCTGTCGATGTTTGGCTCGGCATGCAATGGGACTCCGCCAACGTCAAAACGATCAACGACACATGCGAGACGCTGCTGAAATTCTTGGAACAGAAACAGGCACGAGATGCGGCACTCAAGGGGGATGATCCCGAGCGCGCGTTTTTCGCGTTATGGGCGATGGCCTTCGATGACGTGGAGCCATCCATCACGGCGGCCGTCAAACTTGCCAAAAACGCCTCGCCCGAGATGCGATTCATCGCGGCCTATCACCTCGGCCAGACCCAATTTCCCGAGGCACTGTTGCAACTTTTGGGACCGCTACATGACGCTGACTTAAGGGTCGCGATTCAGGCCGTCGACGGTGCCCGACAACTTGCGGAACACAAAACGTTGACCAAGTCACAGCAGGAAAAAGTCTTCTCGGCTCTCGCTGAGTTGTTTGACCGTTGTCCGCCCAAGCCACAGAGGCTCCCGGAAATCGTCTGGCCTTGGACCCAACGCGACGTGGACCGGCCGATGATAGGTGGCAGCATGATGGCGAATATCGGCGATTTGCCTCCCTCGCGGCTACTGCCTTACATGCAGGATTTCGATCCCGACTTGCGAGCCTGCGCCTGCGATTGGCTCTCCGAACGAAAGAAGTGGGACAACGAGACGCGTGAAACACTGGTCCGCCTGATTGGCGATGTGTCACCGTCGGTCCGCTCATCCGCCTTCGCTGCGTTTGATAACAAGAAGCTGACGGCCGCGGAAGCGGAGCTGGCCGAAGGATTCCTGTCGCGTAGAGCCAGCGACTTGCGGCAGGGCGTGGTCAAGCTGTTACTCAAACAGTCCGACAAAGCCGCCTTGTCGAGCAGCCAGCGGCTGGTTTCAGCGCGCACAGCCAATCAACGTCTCGCTGGGCTGGAAGTGCTGAAAGAGCTTGTGGAATCGGACCGCCAGCGTGATCAATGCTTGAGCGTGGCCCGCGGCTTCCACGAGACCCGCAAGAAGCCCACATCCGACGAACGAACCCAACTGAACGCCATCCTGTCGACGGGGGAAGAAAAAGTCACGCTGGAGGATGGGTTAGGACTTTTCGACCCCGCAGATCGTTCCCCGCGGTTCACGCCCAAAAAACGCAAAGTGCCCGCCGTCACGTCGGCGACGGCGAAATTGTTGGTCGACCTGGATAGGCTGGTTCATCAACACCGCGAGGAACCGGTGGTTTTGCCAGATTACGACGATGGCCGCGAACAATTATTGGGCAATGTCCGGTGGGGGTTTCCGACGCCAGACGTGAGCGCTCCCGTTGAACCGCAATTGGACCAGCTGCCGTTACGTGAGACCTGGCTGAAATGGGAGCGAAATCGGCCCAAGAAACTCCGCGATGATGATGGCTGCGAGTTTCTCCGCGGGCAGACCATGCTGCTTCTGACTGATAGCATCGCGTGGGCGTACTCGCGGGACTGGTACAAGCCGCGCGCCCGCAAGCCATTGCGCAAACATTTGCTGGGCCGGGCGAAAGCACCCGCACTCAAATATGGGCGTCTAATCCGCTCATTGTTGGTCTGGCTTGTAGGCCTACGGATCGGACCGCGCGTGACTGACGTCTGCCAGGATATCGTGGAGACGGCGCTGGCACTCGTCCCGAATGCCGACAACCAATCCCTTATCGAGTTGGCCCAAACGGGGGAACCGATTTCGGACCATTTCTGGCACTCGGATACGATCGTGGATTGGAGAAACCAAGTGGCCATTGAGTCTTGGCTTGGCAGGGCCGCGACGATTGCTCCCAGTGATGGAAAGGGACTTACCGCGGAACATAACCAACGGCAATGGCAGTTTTACCGGTGGTACGATGAACCAGTCAATGGGGCATTTCGCAACCGCCCCACGACTCGCAACATGATGACCGCATACACAAGCGGTGCCGCGACGCTTGCGGATCTCATGGACCATTTGATTGGACCTGGCCAAATGAGTTTCGACTCGTTGGCCACGTTCACACGTCCCCGGTTGGATCCCGATGACACATCGATTCTTAAATCAAACCCCGAGATTGGCGAAAAACTCGACGAAATCCGGGCGCGGATTTTGGACGTGGAACTGGCGCGGGGCGATCTGCCTACCGCAGCAACCGTTCCCGCCGGCCGCCTCTGCTCGGTGTTTGGCGTGTCGACGCTTGTGCGGATTCTGTCGGCCTTGGGCAAGGAACGCTTTCGCACCGAAGCCTATGCATGGCGTCAACAGACAGCCGGCAAAGCCAGCAGCTTCACCCACTTGGTCCAGATCTGCTACCCGGCCCCGGACGATACCGCCAAGGACTTCAAGGAACAGGTGAAAGCGGCCATCCGAGCGAAGGCGTTTCCGGAGGAGAAGGTGATGCAGCTGGTGTTCCTCGCGCCGCAATGGACGCCATTTGTGCAAGAGTATTACGGCTGGGAGGGGCTCGACGAGGGGCTGTATTGGTTCCTGGCGCATATGAACTACGTCACCGGCAATGCGGTCGAGGAAGCCGCGCACGCCGCGGGCCATGAAGATGACGCCGAAAGTGACGACGAGACTAAATCCGGCCAGAAACGCCAGAAGATGTCCGCGTGGCAGCGGTTGGTACTCGAACGCACGCCACTGTCCGCCGCTGACCGGGCGTACGGCGCGGTGGATGTCGAGTGGTTCCATCGAACTTTCGTGCAGCTAGGAAAAAAACGATGGCAAGCTTTGGCCAAGGCAGCTCGTTTTGCCGCCACCCCCGCGCAGGCCAAACGCGCCCAGTTCATCGCCGACGTACTGCAAGGCAACGTTGACAAGCGAGATTTGGTCACGGCCATTCGGGAACGGCACCTGAAAGAACACGTCCGATTGCTCGGCCTGCTGCCCCTTGCTAAGGGTAGAAACCGCGAGCAAGATCTTCGTGATCGCTACGAAGTGCTACAGGAGTACAAGCGATACGCGAAACAACTTAGCTCGATGTCCCGGTCGGATGCCGTATTCGCGGCCGAGATTGGTCTGCGGAATCTCTCCCAGCTCGCCGGATACCGCGATCCAATGAGGTTGGAATGGGCTATGGAAGCCGAGGCAACGAAGGACTTGCTCCAGGGCCCGATCGTGGTTGCCGAGGGAGAGGTTTCGATGTCACTCTCGCTAGACGATCTCGCGCAGCCGCGAATCGTGATTAGTCGCGGCAAAAAAACGCTCAAGTCGCTTCCCAAAACACACAAAGAGGAACCGGCATTCGTGGAATTGCGCGAACGTAACCGCGAACTCAAACGTCAGGCTTCGCGGCTGCGTGGTTCACTAGAAGAAGCAATGAGCCGCGGCGATCTGTTCAAGGGCAGAGAATTGGCGCGAATCGCCGGGCATGCGTTGCTCAAGCCGATGCTGGAACGCCTCGTCCTCGTCGGTGAGGGAATCGTTGGATACGTTGACAAGAAAGGGAAAGCACTACGCCGCTTTGATGGCAATCTCGAACCGATCAAGAAAACAGAACAACTGCGGATCGCGCATCCCTCGGATCTATTGGCGACCAAGATGTGGCATGATTGGCAACACGAATGCTTCCAGGCCGAGCGGCTGCAACCATTCAAGCAGGTCTTCCGCGAGTTGTACGTCGTTACCAGTCAGGAACGGTCCGACCAGACGATATCCCGTCGATACGCCGGACAGCAGGTCAATCCGCAGCAGGCGTACGCGCTTTGGAGTCAGCGAGGTTGGAACTCCGATGACGGAGTGTTCAAGGTCTTTCATTCCGAGGGGCTAACCTGCAGCGTCAACTTTGATTATGGTTTCACTACTCCATTGGAGGTTGAAGGACTCACGCTCGATACGATCCGATTTTACAATCGCACGCACGACTTGGTCCCTTTAGAAGAGATTCCGCCTCGTATTTTTAGCGAGGTCATGCGGGATCTTGATTTGGTTGTCAGCGTGGCACATCGCGGTGGCGTCGACCCGGATGCATCCGCGTCGACGATCGAGATGCGAACGACGCTGCTCCAAGAGACCTGCCAATTTTTGGGAATCGAGAACGTCAAACTGCGCAAGTCGCACGCGACCATTACAGGGAAGTTGGGCGAGTACAGCGTGCATTTGGGAAGTGCCGTTGTACATCGCATGCCTGGCGGAGCAGTCTGTCTGGTGCCCGTACATGCCCAGCATCGCGGTCGACTGTTCTTGCCATTTGCCGACGATGACCCCAAAACGGCGGAATTGGTCAGCAAAGTGTTGCTACTCGCCCGGGATGAAGAGATTCAGGACCCAACAATCCTTGAACAGATTCGCGGACTGGCTGGTTAGCTGCTTCGCCGGAGGGCTTCGACTCAGTCAAGATTCTGACTACAGCGACTTCATTCCTCACCATCTCCCATTCGGATGGAAAGCCTTACTTCGAGCCATCCCAACTGGTAGTGGAGCACTTTCAACATTCGCTGTCGTATCAACCCACCCTTATCATGATGACTCCGAGAAAACCGGCCCACAAACTGCACCGCTGTGCGAATTCAACTAGCGCACGCGAGCAGAAGCCACGTGCTTAACTAACTCACGCCAACAACCAATCCGCCGTAACCGCATACGCTACCTACCGGCCCCGCCACAATCGCACCGCGCCCACCAACTACCGATCTTGGCCCTGCAGTGCTTCCCTAATCCGCCGCAACTCCTCCGAAAGTCCCTGCACTTGCCCCTCAATCCGCTCCAGCGACTCCAGAAAGTTGTCGCGATCCACCGCGTCGTCATTCGTGTCGTCTTAACCGCGGCTCCGCAGCGTCGAGAACAGGTCTACAACCGGGATATCGTCGCTGACGTTCTTGACGACGGCTTCCTCTTGGATGATCCAAGAATTGACTCCGCTGCCGATGCGGCAACAGGTCGATTTTGGGCGTCGCGCAGAGAAAAAAACAACCCCGCAACGAATTGTGGGGCTTTGTCTTAGAGCAACTTACGAAATGCTGTTCCCGGTTCCTGCTAGTAAGTCCGGGCGCGGTAGTCTGTCAAAAAAAGGCGGCTCGCCGAGTAGGCGAGAAAGAGGCTGGAGGGGTAGTTTGGTAAAACAAGACTACCGCGTTGCGCTCGCTTGACGCCCGTCAAGCGTGCTCACTTGCTAACGCCAAACGGCTCTCGGCGCGGCACAAGACAGCGTAAGACGCTGTAGGCGAGTGGACAGGGGGAAAATCGAACTCAAAACCGTAACCGACTGCAACGAAAACAACTTACGAAATCCAGGTTCTCCAAGCGCTGCAAATCATCGGGCCAAAACCTCAGGCACGTCCGTTGGGCGGAACATCAGCAGAGTCGCCTTCCATCCGCTCGATCATCTCACCGGCGCATTTACCTGGTATTACCCAAATTCGCCCAAGCTCCCGGTCTTCTGGCTGAGAATTCAAACTGAAGTGATTGCAGGGTTTGCGCCGATGACATGGGGAAGAGCCGTAGTCCAGATTCCGAATCGCTGCGCTGCGACGACGAATGTAGTGGTCTACGCCAGGGGGGGCTGCGAAATGTCGCCGAAAGACAATATCGAGCTGGCAAATTCGACGCAGGGTTCGCCGTACGGTCGAGAGGGGCTTGGTGGGAGCCTGATCAACCTGATACTTGGCGGCGTGATTTTGTGGGTCGGCCAAACGACCTTTCAGCATAACGGACAGCTTTCGGGCATGGTGCATCAGCTCGAGGCCGTCAACGATCGGTACACGGCGCTGCGTGATCGGCACGACAAGCTCATCTCTACGCTGAATGACCGAACGAAGGCCCGATTCACGGAGCAGGATGGCGAAAAGCTCGAGCACGAGATTGAACGTGTCGCACTCAACGCCCAAGCGATCAAAGAGCATGTCCAGGAACGGATCGGTACCCTCCGGTTGGCACTGGCTTCCGTCGACATGAGCGTGCAAAACTTGCGCGACCAGACCCTCGAAGTCGGTGTGATGAATCCTCGACGCGGACGGCCTGAAAATGCAAGAGCCGATCGGATTCCGCGGCTGCAATACGAGATCGATCGACTCCGCGGCATTCTCTCAGCTAACAGCGCGTCCAATGCACGCCTTCGACAGGCAGGGCACTCCCATGCCACCTTTCCCGCCTCTGCAAGCGGATACCGCCCCCAGAATGCGGCAAACAGGTCACACGTGACACCGCCGGAATGGCAAGAACACACCACGGCCTACGCACGCTAGATGGCCGAACGCCAATTTTCCAGGTATCGCGTAGAAAGAACAAAGCCCTGCAATAAATCGCGGGGCTTTGTCTTAGGCGAGTGGACAGGGGGAGAATCGAACTCCCGACACCAGGATTTTCAGTCCTGTGCTCTACCAACTGAGCTACCTGTCCGGCTGAGGACTGGCCTCGAAGATCAAAGCCCGACTGCGTCGGCCCTCCGGGTCCCAGCGGCGCGGAGACGACTATATGTCAATCGGCACGGGGTTGCAACCGCGCTGCCTGGTGCGAAGAACGCCGGTCACGGTCGCGGCGTCTACTCGCTGGCGGAAGCCGAACGGCTTGATCCCCCGCGATGTCGCGTGCCCTGTCGAGGGCTCTAGCCAATCTTTTCGCGCAGGCCGGTGAGAAGTTGGACCGCGTGACCGATATCCGCTTTTTGCTGGTCCCGGTCTTCGGGAATCTCCCGCTCGATCGTCAGGGGACCGGTATAACCGATCTCATCGAGCGTCCGCAGGTAGGTCTCCATGCCAACGTCTCCCTCGCCGAGCGCAACCTCGGTGCCCCACTGCAGGCCACGCTGGTCCGGTTCGGCCCAGAGGCCATCCTTGCAATGCACGCTGCGGACGAGGTGACCAACCATTTTCAGTGCTTCAATCGGGTCTCCGGTACCGTAGAGAATCATGTTGGCAGGATCGAAGTTGATGAAGAGGTTGTCGCGTTCGACGTCAGCGATGAAGCGGAGCAGGTGGTCCGCAGTTTCCTGACCCGTTTCGAGGTGCAGACACTGGCCGTTCGCTGCAACATGGTCGAGCAACTTTCGGGTCACACGCAACAAGTCTTGATAGCTTGTGCTCGACCTGTCTTCCGGCACAAACCCAATGTGCAGTGCCACCGTGTCGCAGCCAAGCTGCTTGGCGAAGTCGGAGATGTCGGCCATCACTTGAGCGCGTTGCGACCGGGTCTCCTCGGGGACAAGGCCGATTGTCCGCACCGTAGTGGGAATATCCGCGTAGCTCTCCCCCTCAAAACAGCTCCAAACGGCGGTCAGCGTGATACCCGCGTCGGCACAACGCTTGGTGAAGGCTTGGGCCGTTTCTGAAGTGCGCGATTCCTTATGAGGTGCGTGCAGCTGGATCGTGGGGACCCCAAGCTCTTGTGCAATATCAAAGTGCACCCCCAGTCCGGCGTCGACTGAAGTGAATACACCGATCGGCCACTTGTCCATCCAATTCTCCCGGCTGCCTCGTCTTGAACGTCTAGTCAGATCGGACAACGATCGGATACTTATTTCGCCCCGAAGGTACAGACTCGCCCCTAACAACGCGAGGCGTTGCGTGGCAAAGACATTTCTCGTTCTCAGTTGGCAGTTGAAGAAAACCCGCCGTCGTGATGATCGATGAGGGGCAACGTCCGAAGATATTCGACAGGCAACATCATAGCCGCAGCCTGCCGATTTCTCCAGTTACCAGGTTCCCACATGCTGCGTGCCTTTCGAATCAGCAATCGCCTGCTTTCCGATGTGGCAATACAAGCAGAAAAACGTATCGGAGTTTTCGCGAGGAACATGGTTACATCTTTCCCGGAAACGCTCTACACTGCCTTCAATGCTTGGGGGTATAAGATCGTTGCCGAGCGCAGCACCGAAGAATGCGTTCATGCGAAGGGTGTAACTGATGGACTCTGCCAGGGATGACTACAAGGACGAGAACTGCTGGCAGGAATTTGCAGATCGCGCGCTCGGCGGAGCCGTGTTGACAGTGGACGACGGGCTGGACATTTTGAGGGCGCGTGACGACAAGTTGCCCGATTTGCTGGCGGCGGCGTTCCGCGTGCGCCGGCAACATTTCGGCTTGAAGGTTCAGCTCTATTACTTGAAGAACGCGAAAAGTGGACTCTGCCCCGAGGACTGCGGATACTGTTCGCAATCGGCGGTTTCAGAGGCGCCCATCGACAAGTATGCCCTGCTCGATGAAGCACGGTTGCTGGAGGGCGCCCGCGTGGCCGCGGAATCGAAGGCGGGCACCTATTGCATCGTCGCCAGCGGCCGTGGCCCCAGCGATCGGGAAGTGGCGCACCTGGCCGGCATCGTGCAAAAGATAAAGGCGGAGCATGGCGTTCACATTTGCTGCTGTCTCGGCTTGCTGTCGGCCGATCAGGCGTCGCGGCTCCAAGCGGCCGGTGTCGACCGGATCAATCACAACCTCAACACAAGCCGACGGTTCTATCCAAGTATTTGCACGACCCACTCGTATGATGACCGGCTCGAAACTCTCGGCTTGGTTCGCAGTGCCGGGATGGAACTGTGTAGCGGCGTGATTGTCGGCATGGGCGAAGAAGAGAGGGACATCGTTGACGTGGCCCTTGAATTGCAAAAGCTCGACGTCGACTCGATCCCGGTCAATTTTCTGCATCCGATTGACGGAACCCCGCTGAAAGATGTGCACCTGTTAAATCCGCGGTATTGCCTGAAATCGCTTTGTCTGCTTCGTCTGACGAACCCCCGTAGCGA
>Ga0315336_1007420_pt1 | contig 10505 bp, 11 predicted proteins | sample ASW5metaG_FD_204512 | JGI IMG/M metagenome (GOLD analysis project Ga0315336, IMG submission 204512) | Ammonia-oxidizing marine archaeal communities from Monterey Bay, California, United States - ASW #5 | ecosystem: Environmental > Aquatic > Marine > Intertidal zone | place: USA: California... | reverse complement strand
GCCGTGCTCCTTGGCAAGGAAATACGCTGCACCCAGACCATGTCCGCCGCCGCCAATGATGATGACGTCATATTCGCGCCTGGGATCAGGACTTCGCCACATCTTTTCCCAATTGCGATGCCCTGTTAGGGCATTTCTTGCCAATGAAAATATCGAAAAACGTTTCACGAAATCTCTTGATGATGGCTATTGAAACCCGCTCCGAGACTAACTGCTCTTCGGGCGGTACAATCTGTCGATAACGGCTCTTATAATTTCTACTGTCCTTTACGTGACGTGTTATACATTAGAATTATCCACGATCATAGCCCCGGATAAATGACAACATGCAACGAGTACCCGTTAATCCTGGAACAGTAGAGTGGGCTGGGGATAATCCCGGTATCTACCTTCGGGAATCCCCCAACGGCCCTTGGACAGGGCTGGGTATTTTCTTTCGCGTCCTTTATTCCGCCCATGGCCAGGGATCTGTAATGATTGTTCTGGGTGATCCGAGCGAGACAACAGAATTTCCGGACTCAAGAAACGTATGTCTCACCACGAATCTAGAATTGACGCATTACCTTATAGATAACTTTATCAAGCGGTTTCCATCATTTCGTGATCAACCTGGTCTAGACACAATGACCTGGCTCGAGGCTGAATCGCATTCGTCGGACGGCGACATGGTGACTTCCTGGACTGAGACCATGCATGCTACGGGTTGCACAGCCCAGATGTGCTGGAATGACCTCGGCAATCCCTTCGCAGTCGAAGTCGGCCCGAAAGACTCTGCTACGGGGGCGCACGACATGTATAGCGTGTTTCTCGAGGCGCGGAGCGCATCGATTTCCATCAACGGTGTTCCTCTTACGGGGCGGGTTTGTGAGCGTCTTTTCTTTGGTAGAAAAATGAGTACGGCCTTTATGGCGGTTTCCGAAACCTGGGTCAAACCAACCTTAACTGAGGAATAGATTTCCTATGCCGTTATCCTCCCCGATCCACCCCGGGCAGGTCGTCTGGACCGGGGAAAATCCGGGTATTCTTCTGAAGGAAGATCCCGACGGCCCTTTTTCTGCTATAGCGCTTTTCTTCCGGATTTATCTCTCTCCGGCCGGGAGAGGTACTGTCCTTTTGCTGTTGGACTCTCCAACACAGTGCCGACAGTTCCCTGATGGCTGTAACGTCCTGCTCCATGACAACAAGAATCTCGCAGATTATCTCCTCGAGAGTTTTATTCTAAAACTGCCGGCCTTTAGCTCTCTGCCGGCGTGCGAGTCCTTATCGCTAGTCCAGATCGACCATGCTCAATCTGAAGGGGACCCGCGCTCGTGTTACTCCGAGCACATCAAAGCGGAGTCACTCGACGTTACGCTGACCTGGGATGGATTGGGGACTCCCACGGCGCTGGAACTCCCTGCCGAGCTTACCGGGGGTAAAGAAAATGAGCTTTATACGCTCCTGATCGAATCAACAAAGCCCTCGATTCAAATAAATGGACGCACGCTGCCCGGAACTCCGGTAGAGAGAATTCAGGCGGATATCAAGACCACGACCGCTTTTTTATACTTCTCCGAGACGTGGATTCGGCCCGCTTGAATAATCCTGATGACAGAACTGACTCACCCTGCTGACCAGGAGGCGCTTTCCCGGATATTACGGGTAAAACCCGTATGGATCGAGATGCGGTCCGCTGCCGATGCAGTAGATCTTGCTGAAGATACTCTGCTGCACGCTGGACCTGCTTTCAAAGATCCTACCGAAATCGTTAAGCCTGTATTGAACTCCGCTTGTGTTGCAGCTGTGTTTAACGGACTTGCTCCAGATTTCGGGAAGGCTGAAGATAGCATCCTCACTGGTGCGATCACACTCCAGCCAGCCCAAGACTACAACGTCGTCACCCCCCTTGCCGCCGTTGTTTCCTCAAAGATGTTGCTACATTGCGTTGAGGACCAATCCGACTCACAATTACGTGCCTTCGCGCCCATCAACGGTGGCAACGGGCCTGCACCCCGGTTAGGAATCTGCTCCCCTGACGCCCTCGCTCATCTAGAGTGGCTCCACCAGTCTCTAGGACCTGCTCTCGCCAATGCCTGCACCGACGGCGTAACGCTGCTGGATATTGCTGCCCAATCGGTGGATCAGGGTGATGACTGTCACGGCAGAACCCCCGTGGGAACCCGTCTGCTCTTGGATAAAATTCAATCCCGATTAAGTCGCCAACCCCTTGGACAGGATTTCATTACGTTTATCGAAGAGGGGCCGAGCTTCTTTCTAAATATCTGGATGGCCGCGGCCAAAACAATCCTACTTGGTGGTCAAGGTGTCGCGAAAAGCAGCCTTATCACCGCAGCAGCAGCAAACGGCCGAGAGACCGGCATTCAGCTCGCAGGATTACCGGGAAGATGGTTCACCGCTCCAGCGTCGCCGCCTAAAGGAGACTTTGACGTGAACCTACCCGGTTCAAGAGCTTTGGGAGCGATTGGAGACAGCGCAATCGTGGACGCGCTTGGATTCGGCGCAATGGCTATGTCATTCTGCCCGGTACAAAGACAAAATCTCGGGCACCTGCTGCCGTCCGACGGGCTGGCCACAGGATCAATGCTGACTGCAGCCGTTCATCCTGGTTTCGCAGACCTCGGTCTTTCGGTCGGCATCACAGCCAGAGCTTGTATCTCGGCAGACAGAGTGCCTTTGGTCAGCCTAGGGATTCTTGACAATCAGGGGGAAGTCGGTCGACTCGGTGGCGGAATCTTCGAACAACCGAAGAGCATGATAGCCAACGGGCTAAGCGAATTGGCTTCCTAGGGTTGAGTCAATTCAGCTAAGAGCAAATCCGACCTTTCTCCTTCCGCCGCTTACGGCGCTGCGACACGGTTTCTCTGTATTCCCTCTTCCAAAAATAATCGGGCAGTTTCTGCTGCTGCAAACCGGCATTCATACATAGAATCGTCGGAGAAAAATGCGTTGTGAGGAGTGATAATCACACGTCCTTTCGTCCAGTCTTCATCTTGACGCCATGCCTCAATCAGTGGATGAGGACCTGGCGGCTCCTCGGGAAGCGCATCTAACCCGACCCCGCCAATCTGTCCGCTTCGAAGACAATGCTCAATCGTATCCAGGCTGCTAATCAGCTTACCGCGAGCGGTATTGACGAGCAGAAGCCCTGGTTTCGCCCTGTCTAACACTTGGCAGTCGATCATGGACTCTGTCTCGCCAGTTAGCGGACAATGCAACGTTAAAACATCGACCCGTTCAACCAACTCTTCCAGAGCAGCGATGCGTTCGACCTGCAGCGCCCTGAACATTCCATTACTGATGTAGGGATCATACGCCACCACTTTGTAACCAAACGGCGCCAAGCGGCGTGCAACACTCGTTCCGATACGACCCAAACCGACAATACCCACAGTCGTGCGTGGCGAGTGCAGCATCGGCGTCAAATGGTTTTCTTGCCAAGTGTCGGAATAACCTTTCGCAAGCGCGTTATGTTGTACCAGTCGCCGTTGGAGCGCGAGAATCAACCCCATCGCTGTATCAGCCACATCCTCCGGTCCATATTCCGGGTTATTCGAGAAAGCGATTCCCGCTCTCTCAAGACCCGTCAGGTCGATCTTGTCGTAGCCTACCCCATAACGGACGATGATCTTGCAGTTCGACAACTGATTGATCGTGTTGACGCTGATGGAGGGTGTCCAGACAAGGAACGCATCCAGAGGTGGTAGCGCACCCATCGGAAAGTCAGCTTCGTGACGTGACGGAAAGTATACGAAGTTAGCCCTTCCCTGAAAGGCGGCATTTTCAGGATCAAAAGAAGGCTTGATCAGATGCGTGACGCCAATCGTCCAGTCCCTTTTATTCATCATTCGATATCTCGCGCCTTCGTAGGCCAGGTGCGCTCCTCAAACTAATTCCCACAGATAATGTTAATCTATTTTGGATTCAGTCAAATACTCCCAGATTGGAAGGAGGAAGACATTGATTACTCTTCGCCAAATTGATGCCTTTCGTGCCGTGATGATTACCGGCACCATAACCGGCGCCGCAGAGATGATGAACATCTCCCAACCTGCCGTCACTCGACTGATTCAGGAACTCGAGCGCACTCTGGGCTTTGATCTCTTTACCCGCCAAGGCCGTCAGATCGTCCCGACCGTCGAAAGTAGAATGTTCTTCGACGAGGTGGAAACCTCTCACCTTGGACTCGATCAATTAACCCAGTCCGCCGCTAATATCCGTGAGCACAAAGAGGGCTCTTTGAGATTGGTCACCATCCCGAGCGTTGTGACAATGTTTATAGGACAGATACTTAAGGCATTTGACACGGCTTTCCCTAATGTAGCTGTTTCTCTCGAAGTTCAGCCCACGCAAAGAGTCTTTGAATACATCACCTCGGGTCAGTGCGACCTCGGAATCTCCACACTCCCTATGGAGAGCCCAGCGGTGGTATCGCAACCGGTCCTTCGGGGACAGTCCGTCTGCATTTTTCCGAAGCGACATAGGTTACATTCCAAAGCGAAGATCACTCCAAAAGACCTCGAAGGCGAAGAGTTCATTTCCTACCGCAGTGATTCGCTTTACCGTCACCGAGTGGATCAGGTTTTTTTCAAATCAAAAGTAAATCGGAGCCTTCGCTACGAGGCACGCACCACCGACACAATATGCAAATTGGTCGCGAACGGAATCGGCGTATCAGTTATCGGCCCTTCCTTTCCGGGAGTAAAGCTCGAGAGCGGCATTGAAGTGAGACCCTTCACGCCCGCCTTGCATGGAGACCTCGCTCTGTTATACCTAAAACACCGCGAATCCAGTCGGCTGATTCGCGCCTTCTCCGAGACCGTGGTACAGACGCTTCGGGCCAGTCGTCCACGCAATTAAATTTACCGGCGGCGTCGGGCTGCAAGCGCGGCCTTGAACGCCGCGCGGGATTGCGCGCTGTGAATCTCCTGGTAATTTCGAGGAAACGGTGCGCCGGCTTCCACCTGCAGCGCAACAAAAAGCGGGCCCGGTGTTGCGAGAATTGACGGTAGTGCGCACGAAAAGTCATTGAGGTCAGAAAAAGTATGCGCCTCCTTGTACCCTGCGGCCACCGCCATCGACGTAAAGTCAACCGTGTTTTTGCCAGGAACCGGGAATTCTCCATTGACCTCGTACATACCGTTCTGGCACACAAAATGCCAGAGGTTCCGAGGACTCTGGTTCCCTATTGTGACCAGCGACCCTAGGTTCATCAGGAGGCTGCCATCACCATCCAGCACCACAACAGACTCTGTCGGACATGCCAAAGCAAGCCCTAGGGCGTGACTTGACCCCTGGCCCATCGCTCCCGTACAGAGGTAGTTTAGGGCGTGAGGCCTTATGCCCATCCAGTCGAACGCGCTCTGGTACACAGGAACTACGATACCGTCTGGATAGTGCTGACTGAGCACTCTCAAGGCTTGATCCCGCTTCATTGTCATGCGTCATCTCCAAACCCGGGGATCAGAAACACTAGCGGATGAGAGGCTGTGTACGCCTCATTGATCGCTTCCGGGATTCCGACTGCGTCACGGCCCCGGATGAGCACATGATAAGGGATGCTCATAGCATCGAGAATCGGCTCGACGATCCGAACTCCGTTCTGCTTAGAATCCGTTGGTGCACAATTTTTTTCTATACCCTGCAGCCCAATCATCATGACAACCGGCAATTGGTAGTCCATACCCATCACACGGATTGCGTTAATGGAATCAAGAAATCCGGTATGCTGCATAAGCAATAATGCGCGCTTTTCTGCATAGGACATTCCCGCGCAGATCGAGACCCCTTCGTCCTCCTTGCAGACATTAACCAGCCGAAACGACTGACTTCGCTCAATCGGCCAGAGCAGTTCGTCACAAGTAACAATATCGGGAAGCGCAACAACAAACTCAATCTCTGCCTGCGCCAAACCCGCGAGAATTTGTTCTCCGCTTAGAGGGTCAGTCACGGGTTCCCAGCCATTTTGCCAGCGCGAAAATACATTGATTCATCTCAGTATCGGTCCCCATCGTAAAGCGGATACATTTTGAAAAATCGCCTCCCACCAGGCGTCTTGCAAAGATCCCTTCTGTCTCGAGTGCCGCATGCGCGTCAGTGGCTCGCTGAGGATCTTGAAACTGAGCCAGAACAAAATTCGTCTGACTCGGGATCACATTGACACCGAGCTCGGAAAGCTCTCTGGAGAACATCTCGCGAATCCTGGAGTTCTCTCTAACGACCATGTCAAAATGGGCATGATCTGCTAGCGCCGCTTCGCACGCGGCCAGCGCGGCCACCGAAACAGGGAATGTGATTCCGATTCGGCCGAGCGTGTCAATAATCTCTTCGGGGCCGTATACCCATCCGACTCTGAGACCCGCTAAGCCGAACACTTTTGAAAAGGTTCGAGTCATTACTACATTGTTAGACGACTCGACAAGCTTAGTGGGATCTTCATAATCTGCCGCATCGACATATTCAGCATACGCTGAATCAAGTACCAATAGCACCCGACCGTCTAGGTTGGCATGCAGCCGGCGAACTTCGGCACCACTCAGGTAGGTCCCCGCAGGATTGTCAGGGTTCGCCAGCATGATAATGCGGGTACGGTCCGTGACCCGTTCCAGAATGGCGTCTACATCCGCGGTGAAGTCTTTGTCGTTCGCCGCGACGGGATTCGCATCGTTGGCATAGGCGTAATTCGGGATCTTGGGGTAACCATGCAAAGTGTGGAGGAGTTCGTCGCCCGGAGCGAGGTAGGCTCTTGCAAGACGTGCGAGCAAATCATCTGAACCAAATCCACAGCAGATCTTTCCGGGATCGATCGAGAATCGTGCACCAATGGCATTCGCTAGCCGTACGGTCCCCTCTTCCGGGTATCTCTCCACCCCGCCCGCACTGGTGATTATCGCTTCTCGTGCGGAATTTCCAGGCCCGTAAGCACTCTCATTGGAGGCAATAAAGATCCCGTTCGTAGACGCGGCCTTCGCCGTCGCCACCATGTGTCCACGGATCTCACTGATGCCACGCCGCGGGACAGGCCGGTCGGACAAGTTCCTTAGCCCCCCACTCCACGTAACGCCTCACTCCCAAAATGCTTGTGGATCTCCCCCGAAATAAACTCACGCCGATCACCTTCTTCATATTGATCAGCCGCGAAGTAAATCTTGGCCACTTGGCTTTGAGCCTGCCGCATTATTCCTGGGTCGTCCAGAGAATCCTCTGGAATTCTGAGAACCGTGTCACCTCCATAGGTATGGTAAGGCGCTGCTTCTGAGCCCTTAGGATGGGCTACGGGTTTCCCTCGTTGTACGGCCCGAATGTCTTTTCTCAATTTCGTTCTGAGCATGGACACACCCTCATCAGTCGTCCCAAGATATTCGCGCTGGTGAATATTGATCGGTCCCTGGCTGGTCCACGCCTCCCAGTCTCCTGGGCTTGATAGCCTTTCTTCCTGAGTCCGGTGCGCTGTCTGACCATAGAAATCAACCTTTTCCCAGCCAACACCGCTCTTGTCTCCCTGGCGGAGAACCTCATCCGCATCGTTGAAGTGGCGCCAGCCGAATTTACGACTATTGGTGTCATCAATCGGTGTCACCCACTTGGTAAGACTCGTCCGGCCGAAGACCTTAGGGCCATCCAGCTTCTGGAACATTCCGCCGTTTTGCGCCATGGTGGGAGTAATGTGATCATGAAACCGCATCATTATCAGGTCACCCTGGCGACGACAGTGACTATAAACAAAACCTTCAGGGCGCTTGAAATACTCGACCACAGGGAGGGCGACAAAATGCTCCAGGCCCGGAAACTGCGGGCCATTAACGCGGCCATGAAGGAAGACGCTGTGAAAAGGATCCATCGAGTTCTCACTCTCCTGCAACCAGTTGCAGGGAGAATGAATCGAGTAGGGGATCATCTCGTGCCCCTCGATATTGAAACTATCAAGGATTGGAAATGCCGGCTTCTCATCCGGCGGTCCCATGTAGGCAAACACCAGACCTTTGTACTCGTGAACCGGATACGCCCCGTGACAAATCTTCTCTTTGATGTTGCTGTCGGAAGGCTCCCCTGGCGTATCGAGAATCGCCCCATCCGCGTCAAACTGCCACCCGTGATACGCACACCGGATCCCGTGCTGTTCAATTCTGCCGTACTCAAGTGACATTCGACGATGCGAACAATGTCGATGCAGCAAGCCGATGTTGCCGCTTAAGTCGCGGAAGATAACCAGATCCTCGCCCAAGATCCGAATCGGTACAGGCCGCTCACCCAACTGCTCGGTCATCGCCACCGGAAACCAGAAACGGCGCATGTACTCGCCACATGGCTGGGCTGGACCGACACGAGTCAAATCAACGTCATCCTCAAGGGTTTCCCGTGTGTGATAACCCCCGTATTTCTTGTTGGTCCATCGCGCGGATTCAGTCATTTCGTCCTCCTAAAAATTCGGGGAGCCCGACAATATCGAGTCCCGCCATACAACCACAAGCGCTTTAACCGCTTATAACGTGTCGGTGTGTTTTAACTGCGGTTCTTCCGATTGCATTATACCTGATCACCGGTCTCAGCCTTCATGAAGGACCCCGGTCAGGACTGCTTGACTGAAGATCGACGGACCTCGATCCCTCGACCTCAACCTCGTGGCGAATTAACTAGACGTCGTTTCGAAGTTCCACCGGAAGCGAAAAAGCTACACCCTCGTCCACCGGCGCTGCTGGAGCAGGCAAAAAGCCCCCTCGAGACTGAAGTTCCCGGATGACACCATCAACCAGAGTCTCCGGTGCAGAAGCTCCAGCGGTGACCCCAACTCGGCGCGCGTCTCCGAGCATGTGATCGTCAATGTCCTCCCCGCCATCAATCAGAAAAGCGTTCGTACCAGCATGCTCGGCCAATTCTCGAAGCCTGTTGGAATTGGAACTTGTGATTGAACCGACCACGAACACCACATCGCAACGGACGGCGATCTTCCGCACAGCATCCTGGCGATTCTGGGTGGCATAACAAATATCATCACGCCGTGGCCCTTCGATCTCAGGAAAGCGCTCTCGCAAACGTCCGAGAATCCGTGCGGTATCGTCGACCGACAACGTCGTCTGCGTCACATAAGCGAGCGCGGTACCGGGGTCCACATGCAGCGCATCGACATCCTCGACATTCTCCACCAGTTCAACCGGGCCCAGGGCCTGACCCATAGTCCCCTCTACCTCTGGGTGACCACCATGGCCGACCAAGATGACACTCTTCCCTTCGCGCCCGTAACGACTGACCTCAGTATGCACTTTCGTGACCAGAGGACAGGTTGCATCCAGGACCCTAAGTCCTCGGTTACGGGCCTCGTCCTGAACGCGTCGCGCTACCCCATGTGCGCTGAAAATAACCGTGCTGCCGTCCGGCACTTCATGAAGCTCATCGACAAACACAGCGCCTTTTTCTTTTAAGTCATTGACAACATATCGGTTATGGACGACTTCGTGTCGTACATAAATCGGGGCCCCATATTGTTGTAGCGCCCGCTCTACGATGGCTATGGCCCGGTCCACGCCCGCGCAAAAACCCCGGGGATTAGCGAGTTCGATTGTGAAGGTTTTCAAAGCACTCACTCCCACCTCATGAAACTACCGCCGGGTCGGAATCTGAAAATGCGACTACGTGGATTTCATACACACAATCCCGGCCGATCAATGGATGATTGAAGTCAACCGACACCTCGTCATCGCTGAGCGCACTCACGTAACCGACCATCCCCTCACCGTTTGGCAAAGAAAACTCCAACAACATCCCGACATCAATCTCTCCAAGATCTGAAAACTCACTGCGCGCAACGGGCTGGATCATATCCTCATCATAGTCGCCAAATGCCTCGTCGGCTGCATTGATACTGAGTCTGAGTTCGTCACCAGCGTGCTTTCCAACGAGCGCCTGATTGACAATAGCAGGAAGGCTGTTATCCCCCACGGTAATGACAATCGCCTCGTCATCAGAATCCTCCACGACCACGCCATTCAAATCCAGAATCCTGTACCGGATCGCGAGGCTGTCATTGGGATTGACCGATCTCATCTGACTGGCTATCACCGATCTAACTCGGGTTTTTGCGAAATAGGCCCACACTGTCGAGAATCACGACACCGGCTCCAACGCTGATCGCCATATCCGCCACATTAAAGGCGGGCCAATGCCAATTTCCAACATAGACATCGATGAAATCGACAACGTAACCATAAAGAACCCGGTCAATCAGATTCCCCCCTGCACCGCCAAGGATTAATGCGAAGCCTAAATTCAATACCGATTCTTCCGGGCGCGCGACCCAAAGACGCCAGCCAAGGTACCCCATGATCACAACGGCCAACACAATAAACAGTCCTCGTTGCCACCCCCCGGCAGAGGCAAGAAAGCCAAACGCGGCGCCATGATTAAGAACCAGGATAAACCGCAGACCCTGAAACATCTCCAACGGCCCAGCCGAGGTCAGTAAGTCCTCGAACCATCGTTTACTCCCCAAGTCGGCGAGCAGGATCAATACT
>Ga0315336_1007419_pt1 | contig 10506 bp, 12 predicted proteins | sample ASW5metaG_FD_204512 | JGI IMG/M metagenome (GOLD analysis project Ga0315336, IMG submission 204512) | Ammonia-oxidizing marine archaeal communities from Monterey Bay, California, United States - ASW #5 | ecosystem: Environmental > Aquatic > Marine > Intertidal zone | place: USA: California... | reverse complement strand
ATCTATTACAACCGTACATTGTTGCTGTTTTGGCATACACAAGCGTTATCTTCTCCGCCTTTGGTGACTGGCTCTTCTTCAACCACCTTCCAACTCTTCTTCAATTTGTGGGCATGGTAGTTATCGCTATCTCGGGCGGCACGATTGTCTGGATTGAATCACGTTCAACATCAGCGATTCCCCCCACCAAAGAAGTTAAAGACTCCAAGTCATAGCTTACAACTTCTCTTCTTCCACTTACCACCCCTGCTATGCAGTCAGCCACATGTCTCCAAGGATCGTGTCCACATAGTGTTTCATCGCCCCATCCATTTCATTGGAGTCGAAATACCAATCTAATTCATAACTTTCAGCAACTTTCTGTAACTTTGTGACTACATCGAAATCTTTTATCAATGCAAAGTCGGCTATCAGCCAAGCGCCTTTACGAGCGACCAAAACAAGTACTGCTGGACACTCTGATCCTAACCCCCTGAAAAGACCGACCAGTTTTCCACCCCCTTCATCTCCGATTATTGGCTCTAAGTAAAAATCGGTGTTCAAAATCCCATGTATCTCATTTGATGCGAGTATGAATTTCGCGAGATCTGAATTAAATAAATCCGTTTGCTGTTCCCAGGGATCTATTTGCGTGCTTGTTGTCATAGTTACTCCTTTCTTTGTTTTCTATGCGTTACTTACCGTGTTTTTTCATCCTTGTATCGCGCAGTGATTCCTCAATCGTAACCAGCTCCGTCATATTATTTTGTATTTGGTTCCCCCAGCTCTACAGTCTTAATACGCAACAACTATCAAATAAGTTCGTTTGCGTGATAATATTATTCAAATTATCTTAAGGGTTTTTACTCGGACTCACTCTCACAATCTTCCTATCTCGAATCCGAGGTGTAATTTCCTCTCCGTTTGTCAGACTAGGGTGCATATCTAGACCAAGTTCAGCTGGCGACTTGCCCACCCAACTACTCCTTCGCCCCTTGACGCGGATGGTGGAATTTTCAGGATTCACGGTAAGGGTGGTAAACAAAGGATCACGGTAAGGGCAGGTATATGAAATCGAGGGATGTTTTTCGTGAATCTCTTTGGAGTAGCTTTCATGTTGGTAGTTCCCGCCAACCCATTTATAGGAGGCAGAGTTGACATGCATATAGGTCACATTCTTAACACGAACAACCTCGTCTATGTGTGAGTGACCATTGATTACCAGAATTACCTTACTCGCCGCATTTCCAAGAATAGTTTGTATCTCATCAGCGTTGTCGACGGCATAAGCTCCCGCAAGCGGCTGGTGACTCGCGACAATAATTGGGGCATCAAGAGTTTCCAACTGCTCCTTCAACCACTCCACCTGTTCTTTGCCAACATATGACGCGTAGCCCCCCTTGTGTGTTGGCGACCCGACATCATTGCCATCCAGAACTAGCAACTGTATCCCTGCAATGTTCTTGGCGTAGTAACGACCAGGCATTCCCCAAACATCAATACAGTTTTCCTTGGTGAAGCCCGCATCCGTATCGTGATTTCCTATGACATGGAGGGATTGACTGTGCGACTGGTTGAACATATTGATGACATCGCTATTCTTAGAACCTGGATAGGCAAAATCTCCCAGCTGTAGGATTGCATCAGGCTTGCTGACCGACATTTCCTTGAGAAATGCTTCCATTCGAGCAACTCCATCGTGCATTACGTCATGATGTAAATCAGCGATGACCCCTATTTGAATCGGTTTTTCTAATGCTCGAATAGCGGCTGCCGCTCGTCGAGGCAGAGCCAATGTCAAGGATGCAACCGTTGCCGTACTGAGAAATGTACGTCGGTTCATACGAGAATCCAACATGGTGTGAATCTTATCAAATCACAACAAACACCCCCCATTTATTAAGGAAAGTTATAATTAATTTATGAATGAAAATAATGACGAAGTAAAATCAATTGAATCTGTCTTGGACCAGTACATTAATGGCGGGAGAACTGGGCGCGGAGAAGATATGCGCGGCGCTTTTCATAAAGACGCGACTATATTTGGCTATGTTGGAGAAGACTTATTTGCTGGTCCAATTGAATTATTGTTTTCCTGGAACGATGAGAATGGCCCAGCAGAAGAATTAGTTTATGAAATAGATCAAGTGGACATCGAAGGCACAGTTGCTACTGCAAGGCTAGACATTAATAATTGGCACGGGCATCGATTTACGGATTTCTTTACGCTGTTAAGACTCGATGGGGAGTGGAAGATTATTAGTAAAGTATTTCACATTCATGGCGAATAGATAAAAACGCGCCGCCTGTTATATAGAAGTCTCACTCTGCTCAACTACATATTCTAGTAATAGACCCTCTTTCCCACTAAAATCAATATCAAACTCAACACATAAAAACATATAAGCGCTATAAATAGGAACCAAATAATATGTGCTTGCACGTAAAATTGCATGAAGTGCAGGATGTAAACAATTAGCATTAAGTAGTAGTCAAAAGGCATTTACCTGACCTGTTTAATCTACTATCGTGACAGTTCTTTAACTTTATCTGTCCATTAACGTAGAACAAGAATTTAAAATCAATCTCACCTAATGTGGGCGTAGATTCTTTGTTCATCTATTTTTGGTATCACTGTCGCAACAGAATATACGCACCTGTGTAAGCCGCAATGTAGAGCGGCAAACCTAACAAGAAGAAGCCTACGCATATCAGTAGGAAGCTGAGCATCATAATAATAGAGAGAATGAGCATAAGGAAAAATATGCTGCACCAACTTTGTGCCGTCATTTTCCAGCATCGCCCTAGACACTCTCCAACACTCGTCGCATTTTCTTCAGGGTCCAATGCAATAAGACCTGCCCACATTAAACGAACGTATAGGAACAAACCTAGAAGACTACCGATTACGAAGGCAGAAATAACTGGAATTAGCATTGTGCCCCAAGCAATATCGCCAAATTGTCCTGCTTGAGCTTGCTCAGAGGCTGCGTAGATGACAGCAAAGGAAGCTCCTCCAATCGCAACGCCAATAAGTATCGCTCCGAAAAATATCACATAGAAAACCAACATGGCAACGAACGAAACGCCAACAACGGTCATGTATTTGTCTGAAAATACAGCAAACATTTTATTCATTGACGGGTTCTCACCGCGGCTTACCATAACTACCCACCAAGTAAGGCCAATTATTACAGGTGTAGAAACGAAGATACCGAACACAACATCTCCGAAAGGCACCATCGAAGCGATTGTGCTACCTACTATCATTATCAGCATAGTTACGAAACACATCCAAACGAGTGGCCAGTAGTTGTTCTTGAGAATTTGCCAGCCTAAGGAAATCGAGTTACCAAGGGAGTAATCGTTGGAAATTTGGGGGGTATTGTCAGACATGGGTATCCTTTGTGAATTAAGTTAGAGCTCGAACTTATGTAGTTCGGGAACTCTGGATTTTATGATTAATTATAGAACCATCGGTATTCGGGTTTATCTTCTGTCACCCTAACCCATTTAACAACATTCGTATCGTCTTCTTCGCCTGTGATTTGCTCCGTCGTGCGGTCAAGTCCATCAGCATTATGGGTATCGGTCATCTTTACCTGACTAAGAATCCCGTCTTTTGACCATTCAGTCACTATCCAAGTCATTGTGGTTTCCGTCATATCAATGCAGTAGCCTTCGTAGACAAAACGTTCACCATCACGATATTCAAGCTCATTGAATTCTGGTCGATTTTCCTTTTCATTCCAAAAGCAAAAGCCCACTCCTCTTGAGCTTGAAGTTGGCCCATCAGCCATTGAGAAGGAAGAATACTGAAAAATTTTATTTGGCTCTGACCAGTAAGACTCGAATTCTCGTACCGGTTCATTATCATCATTGATCATACGAAAGTGCCCAATATAGCGATCAAGACCTGATGCCCAATTCGATTGGTTTGGTGGTTCAGCATTAGCAATAGCACCAACAGTTAATAAAACTAAAAACGATAAAACAATACGAAACATAACTCGGCTCCTTTTATATTAAGAAGATGATTATAACGATAACGCGTTATTCTGTACTACGTCGCATAATTCTGTTCCTAATACAACCCCCCTGTGATCAGCAGAGGGGTTGAGAGTGGGACAATCCTCCTGCTGTTTTGATCGTGTTACCCAGAGAATGACGCCGACGCTGACTTCATGGAGCAAGACAAGTCATCCTCGTTGCAATTGAGAGAAGAAAGACAACAGAAGAACCTCCCCTGAAGAGGAGTTAATTGGCTATCCGCAAAGCAAGTGCCTTCTGTTCCCTAAAGTAGCTAATCAGATGGAAAAAATGATCATAATGCTTCGGTTTCAAATATATCTAAAAATCGCGTTTTCCCTATTGGTGTGCTTTAAACATCATTTAAAAGGGCTTTCCGAGAGTTATGCTTGGAATAATTTACAGTAACATGTGCGTATGAGTTATCGCACGAACGCTACAGGATTTGTTTGGGACATCCTTAAATCTGATTTTAAATTACTGACTTACCCCATATGCAACATCGTTGCAATGCTTGTTCTTTTGATTGTAATGTCGCCACTTATGTTTGATATGTCTGCAATTAACATAGCGGAGAATATAGTAGGCGCATCTAACGATGCATTAACATCTTTCGAACAAAACCCCGCTACACCGCAGCAGAATTCGCAAGATGGCGCTGATGCAATAACTGATGTTAGCAATATTTTTGGGCATATGAATTTTCTTTGGATCTTTTGCTTTTTAATTATTAATAGCATCATTGGAGTTTTAAATATTGGTGCACTCACCGCCCAAGCCCTTGCAATGGCTCGTGGCGAGAAACACTCTATTGTCTACGGATATGGAATGGCGTTAATCAGACTGCCTCAACTTATTCTATGGACAATACTAAGTTTAGTTGTTGGGACAATCATTCAAACAATTGAGCAGCAAAAGGCAATAGGAATGCTCGTTGGATTACTACTGGGGGTGGGATGGGCCGTTCTAACATTCTTCTCAGTTACGAGCATAATGGCAACTGGATGTGGTCCATTTGCTGCAATTTCAAAATCTAAAAATACGATCAAAGATACCTATAAAAAAATAACCGGTGAAGAGCCTGTTGATTTGAAATCCCTAAAGCGAGGGCTTTATATAGGTGGGCCATTGGCATTTGTTAATCTTTTTGTCATTGTCACCATGACCGTATTGATATTTACTGATATGCGTGGGGTCTTACTGGGCAGCCATGCAGTAACCATTGGCGCATTTATAGCATTGCTTGCGGTGATGCTTATTGCGGGCGCATTTCGAGCAGCGCTTTGGGCAATTCTTAAATCAACAGTCTATGTATGGGCAGAGGAAGATGCATTGGCTCCAACTGTTGACAGTACTATTCTGGAACATGCCTTTGTTATTCCAGGAAATCACCGTCGTAATAAAAAGGTAGTAGCTACAGCCTAATTGCTACTCTATTTGAGGACAAGTTGCCTTTACTCGCAAGGTCCCCAGTTACCTATCAAGATGAGCAAGTCGGCAACATCGACGATGCCGTCGAAGTTAATGTCAGCAGGCGAATCGGTTAATCCCCACTGGTCAATCACCAAGAGCAGATCAGCAACAGAAACGACACCATCTGCATTAACGTCCCCTGCTGTATTGCAATTGCTCACTGGAAGGAAATTGTGCAAAATGCGCATGCCTTCTACATCCCAATTTGTGACGACAATTTCAGGAGTAGCATCCATATTTAAATCTGCAGTGGCAACGGAAAGCGGATAGTTCCCGATGCCTATTATCATTTGCTCATCAAGGGATATGTTCTCTGGAGTGCTGGCATTCATGATGATGGAAATGCCACCCATCCAATCATTAGTGAGTAAATCTGGCCTGCCATCACCATTTAAATCAGAAACATGTATTCGAATGGGCAACGATTGTGATTGATACTGATAAAAGTCACTGAACTCATACTCAAACAGCAATTCAGAATCTGTACTTACATTCCTAATTATAGAAATTCCACTTAAAGAACAAAAACCACAAGTTCCATTTGAAACCGAAATATCAAGTTTGCCATCTCCATCAATGTCAGCTAATGTGGGGTTTAGAGCACTCCAATTCCATTCCCCTCCATTCGGCGGTGGGCCCCCTGACAAAATAGTCGCTTCCAAAGTAAAAGCGATATCACCTTTTGCGCTGTTATTTGAGTACACGAAAACTTCTCTATTAGAAATACTGGTTGAATACGCAGTTGTAACAATATCAACCATTCCATCTCCATTTAAATCTGCAAAGGCAGGTCTCTCGTAAGCCAGAATGTTTTCAATAATAATCTTATTGTCAAATGACATGCTCTTATTGTCACTTGTATTTATATAGATGCCAATATTATTGTAAACATATCGTGTCGTTACTACATCTAGTTTTCCATCTCCATTGATATCTTGCAATTGGACACTGTCCTCATAGCCCTCTCCAGAAATAATAAATGGAGCGTTAAATGAGAAACTGTCACCATGACTAGTATTAATAAAAATACAAGTATGAGATTGAAAATCATCCGTTATGTCTCCTCTTTCAGATGTTACAACATCTAAAAGTCCATCGCCATTTATGTCACCAATCGCAATGTCTTGAGGTTGACTATAAACGCCTGTCCCAAAATTAAAATGTAATTTATCATCAATAGATATCGCACCTTCGCTATCAAAGGATGTTGTAAATATTGCTAAGTATGCACTCGATCCCTCACCTGCTTCTGATGTAACTATTTCTGCGACACCATCACCATTCATATCTGCAATCCTTGCATCATAATACTTTGCGCCTAAATATGGATTATGTAATTGATTGCTGAGATGATTAACTGTAAATTGTTCTGCTGCATCAAAGATAACATTGAAACGTTGACTAGAGGACGCAAATAATCCATTTGTATAGACTGAGATGGGAGTGGAGTAAACTCCAGCAGGAACAGATACTCTTAATTCATTTTCTGTAGCACTTCGGATCTCTGCTTTCAGTCCACCAAAGAAAACTACATTATCTATATCGTTGGGGCTAAAGTCACTTCCATTAATTGTTATCTCGCTACCAATTTCTCCGAATGCAGGTTCAATAGAATCAATAGAAGGAGTGCCCCAAGTAGTAGTGCCAGAAATACTCATAGTGAGCAGCGATATGATCATGGAATATTTCACGCAATCATTATCGAGATTACCCATACACATTGCAAGGCAAATTTATTATTTTAAATCAATTAGCAATTCTGCTGTACCGACACTTCCCTCAGTCCAGCCGCCAACTCGTATGAGATATTCAGAACCCTGTGTCACAGGAACCACCACATGGCTGTGCCATCCTCCTGCCTCTGATCCACATTCATATTCTGGCGTATCGTCGTTACAACCCAAAAGTACAAGATTGCCACAGTCAACACCTTCGTAAACAACGAGGTCTGTGTCGTAATCTGCAGATCCACCCGCTTGTTCGCATGTGCTTACAGTCAATAGTCCGTTTGTAGCCGCAACATACTTAAGCCAACGATCGTTCCCTGTTACACCGTTATCAGATGTCTTGCACTCCAAGTGATTAGGCCCGTCGGTAGTTGCGTTCGTTGTGTCAACAAAATGCAAACCATCAGAAACTAGAGTTGCATCTTCACAGTAGTCAGCACCAACTCCACATGAAACACCAAGGCAGTTTGAATCACTGCCAAGCCAGGTGCCACCTAAGAAGGCACATCCTGTCGGTGTTGTGCGTGGTTGGCATATACCGTCTCCTAAGCAACATGCCCCCTCCTCATTACAAGAAACATCTGCGCAAGATGTGAACGAACCGTTCCAAACTCCATTAGCAAGATCGCAACTCGATTGGGTACTTGTCATGATGCATGTACCGTCAACTAAACAACAAGAACCACCAGAGCCACAGCCCTGCCCCCAATCACCAATAACCGCCAACATGTCTTTAATATTGACACAACAGTCACCGGTTGCATCTGCTGGCGGCCTATAGGTTCCGTCACCACAATCGCCCCACCAATCAAACAAGAGAAGCAAGTCAGCAATATCAACAAGACCATTGTTGGTTAAATCTGTAGGGCATGGCGATCCTGCAAGTGAGCAAGGATCAACATTTGGATTCGGGACTCGTGTCGAAACAAGATCGCTTTTTATGTACCCGTTTCTAAAGGGCTGTAGGGTCATAAAACCATCCGATGGTGGAATGTTTGATACGAACCAAAAATTGTATGTGGTGCCCCAGCGGATTGCATTTCCATCTGCATTTTCTTCATGCGAGTGTGTAGACCAGCGAATACGACTCATTTCATTGGACATTTCCCAATCAGTTGAATCGATACCAGCGCCACTGTGATATTCAATATCATGAAAACCCATATCAACGACTATTCCGCCAAGCGGTATTGCTATTTCGACTTCTCGCACACCTCGATGCGCATTCACATTTTGAACAGCATATTCGTATTGATACCACCCTTTTGATATTGGGGAAACGAGTACCGCTGTCAGAATTGATCCGTCTCCCAGAGGTCGATTTTCGGTTACGCGAACAGAGGAATTCATTTCACTCCATGCCTGCAAAACGGGCTCTCCTACATGATCTTCCCCAGAAAGAGCAACAGACCAATTGTCAGCAGAACCCGACATCGTGACTGGCTGCCATGTTGAATTGTTAAATTGATTCCCATAGAGTGAATCGTGTGCTGATACATATTGGATTTCGCCAAAATACTGCGCACCTGTCGGGGACGATGGTTCCAAGTCAGAATGATGCACTTGTAGTCGCTTAAATATTTCGTTACCACCCTCGCCCCATCCACTTGGCGGAAATGGAAAATGGCCTACGAATGCATCAACCTCTGAACGAGGACCTTGATATGGTTGAAGGCCATTGGTGACAGCACTGTACGCATCAGCGCAACCAATACCTAGATGCTGATTATCACTTGGCGGATCACATTCACAGTCACAGCGATTTGGACTTTGCGCCGCTGCAAAACCGTGCTTAAGCCAAGATACTCCGACTTGCTCAAATCGACCGTTCTTCAGTCTATATATAGCACTAGAAATAACAGGATGGTCAGCTGTGTCACCAACCCAATCAAGAACTTCGTCGCCAATATTACACGCATCAGTACCAAAAGAGAATGCAGCGATATCCCCTACAGAGCCATAGCTAATGGTATCCCAAAATCTTGAAACAACATCAGGGCCAATACTGTAACAATCTCGATCTGCAGAATCATCACTACCCTCTGCAGCCATTAGGCATGAAGCTGTAATTGCAATCGCAAGATAATGTCTTTGTAGGTTCTTCTTCATCACATTCTTCTTGATTTAAATTCTCCTCAGGTAGATAGTAGACAGCACTTCCCTACCAAAGTCAAACAAATATCTTTCGTCTCTAGGATTATCGCCAGCTACTGGGTACTATGGAACATCTATGGCACTACAAACGATCGCTAAACCCACTCTCGTCGTTGCGAAAAATCTCATGCATTTACTTTGCGATGATATTGATGAAAATATCTTTGCAGATCGACTTGGTACTACGATTAACCATCCCGCGTATGTCCTTGGGCACACTGCATACTACGCTGGTGTGTGCATCGAGTTTCTTGGAGGCAGTGTTGCATTTGGAGAGGATGAAGAAAATCTGTATCAAATTGGCGCTGAATGTCTTGATGATGCATCGCTCTACCCTAACAAGTCGCACTGTTTAAACCACTTTGATTCGAGGTGCCAAGCAGCAAGCGATTTTATAAATTCTTCTGATTCATCCTTGCTTGATCGTTCCGCAGAACATACACCATTTGCAAAACGTTTCGACACGCTTGGTGAAGTTGCTACATTTATGCTTATAGGACACCCCTGCTTCCATCTCGGTCAAATTAGTGCATGGCGAAGGATTGCCGGAATGGATCCTGCGTCATAAATTATTTCAACGTTATGTATAACTAGGACATTGCAAATGATATTAACTCGCATAGCTTATATAACACTGGGTTCGGTTACATTTTTCCTTTGGTTATTCTCAATCTACGGCTTCTTTGCATCCCATGAGCCAGGGACACATGTTGCTTGGAAAATTGGATATATCATCGCAGCCATTATTTTTGCCTTTCTCACCTTTATCTTGTTTAGAAATGGAGCAATAAAATTGAGAGACAGGAGGTGATTTCACCTTTCCCATTCTTAGTTGTCGACAACCTTAAGGATTTCTATTGCATCTGCTCCGTCATCCCCTGACAAATACATCTGTAATGCGTAAAGCAAATCCGGAACATCCTTGAACATAGTGGGTTTTTTAAGATCAAGTTGAATTCTCGAGTTAAGCGTGACGCTCCTATTATTACGAGAGGCTTCTATTATCTGATCAACTAACTCGATGTATTTCTTTATCTGTGGATCATTTGGATACAAGAGAGCTTTGATGCTTTCGTTGTCAAATTTTCTGAGTCTTAGAAGAGCTAGAAGAAGTTCCAGATGATTACAGAAAGTAAGAAGCTCT
>Ga0315336_1007418_pt1 | contig 10508 bp, 8 predicted proteins | sample ASW5metaG_FD_204512 | JGI IMG/M metagenome (GOLD analysis project Ga0315336, IMG submission 204512) | Ammonia-oxidizing marine archaeal communities from Monterey Bay, California, United States - ASW #5 | ecosystem: Environmental > Aquatic > Marine > Intertidal zone | place: USA: California... | reverse complement strand
CAACAAAGCAAAGAGCGTGCCAACTGGAGGTGGCGTGCCCCTAAACCGCGATCAGATGGAGTAATGTTTTGGTGTGCCCCGATAGCCCACTCGTCAGCGTCATTATCCCGACAAAGGACTGCATTGCATTTTTGGCGAATGCCGTCACCAGTGCCGCTTCATCACCGGACGCTGAAAGTGTGGTCGTCGATGACGGATCCAGCGATGGCACCCATGACTGGCTTATCCGCAGGTTCCAAAATGACTACCGTGTTCGCGTGTTCTGCCATCTCTTTGCAGACAGCGACCGCGAAATTTGCCGCCATCAACTTTTGAGGAATGTCACTTGATTCTCCGTAGAGGTCGTAACCGTGGCTAGTGAACGAAACACTACGACCGACCATACGGGCCGCAACAATCGCAATTGTCGTCGCGCTATGGGCAAAATGAGCGTGCACATGCTCGCAGTCTAAACGTCGGCAGATGGCCGCCACCTTCGCGCCGTACCACAACGCGGAACGAGGACGCATCCCGGTAAGCGATCGAGCGAAGCGCCATGCACGCCATGAGCCGATCGGGGAGAGCAGGATCGTCTGCAATGTCTCGAACGACTTGATCGATCTCATTCGCCGTAACTGCGCGGCCAGTTCGCGGTCGATAGGCTGGCCGACCGTTTCTTTTGCACTCAGTACAATGGGGTCGATCTCGTATCCAAGCGCCAATAGCGCTATCATCTCATTACCAATGAAAGTTTCCGAAAGCACTGGAAAGGCCCCCAGCACATAAGCAATTTTCAGTCGTTTGGCCATTATTTATCAGAGCCTCAAAAGTATGGCATAGGTCTTGCTGTACAACCCCATCAACTCAGCAAAACGCGTGCCAAAGGGCTCAGTTGATTAATTGGTTTGAAGTATGATTGTGGAGAAAACCACGCCGTGCGTAATCCGATTGTTAGCGTTGTCATTCCAACGCATAACTGCCTCGCGTTCCTGCCACATTGCCTTGCCGGTATCGGTGCGAATGACGATATCAATATTGTAGTCGTCGTCGACAGATCCAATGATGGCAGCCGCGAATGGCTTGCTCAGGCCGCAAAACAGGACCCGCGAATTCGTCCATTCTCGGTAGAGTTCGGCAACGCCGGCGCCGCGAGAAATTTCGGTGTCCGTCAATGTGAAAGCGAACTGATTGCGTTTTTGGATGCCGACGATATTTGGCTGCCGAGAAAGCTGTTCCGGCAAGTCGAATTTCACCTGAGAAATCCAGATATCGTCCTAAGTTTCACCAATTACCGACACCGGACATTGTCCGGAGAACTCAGGAGCAGCATCCTCGAATACCTGCCAAATTTCCATTCCTTTATACCTAATCAAGCAACTTTCGCCGACTTCGAACGCATCGAACAGCCCTTACCAGCGATTTACGCCGCCAACGTCATTGGTACATCGACTGTTTTGCTCAATCGCGAACAATTTCTTTTGGCCGACGGCTTTGATGAACGTTTAGCCGTGGCCGAAGATTGGGATTTGTGGCTACGTTTGGCAGGCCAAGGCCCGTTTGCCTATAGCCCAAAAATAATGTCGCATTATCTGTTGCGACCAGATTCAACATCGCGTCATTGGCCAAATCGGTTGAAAGGACTGCGGGAAGTCGTTTCCCGCTTTGAAGAAACGGTCGCGGCCCAATCTCCAAGGGTCGTTCACCACGCCAAAGCGCGCCTTATGGTCGCCGAGGCGGAGGCAGCCCGAGCTCAACAAAAGCTACTCTCCGCCTGGGCATTGCACGCCAAGGCATTATGTGGCTGTCCCGAGAAGAGAATCCTAAAGTCATTCCTACACGACGGACTTTGCTTAATGCGAGGCGATCAGATCATCCGTACTGCAAAATGAAGCATCGCATAATACAACGCTGCCCCAGAATAGGGCACCTTGACCTACTTTCCATCGCAGCGCGGATCGAATACTTGGCAAGCAATATCAGTCTAACCAATTGGCTGATGGGTTTTCGAAAACGGCTTCGAAAACCCATTCAATACCTCTTCGTCGTTACGCTTACTGCCATCTTCTTGCAGACGCCCAGTCGCGCCACTGACCATAGCCAGTTCAGTGTTCTGCACCCGATCGAACGCATTGCTTTCTCTAATGACTGGCGACAGCAAACCCAACGCATCGTGAAGCAAGGAGCTCACATCTTTGTATTTTTCCGTTTGGGCTCCGACCCATGCGGCACAATTGCCAGCAACATCTCCGAAATTCGCTACTACACGGCTTATCCGACACAGATTACACATCCGAGCTCCATTGGGTCACGTACCGGCACCTACTATGAGGCTTTGTTGCCGCGCACTCCCGACACCTGCCATCTCTCACATTACGTCGTCGCAGAATGGGTCCCTTCGTCGGCCAAGACAGCGATTTTCACTTATCGAAACGAACAGGTCCGGGTCGAGACCGAGTTACGCGAACCGTTCAGATTGCCTCTACGCCCTTTCTTGGTCGGTGTCACCAACGCGTATGGTGTCACAGGCCATTGCGGCGGCTACTGTCCAAAGGAATCTGAAATTGGTCACAGCTATGCGGCCCTGCTGAGCAAACACCACATTCAACCAATGCAAAATTGGGTTGAATTTCCGCCGGTAAAAAACGGATTACTCGACCTCGACGCCGGTGCCTCAGAACGAGTTTCGTTTCGCGACCTGGTGGTGAATTACAGCATCTATGGACACATTGGCTTTCCAAGATCGCGCTACTACGTTGAGCCAATCGCTTATTTGAAAGCGCTGGAAAGAACGATTCATTCGGAAGGCTTGGTCGGCCACGCTTGGGTCTACGTCGCAGACGAACCCACCGACATGGAAGCGCTGAGAAACGAACTCGCGCTTTATCGCCGTCATGCGCCCAGTGTATTGACGATGGTCACGACACCCTATAGCGCAGACCTGGCAAAACTGGTCGATATTTTTGCACCTGTCATCAACCACTTGGGCCGCCGCGGCAAGCCACGCGCCACGGCTTATCACCGGCACAATCTATGGCTTTACGCCTCATGTATGGAGTCGTGTGGACCCAATCGTGCGGCTGGGCCAGATCTGGCAAGGCGACCCGGCCCAGATACGGGTTTGCCAGATTTTCTGATCGACAGACCGGCCTCCAGACTGTTTTCGTTTTTTAGTGACGCTAAGGCCCTTGGTGCCAGAGGCGCGTTTTATTATGAAGCCACGGAAGGTTATCGGCTGGTCGCCGACAGTGTTAATCTTCTAGAAGATCCATGGAACTTTGGGGGCAATGGCGATGGCTTGTTGCTCTATCCAGGTCGCCCAGGGGAATTCGGTTTCGACCGTCACCGACCGATTCCGACGGTTCGCTTGAAACTCATTCGTCACGCCATCGAAAACTTTTGGTAGCTGTTCACCCGGTCCGTCTTTTTACATACTCACTTGCGTTGCAACAAACGGCGCAAAAGCGTATATTATCGTTGAATTCTTCGGCGACAAATCTATTATCCTGGTGATGAAGACATCAACGCAAGCTGACACCTCGGTCAAGACCATTCTCTTGGTAGAAGATTCACCGACGACAGCTGAAATGTACGCTGCGTTCCTTGAAAACGCCGGCTACCAAGTCGAGAAAGCGGGCACAGGAAAGCAGGCAATTGAAGCCGTCGAAGGGAAGGAATATAGCCTTTTGCTTCTCGATCTGGCGCTGCCAGACATGGACGGCATCCAAATACTGAACAAACTCCAATCTAGCGGCCACAACCTGCCGACAATCGTGATCACGGGAAACGGTTCCGTCCAGCGGGCCGTGGAAGCTATGCGACTTGGCGCAATGGATTTCATGATGAAACCTTGCAGTGCCGAAAAATTGGGTAAGTCTATCAATGCCGCGCTCGCCCGACGACAAGCCTCGAAAAAGAACCCATCAGACTCGATTGACGCTGCGCCCGAACAAAGCCTGCGTGGCCCAAGCGGTTTCCTTGGCTACTCGCCAATTATGCAAAATGTATTCGCCCTGATCGAACGAGCCGCACAATCTAACGCCTCCGTATTCATAACCGGCGAATCCGGTACCGGTAAGGAATTATGTGCACAGGCAATTCACGATAGCAGTCCACGGCGAAATGATGCTTTTGTAGCGATAAATTGCGCCGCGATCCCCCGCGATCTCATGGAATCGGAAATATTCGGGCACCGCAAAGGGGCATTCACTGGCGCTCAGTCAGACTACGAGGGCGCGGCTTCGATGGCAGATGGCGGCACTCTCTTCCTCGACGAATTGTGTGAAATGCAAATGGACCTTCAGGCCAAACTGCTGCGTTTCATTCAAACCGGTGTCTACAAGCGGTTGGGCGATTCAAAAGAGCGGAATACCGATTTACGGTTCTTATGTGCCACGAACCGCGATCCGCTATCAGAAGTACAAGAAGGACGGTTCCGCGAAGACTTGTATTATCGGCTGCATGTCGTTCCTATTCATATGCCGCCTTTACGAGATCGCGACAATGACATCGATATGCTGGCCAATAGGTTTCTCAAGGATTTCTCGGTAATCGAAGGCAAAAAGTTCAAACGTTTTGATCAACCCGTCGCAAATGTCATCACAAGATTCGGTTGGCCCGGAAACGTCCGGCAGTTGGAGAACGCCATTCGACAGATCGTGGTCTTGAACGACGGCGAGAACGTTACCTTGGATATGTTGCCTGCGGCTTTGCAGAGTGCAAATAGGTCTTCATCCGAAATTGTGGCCGAACCAACTTTCAGCGCGATTGAAGCTGATAGCAGCGCCATCAAAGATCTCCTAATTCGGCCGCTTGATGAACTCGATATGATGGCCATCGAAGCCGCAATTGAGAAATACGATGGCAACATCAGCCGCGCGGCACGAGCTCTTGATATCTCAACATCTACAATCTATCGAAAGCGGCAGGCCTGGGAACAGCACCACGGCAAATTTGTCTTACCCTTTGACTAAGTCCAATCGAAGGACCCGGATTCGAGATAACCACGATCTCGGCAATAGCGAAAGAAAGAATGCCAACACCACAGTGGCTGCGATAATTGCCGTTCCTAACAACAAACGATGGATGTCGCTTTGCGCTTGGCCGATAAGCGTGGTTCCAACAATCGCAATCGCAAATAAAGCCAGCAAGGCAGAGGGTCGGTACCGCAGCGATCTCTGCGTCTGCGACATCTTGTAAGTCGCCAATAATCGACCGCCGAGACATATGGCACCTGCCACAACCACGCCCCATACGCCAAATTCCGGTATAAGGAGGAGAAAAAGGCAAATAACTGTAAAGGCCGTTACGCCATCAATAACGAGCACCCGCCATGGCGACCGTGCGCTGTAAAGACCGAGATTGACGAGGTTCGTCGCCGTTCTGAAGCCAACCAGTAAAGCAAGCCAGGGCAGATAAACGACGGCCTGGTGATAACTAGGCGGCGTCATGATTTTTATCAACATAGGGCCACCACACGCTATCGCCAGGATAGCAATTACGACGCACACCAAACCGATCTCTGCCGTCCGCGCCACCGTAACCTCACCGCTGGACTCGGAAAGTATGGCGAAGCGGCGCGCGAACCACCACATTTCAAACGGCTGCAGCAGCACCGCCGTCATCAAGGCAAACTTCGCTGCAACAGCGTACGGCGCCAGAACTTCGGGGCCAAGAAAAGCAGCAAGCAGCCAACGATCGCAACTGCTCAGAAAAAACATTGCTACGCCGGAGAATATTAGAGGAGAGCCGTATCGGGCGTAGTTGCTCCAGCCTCGTGGTGAAAACGAGACGCCGACGTCTTTGAGGAAAAGGCTGCCAAGTAACAGCGTCAATGTAATACAGGCGATGAGCCCGGCCATCATCACCCCCACTATGCCTCCACCGGCCGCCAGAAGCGCGGCCGCGAGGGATGCCTGCAAAACCGCCCTCCCCGCCGTGCCGACGAAGTAGTGGCCAGGCCTGTCAGTGAGCCGAAACCAACTTAGCGGCACCAATATCATCGCCGAAAAGGACAAGGCAGCAAGCAACAGACGAACCTCCATCAACCCTATTGAGCCTGGCATAAATGCGTGGACACTGGGCGCCAAGATCTGAGCCAACACGAGGAATATGGATCCAGTAATTATTGCCATTCCGAATAGAACGCGCGCCGTATTGCGACTTGAGCGAGATTGTCCATCTTTCCCGGCGAAACGAAACAAAATGTCGGCTAAACTTAGCCCAACAATTACCGACACCAAGTCGGCCATGGTTTGCAGGACATCTAAGCGCCCGTAGTCCGCGGGCGAAAGATGATGGGTGAAGACCGGAACCATTATGAAAGAAATGATCTTGGCGACGCCTAACGCACCGGTGTAAGCGGCGGCATGACGAAGACCGACGGGCAATCGGCTTATTATCAATTTCATACTCATAGGTTCGTTACCTCAGTATTGCGAGTGCCTGCTGCGGCGTTGGCGATATGACTGGTGGCAATAGTTAAGCCGAGTATTATGTAAATGGGCCACGTAAACGCCTGCGTGAGGAAACTGCCGCCGACACAGAAACCGATCGTACCGCCCATCAAGCCTCTATTTGATGCCGCCAATACGGGATAGAGTTTCTCGAGATTCGCTATCTGCGACTTGGTCTTCCGTTGGCGCTGCAGAATGGAGAGCACCATCCATCCAAATAGGATCAAACCGACAAAACCGGCCTCGCCCAATACGCCAAACCAGGTCGAATGCACGGCATGGTTTAAGCCGTCCCAATGGTCGCTGTAGAAGAAATAGTTGAGGTAGAAGTTGTCCAACCCGACGCCGGTGATTGGATTTGCCATTGCCATCCGCACGGCGGCGCCCCACGCATAAATGCGCCCCATAGCGGACTCATCGATGCCCTCCTCGTGCGATCCGCCGGACTGCCGATCGCCAATATCAGACAAGCCAAAAAGTGCCAGTGCTGCAAAAATACCGACAAAGATTAAGATGGATTTCGATTTGATACGCTCGGCAACGAAGACGCCGGTAACTGCGACTAGACCGAGCAAACCGCCCCGGCTCTGTGTCGCCACGATCGCAGCGGCGACTGCACAAAACACGAGAAGCCCCAAATATCGGTCTAGTCGCGGCAACCCGCGCCCCAAGGCCGCGGATATGGCGAAACTCGCACCAAACAATAATACCAAGGACAGATCGTTCGGATCACCGAGCACAGAGCCAATGTCGCGTCCAATGGTGACCCGGGTCCCTTCTACAAGACCAATGCCTTGAAGCTTGTTCAACAGCGCCACAGTCGCAATAAGTCCTGCAGCAACGACTATTATGAGATTGCCGACCCGAAGGTCGCGTTCCCGATTGAACGACCAGGCCACCGCAAATACCATAATCCCGATTTTGATGTAGGTATCCTTGAAGTAGGATAATGAATTTGCACTGTTTGTCGCCGCGAGTATTCCTAAACATACCGCTACGAAGAACATGACAAACGGCGTGAACAACGGGTCCCAGAATACTCTGATGCGCTGAAATGCAATTGACCAAGCAAGTGTTACAAATGATGCTAGAGCCAAGAGCTTCGGAAGTTTGAGCGGCTCCAACACAGGCGCCGCCTCATGCAGCCGAAAGAACGAAAAAATGATAAACGCAAGACACGCGAGATAGGTGACACGTAGTCCCACAATGGCGACAAGCGGCAAAAGCGCCAACGCCAGGCCCGCGATAGGATGAGGTACAGCCGCCCAAGCGAAAGTCATAATGCTCACGATCAATAAACCGGCAGCGATTTGACTGTGTGCCGTGGTCATGCCGCAAACACATCGCGGTATGCTTCTACCATTCTGCTTTTCGTACCGGTCCTGAGGACGAACGGTCTTGGATCGCGGCGATGCGCATCTTGCAGCAAACGCCGACACGCAACGGCAATGCTCGCAATGTTCGTCGGCTCGAACAGCATGCCTGTTTCGGGACATGTCGCCTCCCGGCTCCCGCCGACGTCGCTCGCGCAGACCGGGATGCCGCAAGACTGAGCTTCAAGTAAACTAAGCGGCAGCCCTTCCTTGAAACTGGGCAGGCAAAAGAGATCAACGGCGTTGTAAAAGCACGCCATGTCCTCTACGTGCCCTAGGAAATGGACTTTACCATCCAATCCCGCCTGCATCGCCTGGCGCTCGAGATCTTTCCGCAGGCGACCTGACCCGGCCAGCGCCAAAGCAACATTCGAAAAACGCGAGCATTGAATGATTTGAGCCAGCGCAGCGATTGCCGCGGCCTGATTTTTTACCTGTTCGAGACGTCCCGCGACGCCAATGATTGGCACATTGGCTGGAAGTTTGAGCTTGTTTCGCGCTGCAGTCGAACAAGATGGTGCAAACTTTGTTGTATCCACACCGTTCATGATGACGGCTTCGATTTTTCGCATTCCATGCTGTCGAAGCGCATCAGCGACGCAGGCAGCATCGGCGACTAAACGCGGCTTTAGCAACCGGACGGCACGTCGCGTTAGGGCTGCTTCGCGTCGATCATCCAGATGCCATGCATCATGTTCTGTATGAACAAAGGCTTTGACGTTTACTAGGCGACTAGCCAGACCGGCGTAGAGTAGCGGACCAATATGATGCGTGTGGATGTAACCAACCGATCGCTGTCGAAATACCCTAGCCAACCGAAATGGCAAAGCAACATCCCGACCAGGAGACTTGTCCAAAAAAATCAGCTGCTGACTGCAGGACCGTAAAATCGGCCACTCTTGGAAGGCCTCTCGTCGATTGCCTTCGAGACTGATGATGACTGACTGTTTGCCAGCCGGTAGAGCGGCTGCCAAGTCAAGTACCAGTCGCTCGATACCACCCGGCCGCATGTGTTGAACAACTTGAGCAAGAGCCAACTCGGTCATGACTTGCTTCTCCAAAATAACGCTTTGCGACGCCGAGGCACTTCGTCGGGCAGCAATCCCTCGGCGTCAAAGCCAAGATGAGGAAGATATGGCACTCTGGTTATGACGGTGAGGCCAAACAGTGTTTCGACTTCGTCGCGACGACGAAGAGTCGTGTTGGTGATTTCCGACAACGCTATCAGAGCAATTGCCATAGCTACGGCTGCGACTAGTCCGCCCGCTGTAAAGACAACTTCAGACGGGCCGATCGGCCGTGTAGGCGAACTTGGTTCGTCGATAACTTTGACCCGTTCCGGCGCTTCAAACTTGCCGAGCGCGCCCGTCACCCGCGCCATCTCTGCTCTTTTCATGAGCTTGGTGTGTATTTCTTGCTTGACCTCGACTTTCCTTTGCAACTTGCCTAGGGTCGGCTCCATTTCCCCGAACCCGGCTATGGCCGCGTCAAGCTCGCTCACCTCACGGTGCAAACTTTTGACTTGCCGGTCGAGGTCGAGCATCCGTGCTCTCGCGTTCTGCACAGCCTCAATTTGTGAGACAAGCAACATATGAAGCCCACTATCCGAAGCACTTGACGTAAGTATGGCTTGCCAGAGATTCTTGAAGGGACGATCGGTGATATTGTGCGCCTGGCTAAGCAAGGCATTTCGCTCACTGGCTAAGCGAGTCAGTTCTTTGTTCGCCGTTCTGACGGCTGAATGACGTTCAGTGTAACGCGCGCGCAATATTGCAAGATCAGCCGTTGCTTGAACAATTTTTGATTCGATTTGTGAGACCACCGGATTGGATTGCGATAGCCGGTCAAGCAGGCTTTGCATATGCGCCTTCGCTCCGGCTAGCTCCGTACGTTTCTCTGAAAGAACAATCTTCAAATCAGCCAGGCGGCGAACGTTGCCGGAATGAAGGTCTGGCAAATTGCTAGCATTCGAGGAGATAAAACTACTCAAGGCTCGCTCGGACGAAGCCAGATTTTTGGCGCTTTGACGGAGCTGTTCATCTAGGAATGCTATCGAGCCGGCCATCGATGAACGTTCCGGCGCCATGATTTTTTCGATGAATTTTTCTGCCACGGCCCGAAGCGTTTCCACAATGTCTTCGCGAGATGCCTGTCGCAACGACAATTCAACAAGCTCACTACCGATCAGGCGCATTTTCAATTTCGAGGAGAGACGATTGAGCTGGTCTTCGCGCTGCTCTGCGGAAGCGTTCGCCTCTATGAGCTCAAGTTCGCGCGCTACGCTCTCCAGTACATGCCGGCTATGTAGCAACGCGTCGAGGGAGTTGATCCGGTCCTTAATGCGCGTTTCGACGGCAAAATCTTCTAAAAAAGGGTTATGTTTCGCAGCCTCTTGAACAAGGATCGTCATTTTGCTTTCGTACCGGTCGGCACGCAGGTAGCCGACAGCTGTTCCCGCAATAGGAAGAGCAACCAACAATGTCATGATGAGATACCGCTTCTGCCAAGCCGTCAGAAGCCAAAGATATATCAATACCATCCAGTTCGAGCGCGTCATATGCGTCTATCCACGCGTATACGAAGCTTGCTCGAATCAAGGTCGGACACTGGCCGAACTTGCACGCGGTATTTCCTACGCTGAAAGTATCGCGCGATCGCAGCGGCTTTGCGAAAGGCCGTGATCCGCGCACTGTGTGGATGGGCA
>Ga0315336_1007417_pt1 | contig 10512 bp, 11 predicted proteins | sample ASW5metaG_FD_204512 | JGI IMG/M metagenome (GOLD analysis project Ga0315336, IMG submission 204512) | Ammonia-oxidizing marine archaeal communities from Monterey Bay, California, United States - ASW #5 | ecosystem: Environmental > Aquatic > Marine > Intertidal zone | place: USA: California... | reverse complement strand
ACGTTAGGTGTTAGACCTTGTAAGATCTAACACCTAACGTCCTGACCCCGTCCGAGCCCCCGTCAGATGTGTCCGGTATTTTCTGTAAACGGTTTCTCGACCCTGGGACTAAGACCCTGCAATGACGGCCCCGAAGGCCAATACCGAAACGCCTCAACAGGCCCTCCGCCTCGCAGTCAGCGGCGATGCGGATGCGCTGGAGTCCGTCGCCCGCACCTGGCGTGACCGGATCCGACGCTGGGCCTACTTCGAACTCGGCGACGCGGGATTGGCAGAGGACGCCGCACAGGACACTCTCGTGAACTTGATCCTCTACATCCACCAGTACGACCCCGAACGCCCCTTCGGCCCGTGGCTGCGCACCATCGTCCGCAACTGCTGTCGCAAGCTCCAGGGCAAGCAGGTCCGCCACGCCCATGTCGGACTCGAAGAGAGCCATCTCCGCGTAGTCCCGGATCCGACTCACCGCATCGAGGCCCGCCGCGCCGTCGAGGCCTTCTCTACCCTCTCACCACGCCAGCGAGAGGTGATCCACCTGGTAACCAGAGATGGCATGACAGCAGCAGAAGCTGCGAGGGAACTGGAGATTGCACCGGCGACAGCTCGGGTACTCCTCATGCGAGCCCGCAAGGCCGTGCGCCAGGCGTTGGGGAGGAAGCCATGAGCTGCGAGCACTGTCGCGAAGAGCTGATGGGCCTCGAGCCGGCCGAGTTCGACTCCGTCGAGCACCTGAAGGGCTGCGAGGCGTGTCAGGCCTTCGCCGCCGAGATCCTGGCGATGGACGAGGCCATGGCCGACGTCGCGGACGACTTCGCCGAAGCCGGGGATTTCGAGCGGGAGTGGGTCGCGGCGAAAGGGCAGGCGGGTTCCGCTGCCAACCGGACCCGCTGGTGGTCGATGGGCGCGCTCACCACCCTGGCGGCGGCGGCGGCGATCCTGTTCGTCGTCGTGCCGGAGATCGGGCCGAAGGCTCCCGGACCCGATCCCATGGCGAAGCCAACAGTCGCCGACCCTGTCGCAGCGGAGCCCGAGCCCAGTCCTGAGCCGGTGGCCGAACCCCAGCCCAAGCCCGCGTTCAACCCCGCGCCGCGTCGCCCCTCTCCCAAGCCCCGCCCGCGACCGACGCCCCGACCCGCAGCAGCGCCGGCTCCCGCGCCGTCACCACCGCCACCGGTTTCGACCCCGGTCGCCGCTCCCGATCCCGAACCCGAACCCGAGGTGGAGGCCGAACCGGAGGAGGCCTCAGAGCCCGAGGCGGATCCGTCGCCGGCGACCCCCGACGAGCCAACGGCCTCTCCCACCGAAGATCCGATACCCGAAACGACCCTCACGCTGACCGTCGTCGGCGAGGCCATCGCCCTCGAAGTCCGCTGCCCCAATGGCCATCGGCAAGGCACCCGGGGCAACGGCACCCTCTCGCTCCGCGGTCTGCCGCCCCAGAAGTGCGATCTGTTCATCGGTGCAGAGCGGGTCGGAAAGGTGCAGGGAGACGGCCGGTACACCGTCTCCAAGAAGGGAGACACCTGGACGATCTCCAGGGACTAGACGCGAGAACCCACCTTGGCCCACTCCCCTTTTCGGTACTCCCACCACCCCCAGACCATCTTGATCGCGAACGCGAGCGGGAAGGCCCCCCAGATACCCCACAGTCCAAATCCCAAGGGAAAACCCAGGATGTAGCTCATCGGGATCTGAAACAGCATCGTCGTCGTCACGTTGATCCGCAAGCTGCGACGGGTCGCGCCGGAGCCCTGGAACATGCCGACCCAGCTGATCCAGATCCCGACGATGGGCATGCCGTAGCCGAGCACCTTCATCCAGATGACCGAGTAGTCGAACAAGTCGGTGCCCGGGTGGACGTTGAAGATCTCCACCAGGGGTCCGGCGAAGAAGATGAAGGTCATGCCCAGCGCGGTCATGATGAAAGTGCAGAGCACGAGACTGGCGCGGATGACCCGCTTCGCCTCCTCGATATGGCCGGCTCCAAGCGCAGCTCCGACCAACGCTCCCGTGGCCTGAGAGATGCTCATTCCGGGTACGAAAGCGAGGGCCTGCACTCGGAGCCCGATGGCGTGAGCGGCGACGGCGACCTCGTCTACACGGGCGAGGAGGCCGATGATGGTCAGGAACCCGGCGTTGAGGATGACCATATCGAGGCCGGCGGGCCAGCCGATGCGGACGATGTCCTTCACGAGGTCGCGATCGACGGGAAGGATGACCAGATTCGGATGCACGCCGGGCACGGCATCGCGGTGCAGGAGAAGGTACATCAGGACGGCGGCGGCGAGCTGCGAGAGCACTGTACCGATGGCGGCACCGAAGATTCCGAGGGCCGGCAATCCGAAATTACCGAGGATCAAACCGTAGTTGAAGATGACGTTCAGCCCGTTCATGAACACGGCCACAAAGAACGCCAGCCGCGTATTTCCGACCCCGCGGAGCACCGCGGCGTAGAGGATGTTCAGGTAGTTGAAGGCGGTCCCGAGCAGCAGCGGACGCAGGTAGTCGAGCGCGCTCCCCATGGCCGCTTCCTCGGCACCCAACAGCATCAACAACGGCACGGCGACGACGTTGCCAGCGATCGCCACGAAGACGCCGAGCACCAAAGTGAGTTGAGTCGATTGGTGGAGGATGTGGTTGACCCGCTCGTCCTGCCGCGCCCCGTGGGCTCGGGCCACGAACGCCACCGTTCCCACGGTGAGCCCGATCATCGCCACCATGAGCAGGAACACCAACTGGCCGGCGTAGCCCATGCCGGTGAGGGCATTCTCGGCGTCGGTAAGGCGCCCGACCATGGCCGTGTCCACGGCCAGAGCCAGGACCTGGAGCACGTTCAGGCCGATGATGGGCCAGGCGACATCCACGAGCCGTTTGGTGATGTCCCACTGGCTGGATTCTGGATCGTCGACCATCGTCATTCCCCCACGGGCTATCGGCTGGCTGTGAACGTGGCAAAGTGCACCCCTTGTTGGAGGACCACACATGACACGAACCGCACTGGCCATCCTGGCGTTCACCGTCTCCTGTGGGGGAAAAGGTGATGCACCGGACTCCGCGGACACGGACACGGACACGGACGCCGACACCGATACCGACGCGGATTCCGACACCGACACCGATGCCGATACCGACTTGGCGGGAGGGTGTGCGGGGACCGCATACGAGACCGATCCTCTCTGCACCGAGTGGATGGTGAACGACGACGGAGAGGTCGCTGTCAACCTCACGGACCCGACGGGCGGTGCGGTCGACGTCAACGTGCAGGTGGTGAACGTCGTCGACGATGGCGGGACCGACTACGTCGCCATCGAGGCCAGCGGCGTGCCCAACTACAGCCATGAGGTCAGCGCCGCCGACATGGCCTTCCTGAACGACCGCTTCGCGACGTACCCGGGAGACTTCACTGGTTCGGTGCTGATCTCCCAGGGAGAAACCATCGAATTGGGTCAGGACATCGGCTACGACAGCAACCAGAACTGCAACAACAACAACGCCTTCGGGTGGTGGCCGCCGGGACCGGAGTGCCCGACCGACCAGCGGTACGACATGCAGTTCCCGGCCAACCCCTCACCGGCGACTGGCGATTGCTACACCGGCCTTGGCGAGATGGGTCTCTTCGTGAACGGGACGGCGGTCTACAACTGGTTCGACGGCATGACCTACGCGGGCATGGACTGGCACAACCTGGCGCCGAAGTTCGAGACCTGGGACGTCGGCCTGTGCGGCGGCCACGCCCAGATGCAGGGCGGCTACCACCAGCACGGGATCCCCAACTGCCTGGCAGAACAGCTTGGCGAGAACGGATCGGGGCACTCTCCCATCTACGGGTTTGCGGCCGACGGCTACCCGATCTACGGGCCCTGGCATGCCAACGGTGTCGCCACCGAGAGCTGCTGGACCGAGCGCGACTACGAGGATCCGCTCTCCGAGACGGGATGCGGTGGGGCCGGAGTCCGCAGCTGCACGTTGAACGACAACACCGATCCCTCCGCGGGCACGACCCAGATCGCCCTGGGGCCCGCCACCTTTGACGCCGTCACCAGCCTCTCCGGCAAGCAGATCACTGCGGTCTCGGGGGTCTATTACGAGGACTACTGGTTCGACAGCACCTGCACCGCCCAAGGCGACGAGTACCTCGACGAGCACAACGGCCACGACCACGACAGCTACGGCTACCACTACCACCTGACGACGCGTTTTCCGTACAACGTGGGGCCGACCTTCTACGGAGATCTCCCCGCCGGCGGATTCGTCACCTGCAACGCCAGTCCCTGGTGAGACTCCCCCACCACCCCGAGGTCGTCCAGGGCCTGCGAGTCCCGACGGTCGATGACCCCTGGAGGGTCCTGATCAGCGGCTGCCTGATGGGGTGGAGGACGCTCACCGACGGCACCGACTACGGCCGCGGCCGCCCCCGTTGGTTCGCGTCTCCCCGGGTGGAAGCGGTGCCGTTCTGCCCCGAAGACTACCGGCTCGGAACCCCGAGAACGATGCCCGACCTCCACGGCGGAGACGGCTTCGACGTCCTCGACGGCACGGCCAGGGTGCTGGACGAAAATCGGGAGGACCTCACCGAGCGCGTGCTCGCCGGGGCCATAGCGATGGTCGAGCTGGCCCGGGAGCGCGACATCGACTTCGCCCTGATGGTCGACAGGAGCGGAACCTGCGGCAGCCAGGTGATCTCGGTCGGGTGTCGGCTGGAGGAGCCTGTCGATCACCGCAAGGGCGTCGGGGTTGCAGCGGCCGCTCTCCTCCGCGCCGGATTCCACGTGGTCAGCCAGCGGGACTTCCGGACGCTCGAGTTGCTGCACGCGAAGGTGGAGGCCGAATACCGAATCGATCCGGCGGCGGTGGATCACCACAACCATCCCTGGGTCCTGGAGAACCTGCCATGAGCTGGCTGACGGGTGGCTGTCACTGCGGTGCCGTCCGCTTTCGGGTGCGGACCCAGGACTTCACGGCGGTGAAGTGCAATTGCTCGATCTGCGCCATGAAAGGGTTCCTGCACTTGATCGTCGCAAAAGATGACTTCGAGTTGATCGCCGGCGAGGACAACCTCTCCGAGTACAACTTCAACACCGGCGTCGCCCGGCATCTGTTCTGCTCCACCTGCGGAATCCACAGTTTCTACGTGCCTAGATCCCATCCGAATGGATTCGACATCAACGTGAGCTGCCTCGACGGCGACGCGGCAGAGCAATTCGTGATCTCTCCCTTCGACGGCCGGAACTGGGAGGCTCACGTCGACGAACTGGGGTAGTCTGAGCCCGCATACAGGAGAGCCCATGACCCCGATCGAGACCGCAGAGCGCGTTCAACGCGTTTGCAGCCACGTCATGTCCAAGGTGGATGTCAGCGCCATGCGCGACATGAACCGCGACGACGTGCCCGGTTGGCTTCGGCCCCGCGTCGTCGAAGGACTCAACGCCATCTACCCGGACTCCACGGACGCGGTGGGCTCGATCCTCACCAACCGGGTCCTGGACCAGATCCTCGGCCTCGGCGCCCTCGAGCCCATGCTCCGAGACCTCTCCATCACTGAAATCCTCATCGACGGCCCCCACGACGTGAAGGTCATCCGCAGCGGCGGCGACCCACAGCCGGCCCCATCCGTCTTCCACGACGAGATTCAGCTCCGCCGGATCATGGATCGAATCTGCAATGCCATCCACAAGCCGCTGAAGAAAGGGCGCGTGCAGGCCACAATGGGCGACGGAAGCAAGCTGCACGCCTGGCTCGACGACGGTGACGTGAAGGCCCACATCATCCGCCCGGCCTAAGGCTCGCAGTAGGACTCGGTCGCGGCAGCTGACCGACACAGGGCCAGCGCTTTGGTGCCGTCCTTGCTGGTCGCCCGGGCGTACTCCAGCCACTCCCTGGCAAAGACCTTTGTTGTGGCGCGATGCTCCTCCTCGTCCTTCATCTGCTCTGAGGCTGCTTTCCATAGGCTCTGGGCGGCAACAGCCCGCACCTTGTACAGCGTGAACACCCGGGAGGTGTAGGTCTCGCCCACCCAGACGGTCCGATTTTCGAGAGCGCGGTTGGCCCAGAAGATCACACCCGGCGCCCTTCCAGGCAGGTTGCGGGAGAGGTGGAGCGCATACCGGTAGCAGAGATCGGGATCGCTCTGGTCGTACGCGTCCAGGTGCCGTTTGAGGAGCTTCGCCCACATGGGCACGTTGCCGGTGGCGTAGGCGTTGGCCATCAGCACCCGCGAGATCTTCCCGAGGAGGGTCATCTTCAGGGGCTGGGTGAGCCGGTCTTCGAGACAGGCGATCTGGTCGGCGGTCAGGCGACCCATGAGGGCCGGTGGCTCCAGCGCGATGAGGTTGTCACACGTCACCTGGTCCGACTCCTCGACCTCATCGACCTCGGGCTCTTCCACGACTTCCTCGAGATCGGCGACGGCCGGTTCGTCCTCGACTTCCGGAACGACCACCACTTCCGGTTCCTCGACGATGGCCGGGATCTCGACGATCTCGACGACCTCGGGAGGCTCCACGGCGGGAGCCTCCACGGGGTCAGGCGCGTCTTGTTCCTTGGGGTCAGGCGCGTCTTGTTCCTGTGGTACTGCAGGAGCTGGTGCGGTCGAGAGCGACGGAACTCTGGGGACCTTCGCGCGCTCGGCCGACGCCCTTCGGACCGGAGCCGGCTCAGGCTCGGCCGAGAGTTCGTACTCGGAGAGCGACCCGAACACGTCTTGTCCCGGGCGCAGCTCGAGGTCGAAAAAGTCCACTGGTAGTTCCGGATCCCCACTGGCAAGAACACGCACGTCATCGGCAATGCAACCGACCCACCCGTCCTGACAGGGGAACTCCCGTTCCTCGCCGAGCTGCTCCGCGGTGGCGATGGCGTCGGCGAGGCCCAACCGCGGAACCGCGCCCACCGAGACCTGATCTTCGAGTGCGGCGAAGTGCGCCGAGGCCCGATCCAGCTCTCCGTCCCCGAACCAGATCATCGCCTGTGTCGCCTGATATCGCCAGTTCTGCCCCTTGGGCATCGCCCCGATCTCATCGAGCAGTCCCTGAGCCAGCGCCGTCATTCCGATGGACGCCGCCCGTCCGGCCCAGAGAAGGAGTTCCTCGTTGCGGAGGTCGACGTCGGACAGGGTCGGAACCACCTCGCTGGCGGTCTCACAGCCGGACCGCCGGTCGCGCATTGCCCACAAGGCGCTGGCCTCCGCAGTTCCCGGCATCGCCGGATCGGCGTCCTCGAGGCGCCGTAGATACTCGGTGGCCACGGGCCCATCCGCCTCGTAGAGCAGACCGATGGCCTCGTCGCTCTCCAGGTCGATCAGGTGCACCTGAGCGGCGAGGATGAGCCCCTCCGAGAGCGACGACATCGCGCCATGAACCCGGACCCCGTCGGGATCGTCGTCGGCAAGCGCGACCAGCGACCGGCGCAGCAGGGTCTCCGGCGTCTGCTCGACGTCCGCAAGCGCGATCTGGGCGGCGGGAAAGTCCCCGTCGAGCACCAGTCCATAGGCCCGCCGCGTGGCGTCCTCGTTGGCGTCCACCGCCTCTCCAAAGAGCGCCTGGCAACCGCCGAGCGCAGCTATGGCCAAGATGAATGAACTGTTCATTATATGCCTCCACCCTCAACTACCGGGGAGGAGGCAAAAGCGTTTAGTCCAGATCTCTCCGAATCTCAGCCAGGGCATAATCAGCCGCTCGAGCCCGATCCGCCTCGACCTTTGCGCGGCGCTCAGCGGCCAGCCAACGGTGCCAATCGCGCTCATGCCCTCCGGACTCGAGCGCCAATCGTTCGGTCTCCGCCGTCTGTGCCGCGGCGCGTGCCTGGGCGCGAGCGACGGACTGCTCCGCTTCGAGCCGGGAGCGGGCTTGTTCGAGCTCGGCCCAGCGGAACTCCAGCGACTGCTGCTCCTCTTCGAGCTTCAGGATCTGCTCGTCGAACTCGACGCCCGCGACGCCCGCGACTTCGGGAGGAACGTCCGGTCCCGCCATGTCGGGGGCCATCGCTCCGCCTCCGACGGCGAGCACGACCGCAGCGGCCAGCGCCACCCACCTCCACGGCTTCGGCTTCGGAGCCGATACAGCTGCGGCCTCCTCCTCGGCAACGGCCCATGCGGAGTCGAATGAAAGCTCGGGCAGTTCGCCAATAATCCCATCCTCGAGTGCCTCGGTGTCATGACGGAGTTGGTTGGCCATCGCCCGGCAGGCATCGCAGTGCGACAAGTGCGTCTGGAGCTCGGCGAACTCCTCGACGGGAAGGGTGAGCAGGTTTTCCTGGAAGATTTCGCAGCTCATGAGTCCCTCAAAAGCTCGAGGACGTCGGATCGGCGCGCGAGGAGTCGCGTCCGAAGCGCCCGTCGGGCCTGGTGGAGTGTCGCCCGCGCGGTTCCGGGTGCCATGCCCAGAACGCGTGCGGCTTCGGTGGGTTTGAAGCCCTGTCGGTCGCAGAGATCGAGGACCTCGCGCTGACGGGTCGGGAGTTCGTCGAAGGCCTGCAACGCGCGGGTCGCAGCCCGGCTCAGGTCCACACGACGGTCGAGATCTGGCCGTGCGGAGGTCTCGACCTGGGGCGCCTCGCGACTGGCTCGTTTGCCCTGGCGAGCGCGGGCGTCACGCACGCAGTTCTTCACGACTTTGTACAGCCAGCCGCCGAAATCTCGATTCGGATCGCAGCTGCCATGGTGACGAATCACCCGAACGACCACATCCTGAGCCGCGTCCTCGGCCAGGTTGCGGTCTCGGAGCTGGACGGTCACCCAGCGGAGAATCGTCGGCCACCAGCGCTCGGTCAACTCCCGAAGTGCGCCTCGATCCCCAGCTTGCGCGCACCGAAGCAAATCGGCATCGGATCGGTGAGTGGCATGCGTAGGATTCCCCATCAATCCACACTACCGAGTGGGCCTGCGGAGCGTTTAGTCTCCATGACAGATTTGGAGGATTCATGTTGTTTGCATTGGCCTGGCTGGCCACGGCCACGGGCGCTCCGTGCGGCATCGGAGACACCGACGGCGACTCCCTCCTCGACACGGCGGAGGACCTCGATCTCGACGGCGACTGCGACAACGATGACACCGACGGCGACTTCATCCCCAACTATCAGGACCGCGACGACGACGGAGACGGGGTCGACACCGTCTGTGAGGTCCCAGTGGGTGCCAATCACCTGGCGACCGACTCCGATGGCGACTCGATCCTGGACACGTTCGAACTCATCAACACCATCGGCGACGCCGATCTCGACGGCGGGAACACCGGGACCGGCTGCTACGACCCGTGGGACCGGGACGGAGACGGCATCGTCAACCTCATGGATGACGACGACGATGGTGACGGATTAACCACCTTAGAAGAAGGCAATGGCGACGTAGACTGCGATCTGAACCTCGCGCCAACCGGAGACACCATCCCCAACTACGTGGACGTCGACAGCGACGGAGATGGCATTCCGGACGCCACAGAAGGCGCCGACGACGACGATGGGGACGGCATTCCGAATTACCTCGACTGCACCAACGACGGCGTCTCGGGGGACAGTGATCTCGACGGTCTGACCAACGGCGACGAGGCCACACTGGGCTCCGACCCCTTCGACCCCGACTCCGACGACGACGGCGTGCTCGATGGCGTCGAGGTGCCCGACCCGACCAACCCCCTGGACACCGACGGAGACACAACGCTCGACGTATTCGACACCGACGACGACGACGACGGCCACACCTCCCGCGACGAGACGGGATGGATCTGCGTCAACGGCGGCGACTGGGTCCTGCGTTTCGACTTCGTGGCCGGCTGGCTGCCGACCTGCGTCGATGACAGCCAGATCACCGACTCCTACCGCGACACCGACGGCGACGCCGCGCCCGACTACATCGACGACGACGACGACGGCGACGGCGTGCTCTCGGTGGACGAGGGTGCGTACGACGCCGATAACGACAGCGACGCCATCCCCAACTGGCTCGACGCCGACGACGAGGACGGGCCGACGGGAGACGCGGATGGCGACGGCTTCATCAACGAAGACGAGGAGGCGGTCGGCGCCAACCCCCTGCACGTAGACACCGACGGCGACGGCATCGACGACGCAACCGAGGGCCTGGAGAACGACTCCGACAACGACGGGGTCATCGACATTCTCGACGACGATGATGACGGGGACGGGATCCTGACCGTGGAGGAGACTGACGCCGACGCGGATGGGGACGGCACGCCCAACTACCTGGATCTGGACTCCGACGGAGACGGGGCGACAGACGCGAACGAGGGCGCGGACGACGACGACTGTGACGGGACGGAGAACTACCTGGACGCGGACGACCTGGACGGTCCCTGCATCGAGGAGGAGACCACGGACACGGGCACGCCACCCGAGCCAGAGCCGGAACCGGAGAAAGAAGAGGACACCGGCTGTGGCTGCGCAACGACGACCGGCCCCAGTCCGATCTGGCTTCTCGGCCTCCTCCTTCTCCAACGACGACGGATGGGGTCAGGTATGAAGGAACAGATAAAGACGCGCTGAGAGAGTAGGTTCTACCTGGAC
>Ga0315336_1007416_pt1 | contig 10513 bp, 6 predicted proteins | sample ASW5metaG_FD_204512 | JGI IMG/M metagenome (GOLD analysis project Ga0315336, IMG submission 204512) | Ammonia-oxidizing marine archaeal communities from Monterey Bay, California, United States - ASW #5 | ecosystem: Environmental > Aquatic > Marine > Intertidal zone | place: USA: California... | reverse complement strand
TGGAGCTGTTCAGCTAGCAATGGATGCGCACCCGCCTCCCAGGCCAATCGACGTCCGAAAACGGTATTGTGTGCCGTGCCTGTAAACCTGAAGTTCTATCCGCCCGTCTACATGGAGGGACCGTTCCGGTTCGGGGACTACGAGCTGGTATCCAAGCTCGGTGAAGGCGGCATGGGGCAGGTGTTCAAGGCGTTTCGACTCAAAGAGGTCGGCGGCAAGCAAGTGCGGATGCCTACGCCGTATGCGCTCAAGGTTCCCTCGTCGCAGTTGCTCCGATCCGATCCCAAGATCGGCGACCAGATGCTCGCGGAGGCCGTTGCCGCATCGCGGGTGCACCATCCCAATGTGGTCAGTCTGCTCGATGTGGGCGAGGTCCACGGCATTCCGTTCTTGGTGATGGACTTCCTGGACGGGTACGGGTTGGACGAGATGCTCGAAAATGGAGCTCTGCCACCCCTGTTGGTCGTGGATGTGGCGTTGGCCATTGCCAGCGGCCTATCGGCCATCCACGGAGCCGGACTGGTCCACCGAGACCTGAAACCGAGCAATGTATTTGTGTTGAGCAATGGCACATTCAAGCTCCTCGATCTGGGAATTGCCAAGGCGGTCGATGCGCAGACTCGGCTGACAGGGACCGGGATGAGCAAGGGAACCCCGGGATATATGGCGCCCGAGCAACTCGAGAAGGGCGTTCAACTTGACGCCAAGTCCGACCTGTTCTCATTCGGCGCATTGGTGGCAGAGATGTCACTGGGTGAACCGGTGTTCTATGGCGCAACACTCATCCAGCTTCTGATGCTGATGACGAAGGCGGAGGAGCATCTCGCTCGGGAGTCCATTGGCTCCCGAGTCAACGGCCAATGCCGTGGACTAGGGGATCTGGCGTTGCATTGCATGCGGATGGAACCCGAAATGCGGCCGTCGAGTGCTGCGGAGGTCGTGGAGGCACTGCGCGCACTCCGAAGTACGGCGTTCTCAGAAACGCCCGAAGCTCACGTTCCGGTACGACCGGACCCGGCTTCTCTGGTCGACCGCTACCCACCCAAACCGGAGGCGACAAACCAAGCAACGCCACCACCCGGGGCCGCCAAGCCGAAACCCGCTGCAAAGACGCGAATCGTCACGCCCTTATCCGGCGCACCGCCGAAGAAGAAGAAGAAGAAGCGTCGTCCCGAACCCGTCAACAAAACAAAAGACCTCACGCGGCCCGTGCCAAAGCGTCCGCACCAGGGAAAACCGACGCCAAGGAACGACATCGAGAATCCTGTCGATGAGGTGGAAGTAGATCTTGACTGGCAGCCGCAGCGTCGTGATTGGATTTTCCCTGCGATCGCGGCCGTCGCGTTCGGCACCGTGGCACTCGCGAGCCTTGGTTTGGCTGGCTTTGCTCTTCTCACGGATGGTGACACCCGAACTATCGAGGTCTTCGCGGGTTTGGGGTCGGGCGTCCCAGTCGACGTGCGTCTGAATGGGGCATTCGGCAAACCAGGCGAGACGACGACCGCACGCGTGTTCATCGTTGAAGAGGCCGGAGCCGCAACGATCACATACGCGGCGGGAGAAGGGTGCTCAGTTGATTTGTGCCCAGGCTCCAAGTGTCAAGAATGGTGCGTCTACGGAGAGCGAGAAGTGAAGGTCGCCCCTCTCCTCAGCTATCAGTCAGTTGACCTCAATCTTTCCTATGGGGCCAGTCACGTATTGATCAGGACCGCCGATCTCAGCGCTGATTGGCGGATGGTGGCGTTACTCGGCAACGTGAGTGGACATCGCACGAAGGATGCCATCGAATTTGGGTCGGTCTTGCCCGGGCGGCACCAACTGACCATAAAGGTCGGGGATTGCTCAAGGGCGCCGCCAGGTTGCTGGCCCGAAGGCGATTGTCCGGAAGGTTGCAATTCGTTCGCGAGCCACGTCGACGTCCCGCCGGACACGAGGCACATCGAGAAACTCAATATTCCCACCCCGGTGATCTCGCGTCTTGAGGCCATGAGGAGGCACCTCGGGGACCAGGCGCCCTGTGAGAGCGGGCCGAATTGCTGGTCGGCTGCACGCCGCCACCAAGAAAATGGCGACGCCACGACCGCTGCCACCTTTTTCAAGACGTCTTGCTTCCAGGGTTTCATGCCGGGATGCGCTTCCTGGGCCGAGGCGGGTATTGCCGGCGACGGGATGCGCAAGGAGATGGCCGGAGGTATCTCGCTGTTGAAGCGTACTTGTGAACAATCGGAGTGGTTCGTACCCAAATCAAGTCAGGCTGTTGGCAGTGGCCAGGCTTGCGCGGCTCTGGGCAACCTATACGGCTCCGGAGAAGGCGTACCAATGGACGGCGTGAGAGCCGCGCAGCTCCACGATCTGGCATGCTCCCTGGGATACGAGGTATCGTGCAACTAGTGGGGCGGGTCAGGAATTCGCTTGCGGAGGCGCCCGGCCGAACGTGGCGTTCTCACGCGATGCTCGGCCGAGACGATCAAGTATCGCGCTCACTCCCTCAAGGTGAGGACGGGCGAAACCGGGCTCTTGCATAGATCGCCTGCAACGAACAGATCCAGGCCTGTTTCGACCTTTTGAATGGTGCACAGAACGCCACCGTCGTCGAATGTCGTCAGGTCCAGCCAGTCATCCTCGACGACCTTGAGCTTGGCTTCGCCAGCCGCATTGACCAGGTCGATCTGTTCGATGGCATCCACCAGTGTGACAGATACTTGCCATCCGAACAAGTCGCGGCCGCCGTAGGGTTGGGCGGCCAAAGCCGAATACGTGATCTCTCCTGTTTTCCAGGTGTCGTCCGCCGGGTCCAGTTTGTGCACTACGATCTGAGCGCCCGGCGCGCTCGCGAATCCCTCAAGTCTTACAGTCCCGTCCGCGTCGATCGTGTCGTTGTTCTCGTGGCTCGTGACGCAGGCCGAAGCCATCATCGCCGTCAGAATCGCTGTTGTAGAGAATAGTCGTCGTTTCATTGGTTCTTTCCGTGGGTAGATCTGAGCTGCCAGAGTGAGCCGGCAGCCCAGGTTGGTGTTTACACACGCCATGTCTGCAGGGAGCGTGCCACCCTCGCAATGCCGAGAGTCCAGGTACAACCGACAGCCTGAACGGGGTCTCCGCCCATTCGGGCGCCCATATGTGCGCTTGGAGCCCCGATCATGTCCCTCGGGGACAGCCTGCGTTGCTTGGCGCCGACCGCGAACGGAATCCGACGGTCGTCGAACGCCTGGACCCGCCTCCCGTGCCAATCGACATCGAAAAGCGCTGTTGTGGGCCGTGCCCGTAAACCTGAAATTCTATCCGCCCGTCTACATGGAGGGACCGTTCCGATTCGGGGACTGCCACGGTGGTTTGGACCCTCGGCGCCGGCTGTCCCGTCGGGCCATGTCCGGGTTCAGAGTGTCCTGTCTGGTGCACTGTCGTCAGTGTCGATGTCGATATTGCGCCCGGCGAAGGCCATCAGTCCATTCCAATATCCCTGTCCAAGCGCCGTTGAGCTGCAAACATGATGTTGAGGAAAGAAACAGCGCTTGGCCGACTTGAGTGTCGGGGAGGCCGGAGGCCGATTTGTCGTCCAGATCATTGGATCGGATTCACGGCTCCGATACCTGCCACCGCCTGTCGTTGGCCTTCTTCGCCAGGGCCTCCGCCAGCATCTGCTCGGCGATGGTCGTGGCCAATCACCTTCACCCGCCGCGCCTCGAAGACCCGGCCCATGCCACCGGAGCCACCAGCGACAACAACTCGTAGTCGCCGAAGCGAACTGGCTCCTCGAAATTCTACCGCGGCTCAAACGCTCATCGCGTATCGGCTGATGGAGGTGTCTCAACGGCATCGCGGGTCGTCGGCACCGGTGCATTCCCCACCAGCGGATGCGCAGGAATGCGGCGACTTCACGGTAAACCCGACGGAACAACAGCAAGGCACCTGCCATCGCCTGTCGTTGGCCGTCTTGGCCAGCTGACCCCCCAGTGACTCGAGGACCATCATTTCCCCGGTCGCCGCTGCGAACCTACGGGCCGATTGGTTGGTCGGGTCTGCTTGTAGAACCCGATAGAAATCCTGCAGGGCTTCACGTTTCTTGCTTGCCCTCAACGCCTCAACACCTTGCTCGAAGAGCTCGTCCACCGCGGCTGGTTTCAACCCGGCCGGTAAATCCAAATGCCAGGCGAACTCCCTGGGTTGAGCAGGCGGGATGGCGGGTTCCGAAGTCGTCGTCGCCCACCATGTGACAGACACCAGCCCCACCAATCCGAACACGCCAAGGAATGCGACAGGGAGAATACCGGCCATCGCAAACCCAACCCTGCGGAGCACAGGGGAGGGCTGACTCGCCACCTTGTCTTCAGCGTGGTCGGTCTCGACAACGGAGGGAGCCATGGCTGCCGGAGGCTCTTCAGGCGCGGCGGTCGGGGTGGCTGGCGATGTGGGAGTTGATGTCGGCGGGCGCGGGACCGGCCGAGTCTTCTTGGGCATCGCGGGTTCGTCCTGTGGGACCGGCCGAGTCTCCTCTGGCGTCGCGGCCTCGTCCCGCGGGACCGGCCGTGTCTTCCTGGGCGTCGCGGCCTCGTCCCGGGGCGGGACCGCTCGAGTCTTCTTGGGCGTCGCGGCCTCGTCCCGGCGGGGAACTATGGGCGTGATCTGTGCGGATAGCGGCGGCGATGACGCCAGCGGGACTGCCCTCGGCGCACCTGTGGAGATCCGTTCGATGGCGGTCCGAATCTCGGCCGCGCTCTGAGGGCGCTCGCCGGGCGACTGCTTCAGACAGTGCAAAACAACATCACCGAGGCCCGGACACACCGCGTCGACTCGTGAGCCAATGCTCTGTTCCACTACATGCGCGTCGGCGCTGGACACCGTGCGGAAAATGCTCATCAGCGTATCGCCGACAAACACGGGTTCCCCGAGAGCCAACTCCGCCAGGGTCGCACCGAGCGCAAAGAAGTCGACCTGGACACCCAGATCCACTTCGCCGTCGAGCTGCTCGGGGGCCATATATCCGGGAGTCCCCTTGCCAATCCCCGTCGCTGTCATGCGCGTCGTGGCGTTCACCGCTTTGGCGATGCCGAGGTCCAGGAGCTTCACCTCCCCGTATTCGGTGCGAAACACGTTGCTCGGCTTCAGATCGCGGTGAATCAGACCAGCCCGATGAACGGCCTCCAATCCCGCACAGAGCGCCGTAGCTACCGCGAGCACATCCTCCGCCGCTAGCGCCCCTCGCTCCAGGGTCTTCTCGAGGCCCTCTCCATGAAGCAACTCCATCGCAATGTAGGGAATGTCTCCCACCATTCCGACCCGCTCGAGCCGGACGACTGCGGGATGGCGAACCGACGCAGCCGCGCTGGCCTCCCGTACGAACTGCTTGGCCATGGTCGGGTCGTTTCGGAGCAACTTCGCGTCCGGCACCTCGACCGCGGACTCCACCCGCACGCCGTGGGCAGAGCTCTCGGTTCCCACGCCCAGGAACACCGCTCCCATCCCCCCTTCACCCAAGCGCGACTCCAGGCGAAATGGGCCGAAATCACAGGGAAGCTGATACGGGTACTTGGTCAGGTCCAAGACACATTTCCATAGGGTCGATAGAGGCCGAGAGCATACGTGCAAGCGCCTTCCATGCCAATCGACGTCGGAAAGGCGCTATTGTGGGCCGTGCCTGCAAACCTGAAGTTCTATCCGCCCGTCTACATGGAAGGACCGTTCCGGTTCGGCGACTACGAACTGGCGTCCAAGCTCGGCGAGGGCGGCATGGGCCAGGTGTTCAAGGCGTACAAACTCAAGGAGGTCGGCGGCAAACAGGTGCGAATGCCCACGCCCTATGCGCTGAAGGTGCCGTCGTCGCAGCTTCTGCAATCCGACACAATCGCCGCCCAGATGCTCGCTGAGGCTGTCGCCGCGTCGCGTGTTCACCATGCCAACGTGGTCAGTCTGCTCGACGTCGGCGAGGTGCATGGAATTCCGTTCCTGGTCATGGACTTCTTGGAAGGAAAGGGGCTGGACGAGGTCTTGAAGGCCGGGCCCCTGCCGCCAGGGAAAATCCTGGATGCAGCACTGGCCATTGCCAATGGATTGTCGGCCATCCATGCAGCCGGACTGGTGCATCGCGACCTGAAGCCGAGTAACGTCTTCGTCTCGAGTAATGGCGGGTACAAACTGCTCGATCTTGGCATCGCCAAAGCGGTCGACGCCCAGACCCGACTGACCGGCACCGGCATGAGCAAGGGCACGCCCGGGTACATGGCGCCTGAGCAACTGGTGGCCGGTGAGCACCTCGACGCGAAGTCCGATCTGTTCTCCCTGGGCGCCCTGGTGGCCGAACTAGCGCTGGGCAAACCGGTTTTCTACGGCGAGACCCTGATTCAACTTCTGATGTTGATGCCCGTCGCCGAAGCGCATCTCGCGTCAGAGCGCATCGGACCTCGCGTGAACCACGTGCAGCCAGGCCTTGGCGATTTGGTGATGCGATGCATGCGCACGGACGCCAATCAGCGGCCGGGTGCCGACGAGGTCGCGGGGCTGCTTCGCCAACTCGGGACGGCTCCACCCAACCTCGAGCCTCCGCAACCACCAGGACCGCCCAGGCCCAAACCCAAGCCGCCACCGGCGAAGCCCAAGGTCGTGGAGGCTACGCGCCCCGTCCAACAGTCGAAAAAGAAGAGACCCAAGAAAGTGGCTCCGACCGCGGAGAAGCAGACGCGCCCTGTCCGTCGACCGCCTCCGAACGAGAAGACGGCTCCGCCCGAGGCCCCACCCTCGAAACCGGATGTCGAGGAGGACGACGACCTCGACTGGCGGCCCAAACGCTCCATGGTTTCCCGCGTCGCAATGGGGGTTGCAGGGCTTGCGTCGTTCGCTGTCGTGGCCGTCGGCGCTGTCGGCATCGCATTCCTGGTTTGGCCCTCCGGCCCTCCGGGGGTGACCATCTACCACGGCCTCAAGGACACACCCATCGACGTTCGCATCGACGGCCAGACTGGGGATACGACGGAGAGTCTGCCCGGCTGGCTCTTCTTCGATGACGTGCCATTGGGTACGAGTAAGCTGGCCTGGGCCGCTGGTGAAGGCTGCCTTGTCGCCACTTGCCCCGGCTCTGAATGTCCAGTGTGGTGTGAATACCGCGAGCGCGACATCGAAGTCACTAGCGATAAACAGCTGGAGAAAGTCAACCCGATCCTGGTCGGTGTCGTCTTCGTTAAGACACCCCAACTGAGTGGAAGAGCGCCTGTGACGGCGGTTCTGGGTGGCATCGAGGGGCGACATGGAGGTGACGGCATCAGTTTCAGTCCAGTCCCGTTTGGTCCGCATGACCTCCACATCACGGTGGGGGAGTGCTCGACATCGGACGCAGGCTGCTGGCCCAACGGCACTTGTGCGAGGGGCTGCACCTCCTTCCAGGGGCAACTCGTCGTTCCCGCGGAAGGCTGGTTCGAGACGACCCTGAGAATCCCCGATCCCTAGGTCGCGCGCCTGAAAGCGCCTCCCGCGCCAATCGACGTCGGAAAAGCGCTATTGTGGGCCGTGCCCGTAAACCTGAAGTTCTATCCGCCCGTCTACATGGAGGGACCGTTCCGGTTCGGCGACTACGAGCTCGAGACGAAGCTCGGCGAAGGCGGCATGGGCCAGGTGTTCAAGGCGTTCCGGCTCAAAGAGGTCGGCGGCAAGCAGGTGCGGATGCCCACGCCATACGCACTCAAGGTGCCATCGTCGCAGCTGCTGCAATCCGATTCCGCCGTCGGTCGCCAGATGCTCGCGGAGGCGGTCGCCGCTTCGCGGGTCCACCATCCGAACGTGGTGAGCCTGCTCGACGTGGGCGAGGTCCATGGGATTCCCTTCCTGGTCATGGACTTCATGGACGGAAAGGGGCTCGAAGAAGTCTTGAAGGCGGGGCCCATGGCACCCGGGCAGATCGTTGAAACGGCAATAGCCATCGCCCGCGGTCTTTCTGCCATTCACCAAGCCGGGCTGGTGCACAGGGACCTGAAGCCAAGCAACGTGTTTGTCGCAACGGATGGCAAGATCAAGCTGCTGGATCTGGGAATCGCCAAGGCGGTGGACGCGCAGACCCGGCTGACCGGAACCGGGATGAGCAAGGGAACGCCCGGGTACATGGCGCCGGAGCAGCTGGTCGAGGGCGTGCAGCTCGATGCGAAGTCCGACCTGTTCTCCTTCGGCGCTTTGATGGCCGAGCTCGCGCTGGGAGAATCGGTGTTTCGCGCCGCGAGCGTGATTCAACTCGCGATCTTGATGACCCAGGCCGAGGAGCATCTCGCTGCCCAGTCGATCGGGTCTCGCGTGAACAACGTGCTTCCGGGGTTGGGGGACCTCGTGTTGCGTTGCATGCGAAGGGACCCGCACCAGAGGCCGGCCAGCGCCCAGGAGATCGCCGGCTTGCTCCGCGCGCTTGGAAAGCCTCGGCCGGAGCCAGAGCCAGAGCCAGAGCCGGAGCCGGAGCCGGAACCAGAGCCGGAACCAGAGCCGGAGCCGGAGCCGGAGCCAGAACCAGAACCAGAGCCGGAGCCAGAACCAGAGCAGAAGCCTGAACCCGTCGATGCGACCCGTCCTGTCCAGCAGCAGCAGCCTCAACCCGTCGAAGCGACTCGTCTTGTCCAGCAGCAGCAGAGAAAGAAGAAGAAGAAGAATAGGAAAAAGCCAAAACGGATTCCTTCGCCCAATGAAGCGGCGACACGCCCGCCGCGCCAACGCCCGCCGAACGGCGATGTCAAGCCTCCGTCCGAGTCCTCAGAGAGCCCCGCGGACGAGGAGGTCGACTGGCCACCCAAGGGTGTGGGGTGGCCGCTGGCCGCTCTCGGCATTGGTGGCGTCGCCCTCGTAGCGATGGTGGGGTTGGCCGGTATGGCGGGTCTCGCCTCGTTCTCCGGTCCAGCCGTGCAGACCAGCCGTCCAGTGACCTTTCAGATCACCGACCTGCCCGAGAATGTGCCATTCGACCTCCAACTCGAAGACGCCGCGTTGCTCCAAGCTGCCAGCGACGTCATCTACTTCAAGAGTGAGGCAGCAAGCCAAGGCCTGGAGGTCGTCTCGGTGCGTCGCGGCAACCACTCGCCCATCATTCACGTCGAGACCAATGAGACCCTGGCCGACGTTCAGCGGTTCTTCCGCCCCGCGATGGAGGACTATGTCTACAGCTCTTCCGACGGCAACGTGCACGCCTTCAAGATGACCGACGCGCGGCGAGACGCGGTCAGGGACCGAGCCGTCAGTGGAAACGGGCAATCAACGGGGTCGAATCGCGAGTTCGATCATGTGCCGGTGGGCGGGGTCAAGGTGGCCTGGGCGGTTGGCAGAGGCTGTAATGTCAGGTCGTGCCCGGGGTCCCGGTGCGACGCGTGGTGTCAGCACGGCAAGGTCGACATCGTTGTCGCCGCGGGAGAGGGTCGCCAGACTGTGCCACTGCCCTTGAATGCGCAGGTTGCCCGTCCCGTGTTGTTGAATACGCCGAATCTCAGCGGCGATTCAGTGTGGGCAGATTTGGGTGGAACCAGTGGCGATGCGACGAACGGACGTATTGACTTCGATTACGTACTTCCAGGCAAACTTGGCCTCGTCGTAATGGTGGGAGACTGCTCCAACACATCCATGACAGAGGGCTGTTGGCCAGATGGCAAGTGTCCCGAAGGCTGTGTGTACTACCAGGGAGACCTTGATGTACCAGCGGGCCGGGAGCGATTCGAGGCCACGCTCGCTATTCGCGAGCCTCTAGCTTCAGCATCATCGGGTGTGCGCAGTGGTCCTGTTATTGTGTTTTTCAATGGCCGCGTAGGCGACCCCCTGAAGGTGGATGGCAAGGTTGTAGGCAACCTTCCGGCTCGCATCAATCTGACTGAGGGCTTGCACACGTTCTCGCTAGCCGGCCCGCAGGGCGACTTCCAAGTAGAAAAAACTGTTAGGCTCCCGGACAACAAAAGCACTACGATCCTACACATCGACAAGTAGCAAGCATAGATGGATCTTACGCCTCGTCTGCAAGCTGGGATCGGAGTAGTTCTAGCGTGGTTGGCGGTTCCGGCAGCGTGTTCGCCGACTCGATGGTGCATCGGATCGACAGGTTGCCGATCTCAAAGGAATCGCCTGATTGCAGCGTTGCGTGGTCCACTCTCTCGCCGCGGACGCTGATGCCGATGTCGCTGCCGAGGTCGAGCAGGGTAACGGAACCGTCTTCTTCGGTGTTGGCGACAGCGTGAAGCTCATCGACTTGCTCGCCTGCAACCTGGAGCATTGCGCTGCTACCACTCCCAATTGTGATGCTCTCTTGAGAAGCAGCCCGATTGAGAAGTGACGACCCGCGATAGGCCTCGAGAGTCACAACGACTTGTCTAAACTCCGGCGAGATCGGAATGTCGTCTTTGGTATTTGGAAAGGGCTGTCTGGGGACCGGTTGGGTCGTTCGTGGGACTTTCCCAGTTCTTGGCGGGTCGCCTGTTGGGCCGGAATCCGGAAGCACAGTGGGGTCGTTTGCATACCACTCGTGGAGGCCTCGTGCACCGCCCGGCAGGAGGACCAACAAGGCGCCTTC
>Ga0315336_1007415_pt1 | contig 10515 bp, 6 predicted proteins | sample ASW5metaG_FD_204512 | JGI IMG/M metagenome (GOLD analysis project Ga0315336, IMG submission 204512) | Ammonia-oxidizing marine archaeal communities from Monterey Bay, California, United States - ASW #5 | ecosystem: Environmental > Aquatic > Marine > Intertidal zone | place: USA: California... | reverse complement strand
GACCGGCAAGAGCGAAAAAGTTCGCCCCGCACCGCTCACCAACAATGGTTCATCGGTGACCTTGTTGCAGACATCTTCGATTCCCCGAATCACCTCTGAACTGAACTGCTCACCGACGCCAATGCTCATTGCTTTCAACACGAGGCCGGCTGCCTCGTTGGCGTAGTCGAGCGTGCCATCGCCAGCCATTTTCATAACTGGGTTCGGGTTCAGATCAGGGAACTTGTTCAACACCTTCATAGCGGTGATATCAGTTCCATAGACATTGACGAAACCCTGATCTTTGAACATCACAGGTAGCAACGAGTAGGTCTTGATTCCTGCCGAAATCTCGAAAGAACCCGGCACGTCTTTCGCCGACTCTTCCATCAGATTTTCAAACAACTCTTCGGGAATCTTCTCGTCGTTCGAAATACCCAGAGCCGAAGTTATAGCTTGGCTTGCTGTGTTCGAATAGAGAAGGACACCATCGAAAGAAATCCGCAAGACTGGATTCGGGTTCAAGTTAGGAAATTTGTTGATCGCTTCGAGCTGATCGCGCAACCGACTGTGGGCCGCAGCGTTAGCGCGTCGTGCAGAACCGACAACAGTTGCGCTGGTCAGCAGCGAAACCGTGAAAGGAACCATAACCGTAAGCGGAATTTGCCACGCCATTCGCGACGTCCACTCACCAGCGAGAATCGATGCACCTTGAGTAATTGCAACTAATGTTGTGCCGACCACAATGGCAGTTTTGAGAGCTCGTCTTATAACTCGACCGTCGCGTAGATCGCCCAGCCAGATTCGCGTTTGCATATTCAACAACTTGGTGTATTTGTCCCTATTTCCGGCTCGCAGCTTACCGGAACCCACTGCCACTTGTGTTCTATTCCGTCGGGACTTTTAGGTCGGCAGCCCCTGCGGTCGACCTTTTAGATTCAGCGGCAGTCAAAAGGATGCGAATTCTCAGTCTGAAATTGCCCGATTCACCATCTCGTCGGCGGCGCCTGCGAACAGTGCTGTCGCTGACTCGCGCACATGCAACCACCAGTAGTCGAAATAGATACCAACGTCTCTCAACAATCGCCATCGAATAAAAACCGGGAGCACTTCGAGTTCATATGAGGACATTGGACTCGACGAAATATAGGTGCGCAAAAATTCAGAACCCGTCTCGACGTCTGGCTGAGGATCACCACCTTGAGGTGAGAATCTGGTTAATGCACCGCCCAGGTCGAGTAGCCGAGATGCTCGTATCGAAGTGTCGAAATCGAACACTCCTGTAAGGGTGTCGCCAGTGAACTGGAGGTTACGCATCCGATAATCACCGTGGCACATGAACTCGGGCAGCTGATTGAAATCTACTGTCGTCAACTCCTCAGCACTTCGTTGAGCCATCGATAGAAGATCATCGCCATCCTCGCCCAAATTTTTCGCAAGATATTCGACTCGTGCTAGCCATATGGCAGGTTCGATAGCAGGCAGAGTTAACACAGGCCAATCTCCTCGCACGCTCTTCGGAACGAAATCTCTGGTCGCTCTGTGGAAATCAGATAAAACACCTGCTGCCTGTCGGATCCGTTCAGAGTTGACGATTGGCCTCCCTTTGGGCGAACCGTCGCCCATCCACTTGAACAGTGTCCAACCGGCTTCTTCATTCCAGTAATTCGGCTGACCATCGTTAGTAGCGACTATCTGTGGTGCGAGTTCGAAACCTTTCGTTTCTAGCTGCGTAAGAAGCTCTGATTCGTAGACCAGATTCTCAGCCTTTTGGGGGCGGTTGCTCTTCCGAAGATCAAACAACTTTCCCTGGTGTTCGATCTTGAAATGGATGTTGTACGAACCAGTATCGAGCGCAGTGACGGCAGCATCACCAAGGCCGTACACATCAAGCACTTCCTGCGTCACGGTGCGTGCGTCATCCCTCAAGCGGATATCGCTGTAGTCGGGCATGTCAGGATCGGGAAAGTGTCTGAGAGACAACGGTTGGCTGCTTCCGATAACGTGCGAAAAGTTGACCAACTTTATATCGTTCCCGATAACGTCAGAGAGAAATCGAGTGTTGATTATTAGGCATTTGACTCGTCATTACAACCGAAATAACGATAGGCTGCCCACATCCAATCCAACCCCATGTTTGGCAACTGAAAACAACATGACCACACGATCAAAATCGCTAGGCATCTACGCTTGGCCTCCGCACATTCAAGCTGAGGGCGTTAACGCCGTGCTCGACCATTTGCAGGCAATTGGTGCAACGTCGGTTTCGACATCAACATATGTCGCCGAACCAGCAGCCGACGGTGAGGGAGATCGACGGGAGCCACCTCAAAATGGCAACAAAGGCCTAGTTCGTGAAATCGACCGACCACTATGGGGACGGCAGGCACTTTATCTCCACACCGGTCCGAGCTTTGATCACGATCCAAAACTCTACTCAGGGCAGAAGTACGCGCCACCTCCCGCAAATGACCTAACAAAAAAGCACGGCCACGTTATCCATGATTTTCTCGCTGAGGCAAACAAACGTGGACTGAAAACGTACATTCAGACCTCGCCTTCTCGATTACCTACCTTGCGTGAGGGTGTCGATGCATCTGAACGTGTAGCCGACACTCCCCGCCTACCGTTCGACAAGCTTCCGACCAAGCGAATGGAAAATTTCGCATCGCTGGCAAGCCCTGCGGTACGCGACTACATGGCCGCCGAAACCGTAGACATCCTTAATGAATACCCTGAGGCTGACGGTCTTTTGCTCGATCGAATGGAACAGAGTTTCTACACGTTCGACGACGCATTTGTGGATTACGGGTCGCACGCTCGCCACGCTGCCGAGGTGAATAATCTTGATTTCGATGCGATAAACGATGCCGTTGCTTCGGCACTCAAGCGATTCGCCACAGTGACCAACGAAGGACTCGACTCAATCGACTCCAAGCTCGACATACCAATTGCGTTCCCGGGACTGACCGAAAGCCAGCATGCAGGGATCGATCCACTGAACGACGCGATGCGTCTTCGATCAGCTATCACTACCAACTTTCTAAGAACTCTTCGGGAGTCGGCAGATAGCGTACGAAGCGATGTGGAGCTAATACCGATCACGTTTCCACCGCCTCTCTCCGTCCTCACAGGCGTCGATTTTTCGGCTTACTCAAAGTACGCCGATGCGGTAATGATCAAGTTCTTCACAATGCATTGGCCGCTCATCGTAAGGTACTGGACGGAGGGCATCACGGCGATGAATCCGTCGGTCGATCCCAACAAGGTCGCCAGAGCTGTTTCGATAGCTCTCGAACTCGAAGATTTACCATCAAACATCGCTAGCGACTACGCCTATCCTGAGCCGACAACACCTCACCGTGCGGGAACGAATGCGCAGATCAACAAAATCAAAGTCGCAACAAATCAGGCGAATAACATGCCGATACTGCCATCCGTGCACGGATATGGACCGTTAGACGATGTTGAGCGTCGATGGAAAATTGGTTGGGAGACGGGCGATTCGGGCATGTGGGTGAATCGATACGGCTACCTCAGCGAGCCAAAGTTGAACCTGCTGAAACGAGTAACTTCGTAACTTTTGGTGAGTCCAGCACAAGATCGAATCTCGGTTCTAACCCAATTTCGGGTTATTGTTATTTGGCTTAATCACTGACAATCCGCGAATGGCTACTAGTTCAACCTGAAACTAGAGCTTCTTTGCGATCTTCATTTTGATATTGGGAGCGTCTCGTAAACATGCCTGATTGGTGGCTGGAAGCGACTCTGCCGACCGTGGTGTTCGGTGTTCTATTCGCCCTTTGGGTGTTTATCCCCGCGCCTGATGGTGAATCGGATTTTGCGAGTCGATTACGCGATAGGTTCCGCAAATAATGTTTGCTTCCGCCGATCGAAAACGACTACTCGTCGGACTATTGCTGCTAGCCGTCATCATGGGCCTATTTCTGGCATTTAACCGTCTACCGAAAATCGGTATCGTCGGTGAAGACCTCGATGCGGTTAAGTCGCCGACTAGTCAGTGTTTTCAAGGCTTCTGTATCGAACGCGACCCTGGCGTCAGCTTCGCAACCCGCTGGATCAAATTTTCGATCACATACCTCCGACTTGTAACAGTGGGAATGACCTTCGCATTCCTCACTGCAGGACTTGCCGAGGCTTTCCTTTTCTCAAAATCTGTAGGAAAAGGATTACCAACTGCCGGGGTATTCAGACGAACTGTCCAAGGAACAGTTGCTGGTGGGGTGATGAATCTCTGCTCAGCATGTATCGTCCCCGTCTCGTCAGCGTTCCACAAACGTGCGAGCATCGAAGGCGCAATCGCAATGGTGCAGGGTTCGACAACCCTCAACATTCCCGCACTTGCCATGGTCTTCTTCGTATTCAGCCCGGTACTAGGATTCAGCAGGCTGATTTTGGCGATCGTCGGCGCGTTGATAATCGGGCCGATCGTGGTGCTAAGTGTTCGGCGTGATCGCGTGAAAGCAATTGAGATTCCCGACACATACGAAGACCCCGTAGATCGCGCTGGCTGGGGAGAAGTCCTCGGCCCCGCCTTCAGACACTGGGCCAAAGCGAGCATCGGGTACGCCATTCGACTTTCACCAATCATGATCCTCGCCGGGTTTGCGAGTGGGTTGGCGATCCAGTGGCTCAGTCCAGAAGTAGTAGCAACCTATTTAGGCAACGACGTTCGAGGTGTTCTGCTCGCTGCGACGTTCGGCGTATTGATCAACGTGCCGTTGTTATTTGAAATTCCACTGGTGGCACTACTCCTACTGCTCGGGATGGGAACCGCACCGGCAGCGACCCTACTGTTCAGTGCAGCGGCTGGCGGACCGGTTACGTTCTGGGGCTTATCGAAGCTGATGCCTCGCAAAGCACTAACAACGTTTGCCTCGGCGACCTGGGCCGTGGGAGCGCTTGGTGGAATCCTTGTATTGGTCGGTGGAAACTATTTCTGGGAAGAAGCCGGGCTTAGCGACCGGATAGCCAATGCTTCAGAAACACGAACTGTCGAGGAATTGTTCCTTGCTTCTGGAGCCGACCCGGTTGATGTCACCGACTACACCGCCGTGTTCGATGGTGTACCAGCGCCAAACGAATTCGCACCGTTCCAAAATATCGCTCCGCTAATCGGCACTGAAGCTCTCATCGAAAATCGCTACCCGGGGGTGGCAATCTTCGATTTCGACCGTGACGGTGATCTCGATTTCTATGTGACTTCCGGAGAGTCGAACGCTGTATTCCAAATCACACGTGGCGGATCAAATAAGCTTTTCAGGAACGATGGCGATAGCCAGTTCACTGAGGTAGCGGGTATCGCAGGTGTTTCAGCCGAAACCTACAACTCGACCGCCGTTGCAGCCTGTGACCTCGACAACGATGGCTACCAAGATCTCTACGTTGGTGCGCAGGGTCGTATCGGCGACAACCTCGACTACCGCTCTCTGGCGCAGAATCCGCTTCTCGCCACGGTCATTCAAGATCGACTGTTTCACAACAACGGTGATGGAACATTCACCGACGTAACAGCGAACGCGTTCGCCGCTGGTGCCAACTCACGATCGGCTGCGAGCATCGCGTGTGGCGATGTCGACAACGATGGCTGGCTCGACATTTACGTGGGCAACCGCGCCGACCAAGATTTCGTCCGCTTCGACACCTCGCGTCACCACGGACACTTCAATACGTTCTTCCACAACAATGGCGACCTCACGTTCACCGATCTAACCGCCGAAGCAGGACTCATATCTCCACCAATCTGGATGCGCGATATCAGCGGCAACCCGATCACATTCCCAGCTCCAGGCAACACATCAATAGAAGGATTCGACATCAGCGTTACCGATGCGAACGGCAACGTCGTCGGTGATCCGGCGGGTCAGACCTGGACCACGTTGATGTTCGATCACGATGCCGACGGTGATCTTGATCTTTGGGTCGGCGACGATGGTGATCGCCTAAAGGTTTACCGCAACGATTCAAACCCGGCCGGTATAACTTTCACACCTATCGAGGAATTGCTCGGGATCGACCAACTCGGTCAATGGATGGGCTTTGCGCTTGGTGACTATGACGGTGACGCCGACCTCGATGTGTTCGTAACCAACATGGGTTTCCAGCCTCTTGAACGTCCTTGGCCTGCCGTTCCGTCTGCTGACTGCGCCTACTACCACTCGACTGATACTGGAACTTGCTTCCATGCCTTGATCGAGAATCGTGCCAACGAAGATTTCGAACCAAATCGACCCGGTGCATTCGTTTTCGTCACGAGTGAAACCGAAGTCACAGCAAGCTCGGTGATTCCACCTGCGTCTGTTGGCGACGAGTTCACGCCATCCACCCCGACACCGATCAACGGACTTGAGGCTTACGAATTTGGATTCGGGACAGCGTTCTTCGATATGGACAACGATGCCGACCAAGACCTCTACTGGTTAGGTTCGCTGGCTGCTCGGGGAGAAGGTCCACAAGGCGATTTCGCACCGGCGTTTGGTCGTCTGTTGCAAAACGACAGCAACGGCTCTTTCGCAGACATCACGGCTGAGGCGCGTATCGTCGACTCATTGGCGGTCGACTATTCGAATCTCGATCCCAATGATCACGATTTCAACGCAACGAAACAACGGCTCGGCACCGAGTTCCATGAGAACGGTAAAGGTGTTGCCGTTGGCGATCTAAATGGTGACGGATACATAGACGTGATCGGCACGAACAGCAATGGTGAGACTTTTGACTCTGACGGCGAGCGTGCCGTGGCAAGCGGTCCCCTATTCGTCTGGATGAACAGCGGTGGCGACAACAAGTGGATATCGTTCCGTTTGAAGGGTCGAATGGCCATCGACGGCACAGGCTCAAACGCTGATGCTATCGGTGCCAAAGTAACCGTTACTCACCTCGACATCCAAGGCAGCGAAATCACTCAGGTACAAGAAGTTCTCGGCTCATCGAGCTTCCTATCGATGAGTTCAACCGATGCTCACTTCGGAATTGGAAACGCGGATTCGGTAGCAGTTTCGATTGTTTGGCCGAGTGGACTCGCAATGAACGTATCCGATCTCGAACTCAACATGCTCCACGAGATCATCGAACCGGCCAATAATTAGTTCGAGCTACTCGGCCTGTTCGCCCGCTTTTGGCTTGGTCATGATCGCCAACGCCAGACCCATTAACGAGAACACTGTCACCAGCAAATAGGCGAGTCGCCAGCCGTTCATGAACGATTCGCTGGCTGGTGCATTCCCCGTAATATCACTCAGCGGTATGTCGAACCCGTCAGCGACCATAACGCCCACGACGACGGCCGATGCAATTGCCTGTCCCGCCACGTTGCCGACGTTCCTGGTGAGGTTCGTTAGCGCCCCGACAACCCCGAACGATTCTCTCGGCACGCTACCAAGAATGGTGCTGTTGTTCGGTACGCCCCACAGCCCCATAGCCAGACCGTTCACAAGCAGCACAGCCGAAACGATCCAGAACGGTGTGTCGCTGGAGAAAAGCATGAACGCAACGGCTGTAGCGACAAGCATTGCGAATCCGAGAATCGTGAACGGCCGCTCACCGATTCGATCGCCCATTCGTCCTGACGAGCTTGCTGCTGCAGCCATACCGAGTGATGTAAGGAACAGAATTGCTCCGGCTGCCGCCTCTTGAATATCTCTCAAGCTAATCAGGTAGATCGGCATTAGGAACCTGACGGTCGTTGTTCCCAAGAAGCCCAAGAATCTTGTCGCCACCGCCATCGTGAAGATGAGATTCCTGAACATCCGTAAATCGAGCATTGGCGAGTCGGACTTCAGCTCCCACCAGATGAAGAATGCAAGAAGAGCGACCGCAGATGCTGCACCACCGAGAATGAGCGGAGAGACGACAGCCACGCCGAATGGGTTGTTGATCAGTATGACGATCACGATGATCGACAATCCGGAAACTATCGCGCCTACCCAGTCGAAGACAGGTCGTGCTCCGGCTCGCTGCTGGCTAACGATCTTTTCATCGAGAATGAAATATCCAGCGACAAAGGCGATACCAATCGGAATGGTGAGCATCAGGAACAATGATTCCCACGGCAAGAATTGAAGCACTACACCCGCAATAACAGGTCCGATGGCTCCACCGATGGCAACCGAAGTCGTCTGTGCACCTATCGCCTTACCCCGTTCGTGCGAAGGGAAGACCGATAGCACCATGGCTGTACCGACCGACTGCCCCATCGAGTTGCCAATTGCTGTGACGATTCGAGCGAGTATCAGCAGACCAAACGACGGCGCCAACGCGGTGAACACTGATCCACCACCGAACAAAATCAATCCGATTAGGTGGACTTTTTTACGTCCAACGATGTCGGCCAATCGTCCCATCGGCAGCATGAATGCGCTGATGGTCAGGCCTTGCACGATCACGACCCATGACGCAGATCGCAAAGTCACGCCGAACGTGTCAGCGATTTGAGACAGCGCGATGAAAACCATGCCCATACTGGCGACCATCGTGAAGAACGCAATACCAATTGCGGCGAACGCTCTCCACTTATTCACACCTGGGATGTCGGTTAGTTCCGTGGGTTTATCAGGTTGCTGATTGGCTTGGGTCAAACCCCAGCGCCCGTGGCGATTGAACGATCAGTTATTGGCATGGGCGCCATACTACTCCCGCTTCGCAACTGAAACGCAATTACCAAATCCAAATGCGCCGATTTTTGTGTTTTTATGTCGCCCGCTGTTCGATCCAGTCGAGGTCGAACTCGAAGCCGAATCCCGGAGCGTTGGACGGTGTTAGGTAGCCATCTTTGATGACCGGTGTACCTGGCAAAACCACCAATTCTTCGAGAGGCACGCCAGGAGGTGCAACACCTTCCGATCGCTCTGCCCACATGACCGACGACATCGCATAAGCCAAGTGCTGCCCATACGGATAGTTCGTGCTGGCGTGCGGTATCACGGTTAATCCATGAGCTTCGGCAAGATGGCAAATCTTGATGCCAGCGGTCAATCCACCTACCCACTGTAAGTCTGGCTGGAAGATATCCACCAGTCCGTGACTAGCTGCAAGGGCGAACGGATGAACCGAGTACCAGTGCTCTCCTGTGGCAAGCGTCTGAAACGGAATTCGCTGGCGAAGGTTGAAGTAGCTATCCATGTCTTCCGGCAGCATGTAGTCCTCTAGCCACTTGATGCGATACGGGCGCAACTGCTCCGCAAGACGAACCATGTAATCGGTGTTCATCGACATCCAGCAATCGACGGCGATCTCGACGTCTGGCCCGACTTGCTCACGAGTTTTCGCAACAAGTTCCTCGGTACGATTCAGACCAGCAAGACCGGCATCTGGACCCTCACGAAGAAATAGTTTCACCGCTTTGAAGCCGAGTTCAAGGAACCAGTCGATTGAGTTTTCCGTGCCGTACGAGATATCGGTATTGCTGGCGTAGCAGAAGATCTTTTCCTTCTGTGGGCCACCGATGATTTCATAGACCGGTTTATTCAGTAGCTTGCCTTTGAGATCCCAAAGTGCGTTGTCGACTGCACTTATCGCAAAACTCGAAACGCCAGCCGTTCCATATGGTGCGGTTGCCTTCTGCATGAGGTCCCACACCCGTTCGGTCGCCATGCAGTTTTCGCCCTCGACAACAGGCCCAATGTGATCGTTGATCAGTGGCACGGTCACGCCGCTGTGCAGCGTCAGACCAAAGCCCCACGTACCGTCCTCTGCTGTAACCACACAGGCGGTACGCTTCCAGTTATTGCCCCAGTCAGAACGTTTCAGTTCTGGGTAGCGTTGCATCGGGCTGACAAAACCGTCTGTATCAAGCTTAGGCACCCGAGGCTTGGTTGTTGCGTGCGGGGTTACATCTACCTCGATGGCTTTGACTGACCTGATCTTCATGCGGAGAAATTCCTGTTCGGCTTGTGGTCACTGGGTGATAACTTGCCGGACTTTACATGAAGATCAGGTCTTGGAGATGCTATTCGCCTCGGAACTGTTCGTCTGAATTAGCTCGCATGAAGTCCATGTTCATCTCGATGCCAAGCCCCGGAGCGTCAGGCAAATGCAACCGACCTTTTCGGACGTCAAGCGGAGTCTGAATGAAGTTGTCGTAGGCGACCAAGCGGTGACGTGCAGTTTCTAGCTTGTAGAAGTTTGGCACTGTCATCATCACATGAGCACCAGCGAGAACGTTGATCGGTCCACTGGCGTCGTGAGGTGCGATCGGAAGGTAGTACGCTTCGGCCATCGTAGAAATCTTCTTTAGCTCGGAAATCCCGCCCGTCCAAGTGACGTCTGGCTCAAGGAAGTCAGCGAGATCATTCTCAAGAATCGTCGTGAACTCCCATCGTGTGTGGAGTCGTTCTCCAACAGAAATTGGAATATCGATCTGATCACGAACGTTTCTAAGAGCCTGTGGACTTTCGACAGGTACGGGCTCTTCCCACCAGTGAATGTTCGACGGGAAGACACTGCGGGCGAGTCGAACGGTTGTCGGCACATCGAATCGACCGTGGGCGTCGATCATTAGTTCCATATCGGGACCAG
>Ga0315336_1007413_pt1 | contig 10517 bp, 10 predicted proteins | sample ASW5metaG_FD_204512 | JGI IMG/M metagenome (GOLD analysis project Ga0315336, IMG submission 204512) | Ammonia-oxidizing marine archaeal communities from Monterey Bay, California, United States - ASW #5 | ecosystem: Environmental > Aquatic > Marine > Intertidal zone | place: USA: California... | reverse complement strand
TTCGTTGTTTTTCATGGTTCCAGACTATGTTTCGAACGATCGGCCTATGTCGAGCAAATGGTTGCTCAATATCCGAGCGCCAGGCCGTCCTTGCGCGGATCGGAAGCGCCGGTCAGCGTGCCCTTTTCCCAATCGATCAGCACGGCCTGGCCGCCACCCAGCGGATGACCGGACTCAACCACCTTGTGGCCAAGCCGGCGCAGGCCTGCGATCGTCTCGGTGCGCACGCCTCGTTCGGCCTCGACGACGTCGTGGTTGTAGAACACCCGCGCCGCGTCGATCGCCTGCTGCGGATCCATGCCGAAATCGATCATGTTGGTCACGACATGCACATGGCCAAAGGGCTGGTAGCCGCCACCCATGACGCCGAAGGGCATCACTGCGCGGCCATCCTTGGTCATCATGCCCGGCATGATCGTGTGCATCGGCCGCTTGCCGGGCGCGATCGCGTTCGGGTGCTTCGGATCGAGGCGAAAGCTGGAGCCACGGTTCTGCAGCACGACCCCGGTCTTCGGGCCGACGACGCCGCTGCCGAAGGAATAGTAGGTGGAGTTGATGAAGCTCACCGCGTTGCGGTCGCGGTCGACGACACTGATATAGACCGTGTCGCTGCCGGGAAGATCGAGGCGCGGCAGGTCGGTCATGGCGCGCTGAGGATCGATCGCGGAACGCAGCCGGGCGGCATAGGCGCCGGAAAGCAGGGCCTTCACCGGCACGTCGACGTGGTCCTGGTCGGCGAGAAACGCGTCGCGATCCTGATAGGCCAGCCGGCCCGCCTCGATCTCCAGATGCAGACGTTCGGCGCCGGCGGGATCGAGCTTGCCCAGATCGAAGCCCGAGAGCATGTTCAGCATCAAAAGCGCGGTGAGGCCCTGGTTGTTGGGCGGCATCTGGTGGATTTCGTGAGCGCGATAGGAGGTGCTTACGGGGGTCCGGTAATCGCCCTTCGTGGCGGCGAAATCGTCGAGCGTGTGAAGGCCGCCAAGCGCGCGAAGTCGTCCGACCAGATCGTCCGCCACCTCGCCCTCATAGAAACCCGCACGCCCTTTCCTGGCGATGATGCGCAGCGTCTCCGCCAGCTCCGGCTGGCGGTGGATATCGCCTGGCTTCGGCGGCTTGCCGCCCGGAAGGAAGATGCGCGTAGCCACCTCGTCGGCAGACAGGTCGGTCTCCGGATCCTCCCAGTCGAAGGCGACTCGGTCATGCACGACATAGCCATTTTCCGCGTAGTGGATGGCCGGAGCGAGTGCGTCGGCCAGGCCCTTGCAGCCGTGATCCTCGAGCAAACGGCACCAGGCATCGACGGCGCCAGGAATGGTGACCGCGTGCGGGCCATGCAGCGGCAGTTCGGTGAATCCCTGGCCCAGATACCAGTCGACCGTCGCGGCGTTGGGGGCGCGTCCCGAGCCATTGAAGGCAAGAACCTTGCCGTCACCCTTCGGACAATAAAGGACAAAGCAGTCACCGCCGATGCCGGTCGATTGCGGCTCGACCACGGCCTGGACGGCGGCCGCGCAGACCGCGGCGTCCATGGCGTTGCCGCCCGAGCGCAACATGTCGATCGCGGCAAGGGTGGAGAGCGGATGCGAGGTCGCGGCCATCGCCTCGGTGGCGCGGACGGCCGAGCGGCCTGGAAGCTGGAAGTCACGCATGCTGGTTCTGGTATCCCCCAAATCAACGTCCGCGGCCGAAAAGCTGCGCGGCGGACAACAAGACGATCGATAGCACGATCAGGCAAGTGGAAATGGCGGCGATCGTCGGATCGATCTGGTCGCGCAGGGCATTGAACATGCGCCGCGTCAGCGTTGTGGTCTCGCCGCCGGAGATGAACAGCGAGACCACCACCTCGTCGAAAGAGGTGATGAACGCAAACAGCGCTCCGGAGACGATCGAGAAACGTATCTGCGGCATCGTCACCTGGAAGAAGGCCGAGAAACGGTCGGCGCCGAGGCTGCGCGCTACCATCTCCTGGTTCATGTCATAGGAGCGCAGGCCCGAGAGCACGGTCAACACGACCAGCGGCAGCGCCTGCACCGTGTGCGCGATGACGAGGCCGGTCAGCGTGTTGTTGAGGCCGACGCGGGCATAGAGAAAGAAAGTGCCGATGCCGATCAGGATGACCGGGATGATCAGCGAAGCCGTAAGCAGCGCGTTGATGGCGCCGGTCAGCCTGAGCGTGCGGGCGTTGATGGCGTAGGCCGCTGCGGTGCCGAGCAGCGACGCCACGATCGCCGTCATCACCGCCACCTTGACGGACACGATGGTGGCGTCGCGCCATTCGAGCGAGCCGAAATAGCTTTCGTACCACCGCAGCGACCATTCCTGCGGCGGAAACTGCAGCAGGCTCGAGCCGGAGAAGGACATGATGACGATGATCACCGAAGGGGCGATCAGGAACAGCATGACGAGCCCGCCAAGCGCATAGAGCCAGAGGCGTTGCCGATGCGAGATGGGCAGGCTGTTTTCCATGCTCATCGCTGGCTCCACACACCGGTGGCGCGGGCGCCGAGCAGCCATTGAAAGAGGCCAAGCAGCGCCAGCGTGACGCCAAGCAGCACCACGCCGAGCGCCGCGCCCGCGCCCCAGTTGGAATAGAGGCTTGTGGTCTGCTCCATGCGCATCGCCCACATGATCACCTTGCCGCCGCCCATTAGCGCCGGGGTGACGAAAAAACCGAGGCACAGCACGAAGACGATGACCACGCCCGAGGCGAGGCCGGGCAGCGACAGCGGCAGGAATATCTGCCGGAAGGTGGCGGCCGGGCTGGCGCCGAGATTCATGCCGGCGCGCAGGCAGTCGGTGTCGATGCTCTTCATCGAGGCGTAGAGCGGCAGCACCAGGAAAGGCAGCATGATGTGGGTCATGCCGATGACGACGCCGGCGAAATTGTTGGCGAGCGGCAGCGGCTGCGAGATGACGCCGAGATCCATCAGCCACGTGTTCACCAGGCCCTTGCGCTGCAGGATGACCAGCCAGGCATAGGTGCGCACCAGCACCGACGTCCAGAACGGCAGGATGACGAAGATCAGGCAGATCGAGGCGGCGCGGCGCGGCAGCTGCGACAGCATATAGGCCAGCGGATAACCGAGCACGACGCAGGCGCCCGTGACCGTGAAGGCAACCTTGAAGGTGGTGACGAAGGTCTTGATGTAGGAAGCCTGCTCGAAGAAGCGCGCATAGTTGGCGGCACTCATTTGCCCAGCTTCATCAAAAAGCGAGAGCCAGAACAGCCAGCCGATCGGCACGATGATGACGGCGAGGACGAGCACAAGGCCCGGCGACAGCAGCGCCAGCAGCCCGAAGGATTCCCGGCGCGCATCGGCACGCAGCGCATCGGCATTGAGCGTCGCGCCGACGTCGTCCTGGAGACTTGCGGATCGCATGCTCATCAGTCCGCCGCCACCAGCACCACGTCATCGGCATCGATGCCGAGATTGACAGGCTCGCCGGGCCTCGGCAGCTTCGCCAACGCGTCGGAGCGGCAATAGTCACGCAGCGCCACCTGACGGCCATCGCGCAGAATGGCGTAGCAGGTGAAGCTGTCGCCCTGGTAAATGACGTCGCCGACCGTTGCCGGGATGACGTTGGCTTTGCCCGCCGTCTCTCCATCGGAGACCAGATGCAGCTTTTCGGGCCGCGCCACCATCAGATGACTGCCGGAGGACGGCGCCGCGGCCGTCATGCGTATCTTCCTGTCTTGATACCAGACGCTGCCATCGCGGCATTCGACCGGAATGAAACTGGAATCACCGATAAAGCCGGCGACGAAGCGTGTCTTGGGACTGGCGTAGAGCACTTCCGGCCGGTCGATCTGCTCGATGCGCCCGGCATTCATCACGGCGATGCGGTCCGACATGGTGATCGCCTCGCGCTGGTCGTGGGTGACGTAGACCGTCGTCATGCCGAGCCTTCGATGCAGGTTGCGCAGCTCGATCTGCATGTGCTCGCGCAGGCTTTTGTCGAGTGCCGACAGCGGCTCGTCCATCAAAACGATGCGGGGCTCGAAGACGACGGCGCGGGCCAAAGCCACTCGCTGGCGCTGGCCGCCGGAGAGCTGATCGACGCGACGCTCGCCGAGGCCTTTCAGTTGTACCAGGTCCAGCGCCCTCCCGACGCGTTCAGCGGTTTCCGCCGCCGATACGCGCCGCTGCTTCAGCGGAAAGGCGATGTTGTGGAAGACGTTCATGTGCGGGAACAGCGCATAGTTCTGGAACACCATGCCTATGTTGCGCCTGTGCGGCGGCATGGCGATGATCTCCTCGCCGCCGACCTTGATGGAGCCGGCATTGGCCCGCACGAAACCGGCCAGTATCATCAGGAGCGTCGTCTTCCCCGAGCCCGATGGACCGAGCAGCGTCAGGAATTCGCCCGCGGCGACATCCAGGCCGAGATCGTGCAGCACCGACACGCTGCCGAAGCGCTTCTCGATACCGCCGATGACGATCGGAAGCGCGGACCGCGCAATAGACAAAAGCATCTCCTTGGGCTCCGGATCATTCCATGGCGGAAACCGCCGAAGCCGCACCGCGAGGTGCCGCCCCGGCGAGGGCGATCCGTCTATTGCTGGATCAGGTTGTTGAACTTCTCGGTCGCATCGACGAGGTTGTCGCGCCAGAACGCCGGATCCTGCAGCACCTGCTTCTTGACGTTCTCGGGCGCGGAGTTGATGTCCTTGATGCGCTCCGGCGGGATCTTGCCGGTCTCGAATGCCTTCTGATTGGCCGGGCCGTTGTCGACATAGAGGGGCAGGTTGGCCTGGAGATCGGGACTGACGAACTTGGCCAGCGCCTTCATGGCGATGTCCTTGTTCTTCGAGCCCTTCGGGATGACCATGCAGTCGGCGGTGAGCACGCCCTGGTCGAAGGAGAAGCTCACCGGCGCGCCTTGCTTCTTCAGCGTGCCGGCGCGACCGTTCCAGATGCTCGCCATATCGACCTCGCCGTCCTTGACGAGCTGCATGGCCTGAGCGCCGGAGGTCCACCAGGCATCGATATGGCCCTTGATCTTGTCGACGGATTGCAGCGCTCCGTCGATATCGACCGGATAGACCTTGTCGATCGGGATGCCCTTGGCCAAGGCGGCGACGCTCAGTGTCTCGGTCGCCTGGCTGCCGGAGAGCGCGCGGCGGCCCGGGAATTTCTCGACGTTCCAGAAATCGGCCCAGGTCTTGGGGCCTTTGTCGCCGAAGACGTCCGTACGGTAAATCAGCACGACGGAGGTGTAGGAAATGCCGACCCAATCGTCATGCACGAGCTTTGGGTCAATGCCGCTCTTGTCGATGACATTGTAGTCGAGCTTCTCGAACAGGCCTTCCTTGGCGCCACGCGCGCATTCGTCGGCGCCAAGCTCGGTGATGTCCCATTTGACTGCGTTGCCCGTCACCTGCAGGCGCACATCATCGAGGCCGTTGGTGGTGTCCTGCTTGATGGTGATGCCGAGTTCCTTGGCCGTCGGATCGAAGAAGGCCTTGGTCTGCGCCTCCTGATAGGTGCCGCCCCATGAGGCGACGGTGATGGTGTCGGCGGCCGACGCCGGAACGGCGACCGAGGCGAGCAGGCCGGCGACGGCGATGCCATGAATACAAAGTCTGTTCGTCATTTTCGCTTCTCCAATCGGTGTTCCCGTTATCGTTGATTTGGTATGCGAATTTGTATACAATTTCGAGTGTAATTTACCGGAAGCCGTTGTCAACATGAGATATGTGGTTTTTGGTGGGGACGCATCAGGGCTCGGCTCGGCGCGTTCGTCCCTGCCGAAAGCGCGCAGTTTCAAGCAGGCGCCAAAAAGCACTAGACTGCGATTCCATGACTGACCGTTGGAGGCGGGACGCTTGAGCAAAGAGAGAAAAAACACGCTGCGCGACTCGGTGTTCGAGAAGCTCAAGGCGTTGATCATCACTGGCCAGATCCCGCCGGGCGGCCGCGTGACCGAAAACGACATCGCCGAGCGCCTGAAGGTCAGCCGCACGCCGGTACGCGAGGCCTTCAACCGGCTGGAGCGCGACGGGCTGGTGATCGGGCGCCCGCGGCAGGGCTATGTGGTGGCCGAGTTCAACCTGACAATGTTCCGCGAAGCCTTCGACATCCGCGAACTGCTCGACGGGCGCGCTACCGAGTTGGCCGCCGCCAACGCCACCGCCGCCGACAAGGCAAAGCTGCGCGACATGCTCGCCGAATGCGAGCGGCTGGCGGCGATCCCGGAGCGCAGCACCAGGGAGAAGTTCGAGGAGTTGCAGGTCGGCATCGACTTGCACCGGGTAATCGCCGAGATCAGCGGCAACGAGATGCTCCACGGCATGCTCTGCGGTATCCTCGACAAGTGCCAGCAATATGTGTGGACGGAGCTCCTGTGGCTGGACGAATGGAAGCTGACCCGCGAGGAACATGCCGGCATCGTCGACGCCATCTGCGCCGGCGACGTCACGCTGGCCGGCGAGCGCGCCCGCACCCATGTGCGAGGCTCGCGCGAGAACATCCTGCGCCTGCTGCAGGCCAAGTCCGACTATCAGGGATTCTTCGCCAAGGCGTCGTAAAGACAGCGGTCTATCGCATCAGCTCGCAAGCATGGGACAATTGGCGCCGCGCCGCAGGCTGACATGCGCCACGTCGCCGACGCCGAACTGAAAACCGTCGGCACGGCGCGGGGCATCTATGACGATCTCGGTCCCCTCACCCAACTCGGCATGAAGGCGCAGCGTGCGGCCATGGAAGACGACGCCGCTCACCCGCGCCGGCGCGGTTCCCTCGCCCGCCTCGCCGGCCACCAGAAGATCCTCAGGGCGCACGCCGATGGTACGCATGTCGCCGGCGGTCGGCGTCTCGCCGCTTTCGGAAGTCGCCTCCAGCGGCAATTCGCCAGCGACAAAGCGCAGGCGCTCGCCGTCGCGGCCGAGAAAGCGCGACTGCAGGATGTTCATCGTTCCGATGAAGGAGGCGATGAAGCGCGTCGCGGGCCGATCGTAAAGCGTGGCCGGCGCAGCAGTCTGCTCGATGCGACCCCTGTTCATGACGACGATGCGGTCGGAGATCGACAGCGCCTCGGTCTGGTCATGGGTGACCATGACGAAGGTGGTGCCGAGCCGCGACTGCAGCCGCTTCAATTCGACCTGCATCTGTTCGCGCAGATGCGCGTCGAGCGCCGACAGCGGCTCATCGAGCAGGAGCACGCGCGGCTCGCAGACGATGGCGCGAGCCAACGCGACGCGCTGGCGCTGGCCGCCGGAGAGTTCGGAAACGCGGGCACGCAGCTTGTCGGCGAGCCCGACCATGTCGAGCGCCTCGCGGACCCGTTTGGCCTGTTCGGCTCCGGAGAGTTTTCGCAGCGACAGGCCGAAGCCGACATTGGCCGCGACATCCATATGCGGGAACAGCGCATAGTCCTGGAAGACGGTGTTGACCGGGCGGTCGAAGGGCCGCAGCCCGGTGATGTCGCGGCCCTCGAGCAGGACATCGCCGCTGGTCGGGCTTTCGAAGCCGGCGATGACGCGCAGGCTCGTCGTCTTGCCGCAACCGGAAGGGCCGAGCAGGGTCAGGAACTCGCCGGGGGCGATATCGAGATCGACGGCGTCGAGGCCGACCACGCCGCCCGGGAAAACTTTCGAGACTTTCTGCAGCCGAACGAGTGGTTCAGGCGCCATCGCGCACCTCGGAAGGCTTGGTCGTGTTGACCCACAGTATCTGGCAGCGCTCGGAGCCAGGGTTGCGGAAGGCGTGCAGCAGCGTGCTCTTGAAGGCGAAGCTGTCGCCTGCCTTGAGCACGTAGGTCGTGGCGTCGACCACCAACTCTACCTCGCCGGTCATGACCAAGCCGAATTCGTGGCCGGCATGAGCATAGGCTTCCGCCGTGCCGCCGCCGGCCTCCACCGTCACCAGCATGCCGGTAAGCGTCGCGGCGGGCGGCGACAGCAGCGCCTTGGCGATGCCTTCCGATTTCACCGGGATCGCGCGCCGCTTGTCGGCGCGCACGCAATAGAGATCGTTGACCGCATCATTGCCGTCGGTGATCAGCGCCGACGGTTCGATGTCGAGCGCGGCGGCCAGCGGCCAGATCACCTTGACGCGCAACGAGGACATGCCGCGCTCGATCTGGCTGAGCGCGCCGATGGAGATGCCGGCTTTTGCCGCGAGCTCGGCCAGCGAGAGGTTACGCTCTAATCTCAGTGCCCGCACGCGCCGGCCGACGCGGATGTCGGCATCGTCTTTCGGCTTTGCCGCCGCTTCGTCAAGAATGTCCATGCAGTAATCCTCGTTGGTCTCTTCACCGGCGCGGCGCAGCGCCGCCACGCGTCCCCTTCTCCCCTTTTGGGAGAAGGTGTCGCCGAAGGCGAAGGATGAGGGGTGCTCCAGCTTGGCGAGGTCGGCGATCCGTCCAACACCCCTCACCCGTCACGGCGCTGCGCGCCGATCCATTTTCTCCCACAAGGGGAGAAGGGGAGTCCTGCCGCTCAACCCCCGGCCTTCACTTTCTCGAACATCTTCGCCATATCGTCATTCTGCTTCATCGGCCCGGTGAAGATGGTGGTCTTCAACATCACCTCCGGATCGGCCGGCAGTTGCAGCTTGTCCAGTTCGTCCTTCGAGACGCCAGCGAAGGCGGTCGAGAGCGAACTGCCATAGCCGTAGGACTGGATCAGGAACTTGCCCGATTCGGCGTCGAGCCGGCTGTTGATGAAGTCATAGGCGAGATCGACGTTCTTGGCGTCCTTGAGCATGACGAAGCCGCAGGCCCAGGTCAGCATGCCTTCCTTCGGCTTCATGAACTCGACCGGCACACCCTGCTTCTTGAGCGAAGTGGCCGAGGCGTTCCAGGTCATGGCGGCGACCAGCTGGCCGCTTGCCAAAGCCTGCTCGACCGAGGTCATGTCGGTGGTGTAGCTCGACAGCAGCGGCCGCTGCTCGCGCAGCTTTGCGGCCACCTTGTCCATCTGGTCCGGCGTCATGTCGAAGGGATTCACGCCGGCCAACAGCGCCGCGACGATCGGCGTGTCATGGACCGCGTCGATGGTCGCCATCCGGCCGGCATATTGCTTGTCCCACAACAGGTTCCAGCTCGCCTCTGGGTTCTTCACCAGATCGGTGCGGTAGAGGATCGAGGTGTTGCCCCAGTCCCACGGCACCATCCAGACCTTGCCGTCGCCGGCTTGCAGGTCGGGCAGGTTCTTGAACACCGGGAAGATCGAATCCCAGTTCTTGATGCGCTTGGTGTCGATGGGCTGCAGCAGGCCTTCCTTGTTCCAGCGCGCCACCTTGTCATAGCAGGGATGCGCAATGTCGGGGCGGAAGCCGGCCTTGACCTTGGTGAAGGCGTCGTCGTCGTCGCCGAAGATCGTCGCCTCGACGCCATCGGGATGCGCGGCAAGGAAGCTCTTGTTGAAGTCGGGCAATTCATAACCCGACCAGGTGAAATATTGCAGCTTGTCGGCGGCCAGAGCAACCGTCGACGACAGCGCCATGGCCAGCGCCGTGAGACCCGCCAGGGCTTTGCGGCCAGTTATCGATTTCAGGTGTATGGTCATTTTCGTTCTCCTCTTCGTTGTTGTGGTTCAGGCTGAATTGCGTCGCGCGGTGCTGAAGCCGCGGTGGCGAAGGATTTCGGCGGTGCCGGCGATGATGAAGGAGACAGCGAGGATCATCGTGCCGAGCGCCATCACGGTCGGCAGCGAGCGCGGGAAGCGCAGCTGGCTCCAGATGTAGAGCGGCAGTGTCGGCTCGGTGCCGGCGAGAAAGAAGACGACGATGAACTCGTCGAAGGAGATCAGGAATGCGAGCATGAAGGCCGACAGCACGGCAGGCAGACTGAGCGGCAGCATCACGCGCCGGAACGTCGTCCAGTCGGAGGCACCGAGATCGAGCGCGGCCTCGCGGATGGTCTTCGGGATGGCTGCGAAGCGGCTGCGCATCACCACGACCGTCGTCGGCAGCGCGACGAGGATGTGGCCGAATACGATGGAAACGCGCGACGGGCCAAGGCCGATCAGATTGACCAGGATCAGCAGCGAAATGCCGACGATGACGCCGGGGATTAGGATCGGCAGCCGCGCGATGGCGCTGATCGTGACCGCGAGCGGCGAGCGGCCGTAGAGGTCCATGTAGGAAACGGTGATGCCGCAGAGCGTCGCGCCGGAGGCGGCGATGACGCCGATTACCAGGCTGTTGGCCAAGGCGCCGGAGAGCGCCGGATTTCCGTAGAGCGTGCGGTACCATTCCAGCGTGAAGCCCTGCAGCGGAAACGCCGCCTGGATGGAGTTGTTGAAGGAAAACAGCGGGATCAAAAGCACCGGCAGATAAAGGAACACGAGATAGCCAAGCACGTAGAGGCCAAGCCAGCGGCCGCCCGCATTGGTGTCTCTACGCGCGCTCATGTGCGGCTGCCGAACCGGCGGTCGGCGCCGCGCGCGACGAGCACCACGCACAGGATGACCAGCATGACGCAAACAGAGAGCGCCGCGCCGAACGGCCAGTCGTTGGCCTTGCCGAACTGCGACTGGATCAGCGTGCCGATCATGGTGCTGGCCGGGC
>Ga0315336_1007412_pt1 | contig 10518 bp, 8 predicted proteins | sample ASW5metaG_FD_204512 | JGI IMG/M metagenome (GOLD analysis project Ga0315336, IMG submission 204512) | Ammonia-oxidizing marine archaeal communities from Monterey Bay, California, United States - ASW #5 | ecosystem: Environmental > Aquatic > Marine > Intertidal zone | place: USA: California... | reverse complement strand
GACTCGTATCTGTCGTATCTGATTGGAAAGCAGGATCGGCCGTATGCGTGGAAGATGGATCATCGTGTTATCAGCGGTCTGCCTGTTTGTATTAGCAGGCTGTCAGCCCGCGGACCGCGCGAGGTCAAAAAAATATGACCGGGTGACGCTGCGGTACGGTCTTGAGATGCCGCCTGGAATTTCCGCAGACACGCTGACCCCCCTGACAGGCGAGAGCCTGGCCAAGGCTCAACTCACCACAGATCAGGTTATTGACCCGCTGCCCCGTCCGCCGTTTCTGGATGCCCCTTCACGGGAAGACACCCAGGCCGATGACGTCCAGCCCCCGCTCGCGGCGCAGAAAGCCTACATCGCAGGGCGTGGCGCGTGGCGGTCCGGTGATATCGCGGAAGCCAAGAAGCAGTTGGAAGCGGCGTTGCGGCTGGACCCCAACGAGCCGACGCTGCTGAGGTTGCTCGGCGAGATCTACACACGCTCGGGCAACCGCATCAAGGGGGCGCAGTATTTCCGTCGCGCGATCGATCTGGCCCCCGACGACGCGCGCAGCCTTTTTATCCTGGGCAGGTTTGCCGTTGAAAAAGCCGATCACGCCGAGGCGGTCGTCCTGTTCCAGGATGTACTCATCCGCGAACAGACCAGCGAAGCACTCGCCGAGTTGTCACTGCACTTCCTGGGCAACAGCCTGCGCAGCATGGGACACGATGCGGCGGCCGCCGAGCAGTTTGTGAAGTACATCCAATTGACCGACGCCCCGATCCAGGCATCCGTCTTCGCCCGCGAGCAGAAGCTGCTTCGTCGGCAGATCGGCGTGACCCGTCAGTTGATGGGCGATCTTTACATGCGGCTTGATCGGCCCGCGGAAGCGCTGGCGGTCTACACCCGAGCCCTTGAAGACGGCGTCCCCGACACGGTCAAGCTGGATAAACGCCGGGTGTATGCCGCGCTTCGGCTCACCGACTACCAGCTCGCCCAGGAGCTCGTCATCGAGCAGGTGCAACGCAGGCAGGGTGACGCCCAATCGCTGGCGATGGTCCGGCATATCGTGAATCAGGGCGTGGAATCAGCCCGTGTCGCGGAGGCGTTACGGCAGGTCTATGAAAGCCAGGGACGGACCGAGGCGTTGGCGATCGCCACCGCCGATGTACTCCCCGCCGAGCAGGCCCGTGTCCTGCTGACCGATCACCTGGGGCAAGCGCCTCAGGATCAGCGTGCGTTCTACACGCTTCTTCGCAACTACCTGTTGCCCGAGGTGGAGGTGCCGCACACGTCCAAGTCGTTGAAGCAGGCGATTGAACTGACCGCGGCGTTGATGTCTCAAGCCCCCGACATGGCGGACGCCTACGGCACGGCGATGGTGGCCCAGTCCCAGGACGCTCAGGCGTTGCTGGATGTCATCGGTCCCGACGATCACGCCGACGAACCCGGGACGATGCGTATCGTGTTGCGCGGGCTGAGCCTTGCGATGCTTGAGCGCTTCGACGAGGCGCAGGCGCAGTTCGAATCGGCTGTGAAACGGTCGCCTGACCTGGCGGTCGCACGTGTGGAGTTAGCTAAAGTGTTGATCGTTCAGGACGAGTTTGATGCCGCCGCCGTCGTGCTTGAACCTTTGGCGGAGTCAACCCATACCGGGGTGATCCTGCTGCGCTCGAATGTCCTGGCCAAGACAGGCAATGCCGAGGAAGCCATCCTGTTGATCGACCGGGTCATACGCGACACCGGCGGGGACGCCCGGCTGGTGATTACCAAAGCGAACCTGGAGCTTGCGCTTAACCGGGCGACGGACGCGGAGCGGACACTGCTGGATGCGCTCAACGCCGAGCCCAAGAGCGAGGTGTTGTACGCGGCCTTGCTGGATCTATACGACCCGGCCCCCGGGCAGAAGTCACCGGTCGAAGACCAGACAGCCAAGTGGCGTGTGTTGGTCAAGCGGTTGCTGGGCACGATCCCCAACAGCCGAACCGGGCGCCTGGTTCAGGCTCAACTGCATGAAGCCAGCCGAAGCTACGACCGCGCGGCAGAGATCCTCGAAGGGCTGCTCGCGGAGAATCCAGGCGATGGTAAGGCGCTGGACCAGCTGCTGGATACCTACCACGCCGCGGGCCGGACAGGCGAGGCCGTCGCATTGATCGAAGACCGGCTTCAAGCCAATCCCAAAGACCTGCGCCTGCTACGCATGGCCCAGCGTTTTTACAAAAGCGCGGGCGACCAGCAGCGTTTGTTCGAGATTCAGGAACGCATCCTGATGCTCGAGCCGGCGGGGTCCGCCCGGGCAGGTCAGCTTGGCTTCCTTTACCGGCAGTGGGGCAGGTACCAGGAGTCTGCCGACGTGTTGGAAGAGGCTTTGGCCGCAGAGGATGTGGACAACCCCGTCCTGCTGGTGAGCCTGCTGTCATCCACGTTGCGGCAGATGGACCAGCCCGAATTGGCCGAGCAGAGGATCGTGGAGACCACCAAACGCTTCCCGGATCACGAGGCGGAGCTGATGTACCTGCTGGCGGTCACGATCAACAGCCGGGGCGACCACGACCGCGGCAAACAAGTCATGCGCGACCTGCTGGCGAAATACCCCGACCACGGCCCGGCGAATAACGGCTTGGGCTACGCCATGCTGATGCGCAACGAAGACCCCGCGAAAGCACTAGAGATGATTCAGAGCGCCCTGGAGACCGACCCGACCAGCGAGGCGTATATGGACTCACTGGGCTGGGCCTATTACAAGCTCGAACAGTTCGAGGATGCCGAGGTCTGGCTGCGCAAGGCACGTGAAGCCGCGATCGCGCGTATCCGTGCCGAAGGGCGCGGCTCGGTTAGTACGGCGACGCTGGCCATCGTCAGCGACCACCTCGGGGACACGTTGCACAGGCTGGGCAGACAGCCCGAGGCGTTGCGTACCTGGTCCTCGGCTGCGTCGCATCTCCGTGGCGCCACACCCGAAGACATCAAACAGGACCCGGAACTGGCTAGCCTCGAAGGCCGGCTGCGTGCCAAGATCACCGCCGTCCGCGCCAAGACCCCGGTACCCGTAGCGGACCTGCCCGCGAAACCCAAGCCGGACATCGAACCCGCCGAAGTGCCGATCCAGGAGGAAGCTACCGTTGAGCCACCTGCCACGGAGGAGAACGGGCCCGAAGTCGTAGTTCCTCAGGAAGTGGCCCCCGAACTCGTCCCAAAGAACCCGGCCGCTCAACCCGTTACCGAGCCCGCAGAACAAGAGGCAGAGGTGGTGGAACCCACCCCTGAAATACCCGTCGAAAACCCACCGGCCAAGCCCGCGCCCGCCAAGCCCTGACCGGCTGTAAATAGCCTGTTTTTCGGCGGCTATAACCAGCCTTTTTTATGAGTTTTCCACCGTCTTGGACAGGCGGTTTCGCCCCCGATTGCGCTGGTGTCCGCAGGCGGTTTCTGGTATCATTCAGCGTGTAGAAAACTGCTTATTTTTAAGGGGAAAAGACGCATTTCATGCTCTTCCCCGGGCGGAAAATAAAGGCACTCGATCATGGACGAACAATCAACCGTCAACGCCTCCTCCTCGCCGACCGCAACCCCCGATGTGACCAAACCGGCAGGTGAGTATTCCGAACAGAACATCAAGGTCCTCGAGGGCTTGGAAGCCGTCCGCAAACGGCCCGGCATGTACATCGGCGACACCACCGCTCGGGGCCTTCACCACCTGGTCTATGAGATCGTTGATAACGCCATCGACGAACACATGGCCGGGCGATGCGACCACCTGGAAGTCAAGATCAACTCCGACGGCTCGGTGAGCATCATCGATGACGGCTCGGGCATCCCCGTCGGCCCCTACCAGCACAGCAATCCCAAACTCAACGGCCGACCCACCGTCGAGATCGTCATGACCGTCCTGCACGCAGGCGGTAAGTTTGACCACGATTCCTACAAAGTCTCAGGCGGGTTGCACGGCGTCGGCGCCAGTGTCGTCAACGCGCTCAGCGAATACCTGGAAGTGGAAGTCGCACGCGACGGCAAACTGCACGCCATGAGCTTTGAGCGTGGCGTCGTGTCCGAAGAGCTACACGTCATCGGCGAACGCAGCAAGACCGGCACAAAGGTGAACTTCAAGCCCGACCCGCAGATGTTCCCTGAATGTGAGTTCCGCTTCGAGACCCTCGCGGGCCGTCTCAAGGAGCTTGCCTACCTCAACCCGGGCTTCAAGATCACCATCAGCGACGAGCTCCATGAGAAGCAGGTCGATTACTGTTTCCCCGACGGGATCGCCTCGTTCGTGATCTCGCTGAACGAGGGCAAGAACATCATCCTCGACCCGCCGATCTACTTTAAAACCGAAGACCCCGAGCAGAGCCTGGTCTGCGAAGTCGCGATCCAGTACAACGACTCCTACAACGAGACGCTGCTGTCGTTCGCCAACAACATCAACACGATTGAGGGCGGTACGCACCTGTCTGCATTCAAGACCGCGCTGACCCGCAGCCTCAACAGCTACGCACGCAACAGCGGCATCCTCAAGAACGATTCCCCACCCAGCGGGGACGACCTGCGAGAAGGTCTGGCAGCGATCGTGTCGGTCAAGGTTGCCGAGCCTCAGTTTGAGGGGCAGACCAAGACCAAGCTGGGCAACGCCGAGGTCGAGTCGTTCGTGAATACCTCGGTAGGCCAGGCGATCGGGGCGTGGCTGGAAGAGCACCCCCAGGACGCCAAGCGCCTGTGCATGAAGGGGATCATGGCGGCGCAGGCACGCGAAGCCGCACGCAAAGCCCGTGAATTAACCCGACGAAAAGGTGCGCTCGATTCAGGCGGCCTCCCCGGCAAGCTCTACGATTGCACCAGCAAGGACGTCGAGGAATCAGAAATCTACCTGGTCGAAGGTGACTCCGCGGGCGGCTCCGCCAAGGGTGGGCGCGACCACAACACCCAGGCCATCCTCCCGTTGAAGGGTAAGATCCTCAACGTCGAAAAAGCACGGCTTGATAAGATCCTGGGCTTCGAGGAAATCCGGATCATCATCCAGGCGCTGAACTGCGGCATCGGCTCGGACGACTTCAACATCGCCAAGCTGCGCTACGGCAAGATCATCATCATGACCGACGCCGACGTGGATGGCAGCCACATCCGCACGCTGCTGCTGACGTTCTTCTTCCGGCAGATGCCCGAACTCATCCGGCAGGGCCGGATCTACATCGCCCAGCCACCGTTGTATCAAGTTGCTCGAGGTAAGAAGAGCGAATTCGTCCTCAATGAGAAGCGGATGCGTACGCTGCTAAGCAGCCTCGGCACGACCGACGCGACGCTGATCACCTACAACGAGGACCGCTCAGAGAAGGCGCGGATCGGTGGCGAAGACCTCGAGACCGCGATGCGTATCCTCGAGAATGTCGAAGACCTGATCAGTGTCGTCGAACGCCGCGGTTTGACCCTGCAAGAGCTTCTGGATCAGCGTAGTAAAGACCCAGACGGCCAGGGTCGTCTGCCGCGTATCCACCTGAACGTCCCGCCGACCGATTCCAGCAACGGGATTACCGGCGACCACTTCTTCTGGGCAGAGCAGGATGAAGACGCATTCCGTGCCGAGCACGGCCTGTCCGAAACCGACCCCGACATGGACAAGGTCATCGGTGAGGACGACCGCATGCGGTCCGGAGGTCACGGTCAGCCCACTACCCGCAAGGCGACACGCAAAGAGCTGCACGAAATCAAAGAGATGGAACGCTTGTTCGGCAAGCTCGAGGAACTGGGTCTCGCAATCGACGACTACAGCCTCAAGCAGACCGAGTCTGTCACCGGCGTGCAAGGCCCGACCCGGTACGAATTGCACGCGACCGACGCCAAGGGCGAACCCATCATCGTCCCCGTGGTCAACCTCGCCGAGGTCGTCGCCGCGGTGCTCGAGCACGGCAAACGCGGCATGGAGATCAAGCGCTTCAAGGGCCTGGGCGAGATGGATGCCGAGCAGCTCTGGGAGACGACGATGAACCCCGCCGACCGCGTGTTGCTGCGTGTCACCTGGGACGCCGCCAGCGAAGCCGAAAAACTCTTCAGCATCCTCATGGGCGAAGACGTCGAGCCGAGGCGGAAGTACATCGAAGACCACGCGCTGGACGTGAAGAACCTGGACGTGTGATTACCTGCTGGCGTTGTCATTTCAAACGAGGCTGCCATGCGTCTTGAGACCGCGGACCGTGATTATGATTCGATCGATGATTTCACGATCAGCGAAGCTGTGAATGAGGTCGCTGATCTTAAGACGGAGTTCGCGATATTGACGCTGGACGACCAGTCGTTCATGCAGGTCGCAGGCGGGACCGCGGGGCTGGTCCTGGAGTACCGTAACTCGCAGACGGATGACCATTTTTCCGCGCAAGAGCAGGGTCTGTCAGCGGAGGATGTCATCGCGGCGTTCGAGTCGTTTGCGAGTGGCGATGATGCTTACAAAGAGGCGGCGAAGTGGGAGCCGCTTGAGCAGACTCAAAGCGCGTCGGGGTGTGGGTCTGCGGTGCTGCTGTTGATCGCGATGCCCGCGCTGGCTTATCTCTATTCCTGACTTGTAAGACCCGCCTGTCTGGTGGACCAGGTTAATGATCCATCATCACCTCCGACTTCCTAACTTATGCGCATCCTGAACTTCGGGTCATTAAATATCGATTATGTCCACCGGGTTGAGCATATCGTCCGTCCGGGCGAGACGATCGCGGGCGGTTCGCTTGATGTGTTCGCCGGGGGCAAAGGTGCAAACCAATCGGTCGCGTTAGCGCGGGCCGGCGCGGATGTGGCGCACGCAGGGCGCATCGGTGAAGACGGGCGCTGGCTGATCGAAAAACTCAAAGATGTCGGCGTGGATGTGTCGCTGATCGAGATCGACCCCGACACGAAAACCGGGCACGCGGTGATCCAGGTGGATGCCGACGGAGAGAACGCGATACTCCTGCATGGCGGTGCCAACCAGTCGATCCAGCCCCAGCAGATAGAACGCGCACTAACCGGGTTTGGCAAGGGCGATATGTTGCTGTTGCAGAACGAGATCAACAACGTGCACGACCTGATCAGCTTGGCAGCGGATCGCGAGATGTCTGTCTGTCTGAACCCCGCGCCGATGACGGAAGTTGTCCGCGGTTGGCCTTTAGACAAGTTGTCTCTGCTGATCGTGAACGAAACCGAGGGCGAAGCTTTGTGTGGTGAGGCCGATCCTTGGGAGATGTTGCCGAAGCTACAGGCTATGACCGGCGGTGAAGTAATTGTCACGCTGGGTTCACAGGGCGCGCTCTATCTCGGGCAGGGCGAAGCCATCCACCAGCCCGCGATAGAAACAGACGTCGTCGATACTACCGCGGCGGGCGACACGTTTACCGGGTACTTCCTGGCACGGAGAGCGGCGGGCGAATCCGTCGAGCAGTGCCTGGAAACCGCGGTCACAGCGGCATCATTATGCGTCGCGAAGGCCGGGGCGATGGATTCGATACCGGACGGCAATGAAATCTCACATACCGATTAAAGGCTACCGGATAACCTGATCGTATCGTCATATGGATGTTTAGCGGCGGATCATAGATCCACACGTTAGCCAACGGGCCAAACACGGCGATCTTGATCGCCCGCTAAGCGGAGTCTGCCCCGCGTATCGCGGCGAGTGTGAACTGGTGGATGTTGTGGGCTAACTTGTCCAATGCGTCGGGGGTGTAGCTTTGTTCAGGGTCCAGCCGTTGGATCATGGGTAATGCAAGGTGGTGGAAGTGGCATTGAGCGCTGACGGTCATGGCCAGGAAGCGGGCGCGTTCTTTGTCAAAGTTCGGTGGCAGCAGGTCGAGGATGATCTGGGTCAGGCCTGCGTAGACGCGTTTAACTGAGACTTCGATCAGGTGGTCCAGCGCCTGGGTCGGCTGCATCATCTCGTGGGACATCAATTGTGTGAGTTCGGTTGGCTCGCCGTTACGGAACTGGTGCTCGAGCATGGTGCGTATAAACAGGTACAAGCGACGTTCGGGGGATTCGCTTGCGTGGAAGTTGCGGTCCTTGTCCATGATGACGTAGGGGTTTGTCTCGTTGGAGCGTGCGCGTGCGTGGTCGAAGGCGGCGTTGTAGAGCGCTTCCTTATTCCCAAAGTGATAATTCACCGCGGCGACGTTGGCGTCGGCTGCGTCGCAAATATCGCGCACCGTGGTTTTACGGTAGCCGCGCTCGGCGAAGATGCTCACGGCCGCGTCAAGCAGTCGCTGACGCGTGTCGCAGGTGGTTTGTGTTTTGTTTTGTGTGGCTCGTGTCATGAGGTTGGCTGATCGGGGATAAGTAACTGAAGTGTAACTCGGCGTGTCTGCAGTGTAGCTCAACCCATTGATCGTGGTTGAGTGCGCCGAAGATCGGGCTCACCTGCTGCATCTGCTTCTGTTTGGCTTTATTTACGGAACCGATCAGGTGTCGCATGGCCTCGTCTAGAGAGATATTGGCAGGCGGATCGAATGCGTGTTTGGCGCTGGATGGGATCTTGATACCCGAGGGGAAGCCTTTGGATAGAGAGCGGTTGCGTATCAGGCGACCGACGATACGTACTGGGAAAGGCATCTTGAAGGTGAACCCTTCGATCGATGCCTGGATTACAGCCGAGACATGCAGGAACACCTGGGCCGCGGTCCATTTCCCATGAGTCGTGACACCCTTGGCCTGCAACGCCAGCGCGTCGTTCAGTAGATCATCGAGCGTGTTGAACTTGAGGGTTCTTCTTGAATCGTTTTGGTCGGTCGTACCCACGTGGGATCTCCTGTAGTCGATTATGGGGTTTGATTTAATGTCTGTTTTTACTTTGTGTGTATAGTCACGCGCTAGCCGAGACGGCCTGGGTAATGCATGTAGTACGCCCACCTTCAGCGTCTGTGTCTGGCTGTTGGATAGGTGCCAGGAAGCTGAAATGTAACTCGGCGTGACGGCAGTGAAATTGGACCCACTGTGCCTGGCTGAGCTTTCCGAACACCGGGTGGCGGATATTCATCTGTTGCTCCTTGGCGTTCTTCACGGCGACCGTCAGCTTCTTAAGTGCATCTTCCAGCGGTTGGTCCTGGGGTGGGACGGCAGCTTTGAAAGCCTTGTTCGGGATCTTGATCCCGGAGGGAAGCCCTTTGTTCAGCGGGAAGTTTCGGACGACGCGCCCGATGATTCGCAGGGGCAGGGGGGCTGTAAACGGGAACCCGTGGACCGAGCCATGCATCGCCAGGGCGATGTGGCCAATGATCTGGCCCGCGGTCCAGTTGCCGTGGGTCTGGATGCCTGCATCGAACAGGGCCTGTGCATCTGCCAGGATGTCGTCCAGACTGGAGAAACGCAGGTTGCGTCTGGTTGCTTTGGGCTTGCTCATGATTGTCCTTTATGGGCTAGGCTTGCTCATTGAAAACAAGTGTATCAAACAACTGTTTGAAAGCAAGCCCGGGCGAAAAAAAACCCACAAGCCGGAGCCTGTGGGTTGTAATTGGTCGTTTTGAGGCGATTAACGCTTCGAGAACTGGAAGCGGCGGCGGGCGCCGGGCTGGCCGGGCTTTTTCCGCTCGACCTCGCGGGGGTCGCGTGTCAGCAGGTTGTTGCCGCGGAGGGTGGCTTCCAGGGTTGGGTCGTAGCCCTTCAGTGCCCGGGCGACGCCCAAGAGGATGGCTTCGGCCTGGCCGGTGATGCCGCCGCCGTGGACGTTGACGTGGACATCGAGTTTGCCGAGCGTGTCGGTGACTTTCAGTGGCCTGTTGCAGGCATCTTTATGCTGCATCTCGGAGAAGTACTCGTTGACGTCGCGCTTGTTCACGAGGAACTTGCCATCGCCTGGCTTGACCCGGACGCGTGCGACCGAGGACTTGCGTCGGCCGGTGCCCCAGACAAAACCACCCTTGTCGGGCTTGGCGGGTTCACCCAGAGGGCGGGTCTGCTCGACAGCTTCGGCGGCGGGCGTTTCTACGGCTTCAACTGGGGTTTCGATTTCAGGCATCGTTCTGTGCGTCTCTGTAGGTGTCGTTGATACAGGTATTCGTTATTTTACCCTTGTAATACAGGGGTAAACGCTTGGTCAGGCGGATTTCAACTCCAGCGGCTGTGGGTCCTGGGCCGAGTGCGGGTGGTCCGGGCCGGCGTAGACCTTCAGCTTCTTAAGCATCGCGCTGGCGAGCTTGTTCTTAGGCAGCATCTTGCGGACAGCGGTCTCCAGCAGCAGTTCCGGCTTATTCGCGATCATGTGCCGGTAAGTCCTGGTCTTCTGGCCGCTTGGGTGACCCGAGAAGGTGCGGTAGAGCTTCTGGTCGAGTTTTTTGCCGGTGAGTGTAATCTTTTCGGCGTTGGTTACGACGACGAAATCACCCACATCGTGATGTGGAGTGTACTCGGGCTTGTGCTTGCCCATGAGGATGACCGCGATCTTGGTGGCCATGCGACCGAGCACCTGATCGGTGGCGTCGACGTGGTGCCATGCCTGGGTCACTTCGCTGTTTTTAGCGTGGAAAGTCTGCCGATTCATCGGTTTAAGTCCGTCTTTGTGCTGAGGGATAATCGAATCGACCAGTTTAGTCAGTTGGGTGTGGC
>Ga0315336_1007411_pt1 | contig 10518 bp, 5 predicted proteins | sample ASW5metaG_FD_204512 | JGI IMG/M metagenome (GOLD analysis project Ga0315336, IMG submission 204512) | Ammonia-oxidizing marine archaeal communities from Monterey Bay, California, United States - ASW #5 | ecosystem: Environmental > Aquatic > Marine > Intertidal zone | place: USA: California... | reverse complement strand
AGCAGCCCTGCGCACCGGATTCTACACCTTATCAAGCTGTCCAGTTTTTGGGGTCCACCTCAGTCCACCTCATAGTACACGTCTACGTTACAGCGACTACTCATCCGTGACACACCCTTCGCTGGCGCTCTTTACATTCTTGATGTACTTGTAGAGCGTCCCCCGGGTTGCTTTGTACGCGGGGGCTTTCCAGGCGGCGCGGCGGCTCTTCCACTCGGCGTCAGAAATGTCGACGTCGATTGTGTTCGCTTCGGCGTCGATGCGGATGGGGTCGCCTGATTGGACTAAGGCGATCGGGCCGCCGGTTTGGGCTTCGGGCGTGACGTGGCCGACGATAAATCCGTGCGAGCCGCCGCTGAAGCGGCCGTCGGTTAGTAGTGCTACGTCGCTGCCCAGGCCGGCGCCCATGATCGCGCTGGTGGGGGTGAGCATCTCCGGCATGCCGGGGCCGCCTTGGGGGCCTTCGTAGCGGATGATCACCACGTCGCCCTTGTAGATCTTTTTCTGCTCCAGTGCCGCGAGCATCGCTTCTTCGGAATCAAAGACGTTGGCCGGGCCGTTGAATTGCAGGCCCTCTTTGCCGGTGATTTTGGCGACCGCGCCGTCGGGGCAGAAGTTGCCGCGCATGATGCAGATGTGCCCGGTCGGTTTGATCGGGTTGGAAAATGGCCGCACGACCTGCTGTCCGTCGGCCAAGTCGGGTAAATCAGCCAGGTTCTCGGCGACCGTCTTGCCGGTGACGGTCAGGCAGTCTCCGTCGAGCAGCCCTTCGGCCAACAACAGCTTCATCACCGCCGGGGTGCCGCCGACGGCGTGCAGCTCTTCTTGCACATATTGGCCACTCGGTTTCAGATCGGCCAACAGGGGTACCCGATCGCTTACCGATTGAAAATCGTCGATCGACAGCTCGACGCCCACGCTGCGGGCCATGGCCAACAGATGCAGCACGGCGTTGGTCGAGCCGCCAACGGCCATCACCAGCACCATCGCGTTTTCAAACGCCTGGCGGGTCATGATGTCGCGTGGTTTGATGTCGTTTTCCAAACAGACGCGGATCGCCTGGCCTGCCGCGAAACACTCGGCCAACTTGTCGGGGTCCTCGGCCGGAACGGACGAGCTATAGGGCAAGCTCATGCCCATCGCTTCGATGGCCGAGGCCATCGTGTTGGCTGTGTACATGCCGCCGCAGGCGCCCGCCCCGGGGCAGCTGTTGCGGACAATCTCCTGGCGTTGCTGTTCAGTCACCTTGCTGGCGAGCAGTTCGCCGTAGCATTGAAATGCGCTGATGATGTCACGTTTTTGCTCGCCGCCATCAAAGCGGGTCAGCCCGGGCTTGATCGTGCCGCCGTAGACCATGATGCCGGGCCGATTGAGCCGGCCCATCGCCATGAGGCAGCCGGGCATGTTCTTGTCGCAGCCGGGCAGCGTGATGCAAGCGTCGTACCATTGGGCGGCCATCACGGTTTCGATCGAGTCGGCGATCAAATCGCGCGATTGCAACGAGAAACTCATCCCGTCGGTGCCCATCGAGATGCCGTCCGACACGCCGATCGTGTTAAACCGCATGCCGACCAGACCGGACGCCTGCACGCCTTCTTTCACCTTGGCGGCCAAGTCGGCCAGGTGCATGTTGCAGGTATTGCCCTCGTACCACATGCTGGCGATACCGATCTGCGGCTTCTGCATGTCTTCGTCGGTGAGCCCCGTGCCGTAGAGCATCGCCTGGGACGCGCCTTGCGACTTGGGTTGGGTAACGTGCCGACTAAATTTGTTGATCGGTTGGCTCACGGGAGGGTTTTCCTGTGGATGGTGGAGAAAGGCGAGCGGCAGATGAAAACGTACCAATATTTACCCGACGCGTAAGCGAGGGACGTCGGTACTTTTGGGATTCCCTCGCTTACGCGTCGGGTTACTTTGTTTCAGTCGTTCGCCAAAGAAGGCTCTTCAGAGTCTCCGGGTGCTGGGCGCGAAACGCCCGATTGTACACCCAGCAGCAGGGCAGCGAAATCCGCCCAGAGGTTCACGCAGCCTGAGATTGCGGCGCGGCGACGATCCGTCGGCCAGTGGTGTCGGTCATCTGGGCGAGGCCCATTTTGGCGACGGCCAGTGGTTTGAAGTCGCGCGAGCGATAAGTGCTGTAGCCCTTGGGCTGCAAGTTCCAATGCCAGGCGACGACCTCGGGACAGAGCCCGACACGCAGGCCTTGCCGATGGGCCCGTAGAAAGAACTCTTCGCGCTCGTCGAGCACCAGCTCGGCGTCCCAGCCGCCCAACGCGCGGACTTTTTCGGTATTGGCGATAAAAAAGTTGTGGACGAAGTCGCACCAGAGAAACCCGTCGGCAACCGACCGATGACCCTCCCGAAGCGTGAGCTGATCGCCAGCCAATTCGAACATGCCATGACCTGGCTGGGGGCGACGCCGAGTGAACAGCCCCAGCACCTTGCGACACTGCAGCAGATCACCAGCCGCGATGTCGAGAGACTCTCCCGCGACCAACTCCAGCAGCGGCTCGATTTGGGCCTGCCACGGCAGCTCCAGATCGTCGTCCAGCAACAGAAAGAAAGGAGTGCGAATCCGGGCCAGCAGCGCGTTGCGGCCTGCACCGATTCCAACGTCGGTCGGCAGACGCACGACACTCACGTCTTTGCGGCGCAGCGGTTGCTGGCTGTCGTCGGCCACTAAGATCCGCAAATCGGGATACCGTCTGCGCACGCTGCGAACCGTACGGTCCAATAGTTTGGGGCGCTGGAACGTCTTGATGACGACGGTCAACTCAGCCAAATCGGATGCTGCCACAATGAGGGTCCTGTTCCTTGGTCCGGGGCGAACTGGGTGCCGGGGCGAATCCGGCGAAGATGCAAGCAAGAGTGACTGCTCATCCTATGAACATCGCCCTGCTATGTCGTTGGATTGAGGGAAAGTGAGATGCGAGGTCTGATTCTCCAGATTACGAATATTTGGCCGATATACGAAGATCGATTTAACGATCTACGGGCGTTTGCAGGCCGAGGAGCGCTGCTAGCACGCCTGCGGTCAGGCCACGTTGCCCGTGGTGGAGGCAGTGGCTATACTCCCGCCCCATTTCAACAGGAGCCACGATGCAACTGGGAATATTCTTGCCAAACTGGATCGGCGACGTAGCGATGGCTACGCCGACGCTGCGAGCGGTGCGCAAGCACGTGGGCCCCGACGGAAAGCTGATCGGAGTGATGCGGCCGTATGTTGCCGAGGTGCTGGCTGGCAACCCGTGGCTGGACCAGACGATTACCTATGGCAAAGAGAATTCAGTGACCGGTGGGGTGATTCGGGAGCTGCGCGACGCACAACTTGACGCGGCTCTGCTGCTGCCCAATTCGATGCGAATCGCCTGGATGGCCCGTCGCTCAGGAGCTCGGCAGCGGATTGGCTATGCCCGCGACGGGCGGAGCTGGCTGCTGACTACGAAGCTCTATGATCCTCGGGAAGGTTGGCGCAGGGTTCCTTTGCCGCAAATCGATTCCTACCTGAACCTGGCCTACGCGTTGGGTTGCTCGTGGGAGTCGCCCCGATTGGAGCTGCACACCTCGCCCGCGGATGAAGCGCTGGCCGACGACGTCTGGCAACGGCTTGGCTTGCCGGAAGAACGCCGGGTGGTCGTCTTCAACACGGGCGGCGCCTTCGGAGCGGCCAAAGATTGGCCCCTGGAGTATTTTGCCGAGCTTGCTCAGAGCATCGTTCGCGAGCAGGACTTGCACGTGTTGGTCAACTGCGGACCGCAGGAACGCGAGGTCGCCCGGGCGATTGTCCGCCAGGCCGACGATCCGCGAGTGACAAGCCTGGCCGAAGAAGCGCAGTTGCCGATCGGATTGACCAAAGCTTGCATTCGCCGGGCGCGGATGCTGGTGACCACCGACAGCGGGCCACGATTTTTTGGCGTGGCGTTTGGCATTCCGGTGGTGACTCTTTTCGGCCCAACGAGTACGCGCTGGACGCAGACGCATTACGACCGCGAGATCAGCCTGTCGATGCGTCTGGACTGTCAGCCCTGTATGCAGCGGACTTGCCCGCTGGTCCACCATCGCTGCATGCGCGAGCTGTCGGTGGGCATGGTTTACGCCGAGGTGACCAAGCAACTTGCCGCGGCGGAAACCTATCCCCAAGCCGCCTGAATGGGCGACCTTCTACCACCGGCCCGAGGGGAGAGACCCTTTGGATGTCCGCGAGCCGGGCTGTCTCAGGTGAAGAAAAAGCCGATATTACTGAATCTTCCGGCACTCGGCACCTACCAATCGTTCGACAGATTTTCAGTTGGCGGTTAGAGTGGATAGATTGGCACGCCCCTTTATTGGCACACGATCGACACCGTCGGAGTCCGCGGAATACTGCCTGGGGCAGCTTCTTGGACCGCTGAACACAGAGAAGAGGACGCGGATGCTTTCTAGATTTACCTCGGGCGCCCTGGCGAAGGTCTCGCTCGCACTTCTGTTATTAACGGCAATAAGTGCGGTCGCTGGAGCGAGCACGGTGGTGCGCTTCGATACGACACTTGGAGAGATTGACGTCCGCCTCTACGATTCGGCAACTCCGCTATCCATTACGAATTTTCTAAGCTACGCAGATACGGATCGCTGGGATGGTACGTTTATTCACCGCAGTGTTCCCGGGTTCATCGTTCAAGGTGGCGGGTTCAGTCTGACTCCTGATATCTTCAATACGACGGGAGTCACCACCGACCCTCCCGTTTTGAATGAGCCCGGGATTTCCAATCTGCGAGGGACGATTGCCTATGCCAAGTTGGGAGGAGATCCTGACAGCGCGACAAGCCAATGGTTTTTTAATCTCGACGATAACGCTGCGAATCTCGATTTTCAGAACGGTGGGTTTACCGTCTTTGGCCGAGTAGTTGGCAGCGGCATGACGGTCGTGGATAGCATTGCTGCCCTGCCGGTTGTGAGTGCGGGAGGTGCGTTTACCGATGTGCCTGTGACCGATATTGACACGGTCATTGCCCAACAGAACGTCTTCGATACCGAAGCAGTTTTGATCAACGATGTTTCCGTGCTCTCGCTGCCTGAGGGTGATTACAACTTCGATGGCACCGTCGACGTCGCCGATCTGGCAGTTTGGGAGGGCGACCTCGGTTCGATAACAGAGGCCGCAGCCGATGGGAATGGCGATGGTGTGGTCGACGGCGAAGATTATCTGATCTGGCAGCAGGGAATCGGGGCGACACCTCTCTCCGGTGCTCAAGGCGTTCCCGAGCCCTCAACGCTGGCACTTTTCGGCCTGGCCATCCTCTCTTTCACTAGCCGGACCGCAACGCGGGCCAAGGCGCCCCGACAGCAGCTCTGATTCGCCGTGGACCGCGTTGCGGTCCGGCTGGGGAGTCGTCTCCGCTAGGTCGACAAATTACCACCCCGTCGATTCGCCTGCTGTCGGTCGTAAATGGTTGCTGCCGAGGGACTTCGGCCGACCTCCCAGAGCCCGAACCACCTTGACCATCGGCTCGAATCGCAATAAACTTTTTCTGCGATAGCGTTGCGCAGTATTAGAGGGTGCCGTTCGAGGCCCATGGGGAGGGCCCTCTGCCGATGTCTATCTGGCCCTTTGCCGTGGCTGTGCCGAATGAACTCCTGGTCATTGGAACCAAGTGCCGGCTAACCAGTCTGACCGCCTGGACCGATCGCCGTGGGGCGCGCGAGTCGGGCATCCCTCCCCCACCGGACTCATTGAGTTCTTCACCGCTGAAAAAATAATGGAAGTCCTGGAAAGAATTTGGGAGATACTCGCCGGATTCGGCAACGGTATCCTGGGCCGGTTCGAGCGCGGCATTACGGTCCTGTTCGGATCGGCCAACGCCCGCTATCTCAAGCGGATGCAGCCCCGGGTCGACGCGATCAATGCCCTGGAGTCGAAATACCAAGCATTGAGTGACGAGCAGCTGCGCGCCCAGACCGACGAGTTTCGCGACCGTCTGGCCGCAGGCGAAACGATTGACGATTTGCTTGTCGAGGCTTTTGCCGTCTGCCGCGAGGCGGGGCTGCGGTTCTTGAACATGCGGCATTACGACGTGCAGCTGATCGGCGGCATGATTCTGCACGAGGGAAATATTGCCGAAATGGTCACCGGCGAAGGCAAGACGCTGGTCGCCACCTTGCCGGCCTATCTCAACGGGATCGGTGGCAAGGGTGTGCATATCGTAACGGTCAACGATTACCTGGCCCGCCGCGACATGGAATGGATGCGCCCGCTGTACGTTGGACTGGGGCTGACGGTCGGCACCATCCAAAGCGGCATGGAGCCGGGCGAACGGCAGGAGATTTACGCCTGCGACATCACATACGGCACGAACAACGAATTCGGCTTCGACTATCTCCGCGACAACATGCGGACCGCCGCCCGAAACGACGATCGCTATCCGAAGCGGGAACAGCAGGCACAGGGCGTGCTGAACTTTGCGATCGTCGACGAAGTGGACAATATCCTGATCGACGAAGCTCGGACGCCGCTGATTATCTCCGGTCCAGCTCGGGATGACATCAGCAAATATCTGAAGGCTGATAAGATCGCTCGACAGCTCAGGAAAGATTCTCACTTCGAAGTCAAAGAGAAAGAGCACTCAGCTCACCTGACCGACGAGGGGGTCCGCGAGGCGGAGCGGCTTGCCGGCGTGGAAAGCTTTTACACGGCCGGCAACATGCAGTGGCCCCACCTAATCGACAATTCGCTCAAAGCGCACCATCTGTACAAGCTGGACGTCAACTACGTCATCCAGCAGGGCAGTATAATCATCGTCGATGAGTTCACTGGTCGGCTGATGGAAGGACGCCAATGGAGCGATGGCTTGCACCAGGCGGTCGAGGCCAAGGAAGGGGTGCAAATCAAAGAGGAAAATCAGACGCTGGCGACTATCACGCTGCAGAATTTCTTCAAACTCTACAAGAAGATTTCCGGCATGACCGGGACCGCGCTGACCGAGGCGGGTGAGTTCTGGAAAATTTACAAGCTCGACGTGATCGGCGTACCGACCAATCGGCCGATGCAGCGGATTCAACACCCCGACGTAATCCTCCGCGGCGAGAACGAGAAATACCGCTCGATTGCCGACGAAATCGAACGGGTCAATCGTTACTCCACCGTGGACACCAGCGGTGGCGAGCAGTACATCTGCCGAATCAAGGCCGAAGATGAGGACTCGGTAACGGTGGAAATGCCTGAAACACGTCAGACCGAGAAGATCGCCCGCAACCGGATCACTCAGATTCAGCCTCCGGGCAGACCGATTCTGGTTGGTACGGTCTCGATCGAAAAAAGCGAACGGTTGGCCAATCTGCTGGAGAAGCGCGGCATCAAGCACGAGCTTCTTAACGCCAAACAGCACAAACGCGAGGCGGAGATTGTCGCCCAGGCGGGCCGCAAGGAGATGGTCACGATCGCCACCAACATGGCCGGTCGAGGGACCGACATCGTGTTGGGCGGCAATCCCGAGACGATGGCCTGGGCCCAATTGCAAGATAAGTATCCAACCCGGCTGGAGGTGCCCCAAGAGGAGTGGACTCAGCTCGTTGCGCAAGTCGAACGTCGCGAGAAGATGAAAGAACAGGGCGAGGAAGTCAAAGAGTTGGGCGGCTTGTACATCATCGGCACCGAGCGGCACGAATCGCGGCGGATCGATTTGCAGTTGCGCGGTCGTTGCGCCCGGCAGGGTGATCCAGGCAGTAGCCGGTTCTTCCTGTCGCTGGAAGACGATTTGATGCGGATCTTTGCCGGGGAATGGGTAAAGAATATTCTCACCCGCCTCGGCATGAAAGAGGGCGAAGCGATCGAAAGCAAGATGGTGACGCGCCGGATCGAAGGGGCCCAGAAAAAAGTCGAAGAACGCAACTTCGAGATTCGCAAGAATCTGCTCGAATACGACGAGGTGATGGACGAGCAACGCAAACGGGTTTACGGCTATCGGCAGAAGATTCTCGATGGCGAGAACTGTCGCGATCTGATCATCGAGATGATCGGCCAGCAGATCGAGACGAACCAGCAGATGTTTCTCGATTCCGACTACGCGACCGATTCGTTCGCCTCGGCGGCAACGAACTTGCTGGGCGTGGAATTGAATCCGCACGATTTTCGCAATGTCGGACCCGGAGACGCCGACCGCCTGGCTCGTGACGAGGCGTATCGATTGGCCGAGTCGCAGATTTTCGATGCGATGGAAGAAAACTTGCCTGAGGAGGAAGAGGCTTCCGAGTGGAATTGGGCGGCGCTGGCCAAATGGTCCAACACCCGCTGGGGGACCAATTATCGCGATCGCGATCTGAAGAAGATCGGCCACGCCCAGCTCAGCGAGCAGCTGATTGCCGCCGCCAACCAGGCGATAACCAATATCGATCTCTCCGGCTGTCTGGGGCTACTGGAGCCGAATTATGGCGTCCGGACGGCCTGCCATTGGCTGCGGGAAAAGTTCGGCATCGAGCTGTCCGTCGACGACATGTGCAAGTTGGAGCCGGACGAATTTATTGAGCTGGCGGGCCAGCGAGCCCACGACGCCTACGACGATCGGGAATCGGAATACCCGGTGCTGGCCGGGCTGTATCGCTTTTCTGCCCGCGACCGTAGCGGCCAACGGCAAGGTTTTCAGCGGGAGGAACTGGTCGAGTGGGCCAAGACGCGCTTCGGCGCCGAGCTGACGATGGACGACCTGCGCAGCAAGCAGCGGGAAGAAATCCGCCAGCTCCTGGTGGAACATAGCCGGCGGAACAACGTCCAAGCGAATCAAGTTGCCGACGAAGCGAAACAACGGGTCGAGGCACTGTTCAGCGAGTCGGGTACCGAAGTCACCCTCGGTGAAGCGACGAGCAACAACGGCAAGCTGGGCGATCTGACCAGCTGGCTGAGCGAATCGTGCGATTGCCAGCTTTCCAGCAGCGAGCTTTCGAAACTCGATTTCTGCGAAACATTGCGGCGAGTTTCACAGGCGGTCGAAGATCGCTATCGCCCAGAAATGCGTCGCATGGAACGGGCCTTGTTGCTGCAAATCATCGATCAGGCCTGGAAAGAACATCTGCTGACGATGGACCATCTCCGTTCCAGCGTCGGATTGCGGGGCTATGCACAAGTCGATCCCAAGGTGGAATACAAGCGCGAAGGCATGCGCATGTTCGAGGAGATGTGGAGTTCGGCCGCCAACTACGTGACCGATCTGATCTTCAAGATGGAACAGCTGGACGAAGGATTCGTCGGCAGCACCTGGGTTGAATCGGAGGCCATTCACGAAGAGGCTCCGTCAACCTCCGACATCGCCGATCAGCAGCGGGCCGCTATCGACGGCTCGCAGGCCGACCGCAAGATTGAACCGATCCGCAATCGTCAGGAGAAAGTCGGACGCAATCAACCGTGCCCCTGTGGAAGCGGCAAGAAATACAAAAACTGCTGCATGAAGACGGGCGGTTAGGCCTTGGAAAGTTGAACCACGAAGAGCACGAAGGACACAAAGAAGAGAGTTTCGATTTCGGAAATCAATCAGCCATCTGAAGTAAGATTCACCACGGAGTCACGGAGGCCACAGAGTAAACAAAGAACAGAAATTCGGAAGTGGTGGGAGGGATGAATTCTTAATCCACCTTCGGAATTCCGTGTTCTCCGTGGCTCCGTGGTTATTTTTTCGCTCGAATTACTGCAGCCGGCTGAAGTATTAACGATTTCGTGTGGCGGTCTTTGTGTTCTTTGTGCTCTTTGTGGTTAACATAATACGACGATGGGAAAGGAATCCCGTGTGATGCGTCTTACTGGTTGGCTGCTTAACGGTTTGTATCTACTCGGGCTGGCGTTCTGCTCGCCTTGGATTCTTTGGTCAGCCGTTCGACACGGAAAGTATCGTGAAGGGTTCGCCGCCAAGCTGCTTGGGCAGGTTCCGCGGCGGAAGGGCGACCGTGCCTGTGTCTGGCTGCACGCGGTCAGTGTAGGCGAAGTGAATCTGTTGGCGACCACCCTTGCCGAGCTGCATGCCCGTGGGGGCGAACTCGACGTGGTCATCTCGACGACGACCAAGACCGGCTACGACCTGGCCCGTCGTAAATATGCCCAGCAGACCGTTTTCTATTGCCCGCTCGATTTCAGTTGGGCCGTGCGTCGGGCAATGCGTCGGATGCGGCCCGAATTGCTGGTGCTCGCCGAGTTGGAGCTGTGGCCGAATCTCATCGTGGCGGCCCGGAAGTACGGCGCCAGGGTAGCGATTATCAACGGCCGGCTGAGTGACAACAGCCTGCGGGGCTACCGTCGGCTACGGCCACTGGTTGCCGCGGTGTTGGTTCAGCTCGATCTGGTCGCCGCTCAAGATCAGCAGACGGCCGACCGGTTCCGTGAGCTGGGAGCTGACCCTCGGTCGGTGCAGGTGACCGGTTCGCTGAAGTTCGATGGGGCGCAGACCGATCGCGACAATTCGAAAACGTGTGAGCTGCGCGCGTTGGCTAGCATTGCCCTGGAGGACCAGGTCCTACTCGCCGGCAGTACGCAACATCCCGAAGAGGCCGATGCGGTTTCGA
>Ga0315336_1007410_pt1 | contig 10521 bp, 7 predicted proteins | sample ASW5metaG_FD_204512 | JGI IMG/M metagenome (GOLD analysis project Ga0315336, IMG submission 204512) | Ammonia-oxidizing marine archaeal communities from Monterey Bay, California, United States - ASW #5 | ecosystem: Environmental > Aquatic > Marine > Intertidal zone | place: USA: California... | reverse complement strand
CATGCACATTCAAAAGCGATCCGGTTTTACGCTTGTCGAACTGTTGGTCGTGATTGCGATCATAGGGATCTTGGTCGCCCTGTTGCTGCCGGCCGTTCAAGCCGCTCGCGAAGCGGCTCGTCGCAGCCAGTGTTCAAACAATCTCAAGCAGATCGGCCTGGGGGTGCAAATGCATCACGACACACGGCGCCACTTTCCGCAAGGCCGCAACAAAACGAGTCAATTCGGAGTCTCCTGGGCGTATCAGTTGCTGCCCTACCTGGAACAGCGGGCGATCCATGACGCATACATCGAACAGGAGCGGGTCGACGATCCAGCCAACGCAAGTGCCATGCGAACGCCGGTTGATACACTCTTTTGTCCCAGCCGCCGTTCGCCCGAGGCCGATCGCAACTTTGACGACGACGATCAACCGACCAAGACACCGGCAGTTGCCGCCGGAGGCGATTACGCGGCCAACGCCGGGTTGAACTATTTCTATGGCACAGATCAAGTAAACGGCCCTCACGCGGACGAAGATCCCTCCACCGTGTCCGGGCCGATCTACTCGTTTTCGCAGGTAAAGGGTCGACAGGTGACCGATGGATTGTCGCAAACTCTGGCGGTCGGCGAGCGGCACATTCCCTCGGGACTCGAGTCCGACCCGGGGTTGGAGCATTACGACCAGGGCGACTGTGCCATCTTCGCCGCCGACACGCCCACGACCATCTTCGCCGGGACCGAACAGGGATTGGCCGAGGGACGGCAAGACAAGTCGAACAATAAATTCGGCAGCGAACATAGCCAACTGACGCATTTTGTCTTCTTGGATGGTCACGTGCAGACGATCGAGGCGTCGGCCGATCAGATCGCCCTACAGCGGCTCTCGACCATTGGCGATGGTCAGATCGCCTCCACCGAAGATCTCTAGGCAAGCTCACAGTTCCCCTTTCATTCCGGAATCCGCATCCCCTCCGGCTCTAGCACTAGCCATCAGCAATCAGAAAACCCCCTCTCATTCCGCACTCCGCAATCCGACTTCCGCATTCGTTTTGTCCCAATGTCTGGGGTCCCATGTTTTGGGTCAAAAGTCAAAGGTTCTGTCCCGTCGTCAATTTGATTGACGACGACTATGGTAGTCCGCAGTACAAGTCGCCCGGGACAAAAGGTCTCGACTTTAGGTCATTTTGACCTCCTTAGCTTGGGACAAAAGTCGGGGAGGGGTTGGAGGTCAGAGGTCGGGAGTCAGGGCGTTTGACATTCAGCAATAAGCGTTCCCAATTCCCCATTCATTCCGGTACATCCGGCGCGACTATTTTACCGATAAGCAGAAAAAAATCAGCAACGATTCTTGGCCAGGAGAATGTTTCACGCAGAGTGAGCCGCGGGTAGCGGGGAGGCGAGACGTTGCCCGATTCTATCCGACGCTAGCGCGTACGGCTCACGTGCGGGCAATTCGCCACTTCGCTATCGTCGGCAGCCTATTCAGGCGCCAGGGCCAGCCGGTCCCACTCCCGGAAGACGTCGTCGAGCGATTGCCAGTCATCATCGAGTTCATCGGCTCGTTCCGCGAGCAGCGATTCGAGGCTCGCAACGGCCAGGCTTGTTGTCGACGGCAGCCGATCGAACGCGCTATCGAATTGCTCGGCCGACAGTTGATCAGGCGAGCGATTGCCGTCGACGACAGCTTGCGGGCGCGTGTCGCTGTCAACACCAGGAATCGCCAACCAGGTGTTCGCTGAGAGTGCCGTAGCGGAGACCGTTGTCGCGAGCGGCTCGCTCCGAACGGCCTCTGTGGCAGCAGGTTCGCTAGTAAGCAGGGCGGAGCTAGGTCCCGCGACGAGTGGCGCAAGAATCGTGCCGTACTGATTCTCCCACAAGGTCAGGTCGTCTTCGTCCACGTCCTGATCATCGTCCGCGTCACCGTCGCCCTTGGTTGCGCTGGGGGCCAGAGTGCCCAACCCAAGTTGCCAGGCCAGGAAGTCAAACCCATCGATGTCATTGTCGATGTCGAAGTCAGCGCTGGCGCCATCGTTCTCGTACCAGGCGACCCTGTCGTCATCGAACGAAGCGCTGAGTACGTCGAGGTCGCCGTCTCCGTCCATGTCCGCCGCAAATATACCCGACGGCGCATCGGCAGACGTGCTGATTGTGTGCGGTGTGAAATTCTCGCTGCCGTCGTTCTGGTACCAGGCGATCGTGTTGTCATTGGCCGACGCACTGAGCACGTCGAGATCGCCGTCTCCGTCCACGTCCGCTGCAAACACGCTCCGCGCACTAACAGCCGTCGTGCTGATCGTGTGCGGTGTAAAGTTCTCGCTGCCGTCGTTCTTATACCAAGCGATCTTGTCGTCATAGGCCGACGCGCTGAGCACGTCGAGATCGCCGTCCCCGTCCACGTCTGCCGCAAACACGCTGTATGCAAAATCGGCTGCCGTACTGATCGTGTGCGGTGTGAAGCTCTGGCTACCGTCGTTCTTGTACCAGGCGATTTTGTCGTCAAGGGCCGACGCGCTGAGCACGTCAAGGTCGCCGTCTCCGTCGACGTCCGCTGCAAACACGCTTCGCACATTATCAGCCGCGGTGCTGATGGTGTGCGGTGTGAAGCTCTGGCTGCCGTCGTTCTCGTACCAGGCGATCTTGTCGTCCAAGCGCGACGCGCTGAGCACGTCGATGTCGCCGTCCCCGTCGACGTCCGCTGCAAACACGCTGGTCGCTCCGTCTGCCGCGGTGCTGATCGTGTGTGGCGTGAAGCTCTGGTTGCCGTCGTTCTCGTACCAGGCAATCTTGTCGTCAAGGGACGACGCGCTGAGCACGTCGATGTCGCCGTCCCCGTCGACGTCCGCAGCAAACACGCTCCGTGCACTATCAGCCGCCGTGCTGACGGTGTGGAGTGTGAAATTCTGACTGCCGTCGTTCTCGTACCAGGCGATCAGGTCGTCGATGCGCGAGGCACTGAGTACGTCCATGTCGCCGTCGGAATCGACGTCTGCTGCAAACACGCTACGCACTCTAACAGCCGCCGTGGTGATCGTATTCTGGCCGCCGAATAGGCCGTTGGACGAAGCGGGATTGGCAATCGTGACTTGATAATCCTCCACTTCGCCGTCCGCCGCCGCGCCGCCGACTCCCAGTCCACCCGCCGTGCTCACGCGGAATCGCGCGTAGGTCGTTCCCGCGATGGCAAAGCTCGGTACGTCGAATGTCAAATCGTTGTCGTCCAGAACAACATCGCGGGAGGCAAAAATCTGCTCCCCCGGTCCGCCCCACGAACCGTCGCCGTTGAAGTCGATCCAGGCATCCAGTTTTCCAGCTGAGCCCTGCACGTTGACCGTTACCGTGGCCTCCAGAGCGCCGACCATCATGGTCCCAAACGTGACACCGTCTTCATCGGCCCCGTCGGCGTCAGCGGCAGCCGAGTGCGTACCGTCAGGTTCGGAATCGACAGTGGCCCCCAGCCTGGGATCGCCAACTATGAAAACGTGTTCCGCGCCACCCTCGGCCAACAACGTGGTTGGATAAGGTATTGGAGCATCGCCAAAATCAGAGGCGAGCATGACGCGTGTCTCGAGGATTTCGAGCCTGGCATCGAGCGACCGATTGAGATGCCGATGTCGATGACGCCGCAAGCCGCGTCGGCTGCGTCGACAGTTGCGCAAAAAAAGTGCACTGCGTGAAAAGAGTGAGTCCAACCAAAAGGAGTGTTTCATGATGCTTCGCTCGGGAATTCTAAGGTGATGTTCGTTAGCGAGTTCTCCGCCAGTCAGATAGTGATTGCGAAACCAGGTATTGTTGGCCGACGGCGCCTAGTGTTGGTCGGAACGCCGAAATCTCGCGGAGGCAAGACGGCACAGGGCCGTTGCCAGAGGGCGCAGAAAGGCCCGCCCCCGGCTGGAATCTTGCCTATTATATCAGCAAGTTTGCTACGACGCGCGTTTCTGGCGCATCGGAATCTGCCTCATTCTCGTTAATTGTGGCCCTATTGACCCCTGCGCTGCCATTGAACCGAGGGCGCCCAGCGGAAGCCCGGATTTAGCGAGTATATTGCTGGCGTCGGGTTCATTCGCTGCGCATCCCTCAATAATACCTGGGTTCCGATCACCGGAATGGCGGCCCTACCGTTTCTTGGACGAGCAGCGACGCTCGTAGCCGGAGATTCCCGGTGCAGATAGATCGTGCAACTTGCGCTAGAACAGCGGCAGTGAGTCGTCGGCCGACTCTTCCAACGACTCTGCTGACGGTCCGCTCAGTTCGACCGGCGGTGTGACGCCCAGGTGTTGGTAGCCGGCAGTGGTGAGCTTGCGACCGCGGGGTGTGCGAACGACCAGTTCGGCACGCAGCAAGAACGGCTCGACTTCGTCGGTCAGCGTGTCGGTTACCGTGTTGAGTGTGTGGGCGATCGCTTCGACTCCGACTGGCCCACCGTGAAAGACCCGTAGGATCGTTTCCATATACTTGCGATCCTGTCCGTCGAGCCCTTGCTGATCGACGCCCAACATCGCCAGCGCCGCCTCGGCCACGTCGAACGAAATTTTTCCATCGGCTTTGCTGGTCGCATAGTCGCGGACCCAGCGGAGCCGATTGTTGGCCACCCGGGGCGTTCCGCGGCTGCAATGGGCGATCTTCTCCGCGGCCTGATCGTCGATTTCGATCCGCAGTTTGGCCGCGCTGCGGCGGACGATCTCCGCCAGTTCCTCGTGGCTGTAAAACTCCAGATGCTCGCGAACGTGAAACCGATCGCGCAGCGGCGCCGACAACAGCCCGGTCCGCGTCGTTGCACCGATGAAAGTGAACGGCCGTAGCGACATGTTCACCGTGCGGGCATGCACTCCTTCGCCGAGCGTGATGTCGACTCGAAAATCTTCCATGGCCGGGTACATGAACTCTTCGACCGTTTTGGGAAGCCGATGGATCTCGTCGATAAACAGCACCGACCCGGCTTCGGCGTTGGTCAGATACGGCAGCAGATCTTTGGGCGCTGCGAGCGCTGCTCCACTGGCAATCTGCATCGGCACGTTCAGTTCCTTGGGAATACACATGGCAAAGGTCGTTTTACCCAAGCCGGGCGGGCCATCGAGCAAGATGTGCCCTAGCGGTTCGCTACGGATCTGTGCCGCCTCGACCGCGATCCGCAGCCGCTCGTAGACCTCGCGCTGGCCGACCATCTCTTCCATTCGCTGCGGCCGCAGCGCCATGTCTTCTTCCCAAGAGAGCGGCTCACCAGGTGGCGGCTCGGGCGGCGGCGCGGCGTCGTCGGCGGATAGAATCGGTTCGCGACTCATGGTTTTGAATGTGGAATTCGGATTTCGGAATGCGGAATTGGGGAGGGTGGTTTGGAGTGCTGATCTGAACGCCTGTATGCTATCTGCCGGACACTATATCAGATCGGTCGAACAGACGGAAACCGTGAATAGCCTTGCCTGGAGAGAATTGTTGCTTAGAAAATGCTAGATTGGCTGGCCTACTGGCGAGAATCAGATGCCTCGAACCTCCGACACACCATGACCAATTGGCGCAGCTATTTGCAAACCAAGACGCGCACGCCTGCATTTCTGTGGCGGATGGTCATCGGGATCATCGCTACCGGGGTGGTTGTCGGACTGGTGGCGCAACAGTTCCGCGGCCCGGCCGCCGATCCTTCGACTGGCTTCGAAGCTGTCATGCAGAGCTGGCAGCAATTGGAACAGCTGGCTGAACAGGGCCAGTGGTGGCAGCTTTGGTGGGCGATTCCCGGTTGCGAGCTTGGTCGTCCGTGGCCGATGGGACCCTGCCTGTTGGCTTTGCTGACCGGCTGCTGCTGGTTCGCGTTTGCGCTGCAAGCCTTGGAGGTTCGCCGTGTTATGAGTCTGCGATTGGTATGCGCCGTCGTGGCTTTGCCGTTGGGAGCTCTCAGCATTTGGCTGACCGACTTTTTTATCTTGTGGCAGGAATTTGGTTGGGGGTTGCAAAAACTCGACGGGTTGATCGCCGGTGTGCGATACTACGTCCTGGGCGTTGGCTTGCGCGAAGAAACGGCAAAGCTGCTCTGCCTGTTGCCATTGATGCCGGTGCTGGTCAAGCAGCGGAGCGAACTGGTCGCTCTGATCGTCTCGTCCTGCGTGGGGTTGGGGTTCGCGGTCGTGGAAAACGCGCTCTACTTCAGCGGCAGTGGCGGCCAAGACGCGATGGGCCGATTTCTGACCGCCAACCCGGCCCACATGACGCTGACCGGCCTGATCGGGTTGGCCGTTTACCGGGCGGTCCGCGATCCGCGCGGCTGGGGCCCGCCGGCGGTGGCGACCTTCGGCCTGATGGTCTTCGCCCACGGCCTGTACGACGCGGCGATTGGCGTTCCCGCCTTGGCAGAGTATTCGATCGCAGGGACAATCATCTTCGCGCTGGTCGTCTATCACTTCTTTGGCGAACTGCGCGAGCTGCGCACTGCCAAGGGAGAAACGATCAGCCTCTCGGCCAATTTTCTGTTCGGCGTATCACTGATCACAGCCGCGGCGTTCGTCTATCTCAGCGCAACGGTCGGCTGCGCCGCGGCATTGGAAAACCTGGCAGACGGAATCGTCGGCCTGGCACTGATGGTTTACCTATTTTTACGCGAGATGCCGGAGTCGATGGTCCGGGTCTGAACCTTCTAGGCGGGATTCCTTTTTGTTACAATGCCAACAACTCTTCGTTTCTCCGTCGTCGCAAAGCCGATTAATGAGGGTATGCCATGAGCAGAATGCGGAATTTTTCGACACTGTGTCATGGTTCGGTTAGAAGTGAACAAGATTCTCCAGTAGGTGATTTTTTCATCTTGTTAACCTTACGAAGCATTGGCGTGGTTGTGCGTCCTAGCCTGAGCATTTTATTGCTAGGCTTATTGATCGGCTGCGAGGTACCAGAGATTGAGGTGTCGGAGTCCAGTACAAGTGGATCAGCACCTCCTAGCGATTCGAGTGGAGCGGATGCGACTCCCATCGCCACCCAGAAGCAAGTCAAGCCGCCAGGTGAGCCTGTCAGCACGCGGCGTGGATTGGCGATGAATGATTGGCCAGATGGATTTGTCTACGTACTCGTCAAAGCCAATGCGAAAGAAACCGCTTCAGCCGTCGCTGCTAGTGGCGAGAATCAAATTGCTGAGATGATGCTAGGCGAGCCAGTTGATGAAAAGAAGCTTCAAACCATTGTCAGCCAGATTGCTGGGCATGATTGGTCATTGTTCCTTTGGTTCGAACCTGAGAGCGATGCGTTTGTGACAGAGTTGAGTCGGGAGATGGATACCACTCTACTGAGAATTGCGTATTCGGATTTTACGGGATGGCAATTCATTGATGTCTATCAGGGCGGTGAAAGTGTGGAAGCAATGCATTGGGGACTGGATTACTCAGAGGAGCTAGGACGGTCTGACCTCACTGAATGGGACACGCATACTACGGTCACTACCAATGACGACGGGATTGAAATGACCGATCAGTTCTTGTTTCGTAGTAAGTTGCGCAAGATTAGTGAAGCAGAGTTAAGCAAGGGCGACGCTTTTGCGGATAGTCTCTTGCGTGAACACGACGCCTACATGCCAAAATCGGAAGAGATACCCTGGCTATATCAGAATGGAACGGTGAATTCGAAACATGAACAGGCGGCCTTTTCTTCCGTGTATGCGATTACTCATAAATGATGGCGGAGTGGGGGAAAATTCTTAACCGATGCACATTATCGGGCTCTAATCATCGGGCTTTAACTCGTCAATAAACTCGATCAGCGCCTGATAGCAAAACTCGGGGAGCGGCTCGTTGTGGGTGCCGCCCGGCACGGTGATAAACTGCTTCTGCCGGCTCGCAGCGGCGTCGAACAGTTGTCTGCCCATTTCTATGGGGACTATTTCATCATCGCTGCCGTGGGTTTGCAGCAGTGGACCGTGGTAATTGGCAATGCGCTCCAGCGACGGAAATCGATTTCGCATGAACCACCGCACCGGCAACCAGGGAAAAAACCTCGCGGCAGTGTCGGTCAGCCGGGCGTAGGTACGATCGAGCACCAAGGCGCGAATCGGATATTGGGCCGCCACCGCAACGGCCACACTGCCACCCAGAGATCGGCCCATCAGCACCACTTCCTTTGGCGGTACCCCGGCCCGATCGGCCAGAGAGAGTTGGGCAGCGCGGGCGTCGGCGATCAGATTTTCCTCATGCGGAACGCCTTCGCTACGGCCGTAGCCCCGGTAGTCCCACGCCAAGACGGTCACGCCGATCAGCTCGTGAAGCACGCGTAGCCAATCGGTCAGATGCGCCACGTGTTCGCCGTTGCCGTGGCAGTAAAGCACGGTCGCCCGGGGCGCAGCATGCGCGACGTACCAGCCGTGCAGTCGCGTGCCGTCGTCGCCCGTGAAGGTCACATCTTCGTACGGCAAGTCGGCCGGATGCCAATCGGCCGGTCCCAGCGGCGGAGCGGGGTAGACCAACCAGCGTTCCAAGAGATGAAACATGATACGAAAAAGAGGTCAGGCGCAGCGTTCGTTATAAATGATGGCGCCCATTCTAATCTGGCAGGGGCGCCGGCGTCGACGCGGGGAGTCTTTCCGACCATCGTCCATAGCCGGAGGCGCACCTGCCTCCGGGACCACTCCGAGCTTAGTAGAGCGGCTGACGCGCGTCGTACCGTCAAACATCCCCCAATCTTTCTTGGGCTAACAGGTTTGGTAGGATCGAGCTAACACACCATCGCGAGATGCCCTCTAGGGGCTGAATAATTTACCAGGAGCACCGCAATCGACCCGCTTTATTCCGCAAAACAACCCAAGTAAAGCCCTTGTTTGCTTGACGCCAGGGACCATGCCAGCTTAGACTCACCCTAGAGCAAGTCACTCGGCTGTTCGGCTGGGTGCTCCATGTTGAGCTAATCGCTTTGTCTGTTTGGGGAGGCGTAATACCATGCGGGTCATCGTGTGTGGCGTTTTGAGTGCCGTGGTCGCAACAGCGGCTTGGATGTGGATTGAGCATGCCACGCTCTCTGAGTATGGGTGGATGGCCTGGGGTGTCGGTCTGATCACAGGCCTGGGAGTTCACGCCGCTCGATCAGGCAAGCCGGGCGGCAGATATTTTCGTGGCGTGGTGGCTGCCATCTTGGCCTTGTCTGCTGTCATTGGCGGAAAGTATTTCGGTGGCGCTGCGCTTGCCAAACAACTCAGCAAAGATGTGGCCAATGCCGTAGTGACTGATCAGCCGGATTCTCAAGCTGGGGATGCGGAGGAAGAAACTTCGACGCCAACCTTGAAGGTCGACGAGCCTGCCCAGGAGGAGAGGATTGGAGGTGGGCCACTCGGCCTTGCGCGTCCGAGGAACAAGCCGAAGAACTTGGACATGGTTTGGCTTTGCTTGGCGGGGCTGACCGCGTATGTCGTCGGCAAAGGCCGTGACGAGACAGCAGTTGTCGACCAGGAGCCCGCGGCCGAACCGAGTGATCCGGAAGAGACAGCCGAAGCGCCCCCGGCCGAATGATGCCGATCGGGCCAGTAGATCGATAGCGCGGCTGATACTTCGCTACGCGTGTCGTTGTTCGTAGACGGTGTGCAGTAGCGCCTCGACGTCTTTATACTTTTTCTTGCGCGACAGCGCCTCGTCGAGCAGTCGCCGGGCTTCCGACTCGCCGTGGCCCAGCGCCCGCAGCACCTCAAACGCTTCGCTCACCACGTCGCGCTGCACATCGGCAGCGGTGGGTGCGTCGCGGGCAACCAGCAAGGCGAATTTCGGCACCTTGCGGCGGAGCTTGGCGATGATTCGTTCGGAGGTGGCCGGGCCGATGCCGGGCAGACCGCTCAGGCCCTTGGTATCTTGATCTTCGATCAGCTGGGCAACCTCCTGTACCGGTCGCACCATCGCCCGCAAGGCTTTCTTGACCCCCACTCCGTCGACCTGGCAGAACAGCTCGAAGAATTCACGCTCAATCCCGCTCAAAAAACCGATCAGTCGAGGCGTCAATCGCCCTTGCATCGCATTGCCTTCCAGGTATTCGATCGTATGCAGGCTGATCTGTTTGCCGAGTTGATCTTGGACGTGCCTCCGGGTGAACTCGGGAATAAGCACTTCGTATTCAAAGTCGCCCACGGCCAAGGTCAGCGCCTCGCCGCCCACCATTGTCGGTTTGCCGGTTATCTTGGTGATCATGTGAATCGAGCTGGGGGCTATCGGCTGTCCGTTTTCAGCCGGAGGTTTCTTGGGCAGATGCGGACGGCTGACCGCTAAGAGCAGGCGGCTGAGAGTTGCCGAACCAATGACACAGAGCGATGGCCAGAGCGTCGGCTACGTCGGGAGGCTCGGGCAGGGTCGCGAGCGACAGTTCGCGTTGGATCGCCAGCTGCATCTGCGACTTGGGTGCCCGGCCGTTGCCGGTCAGCGTCTTTTTCACTTGCGTCGCGGCATAATCGCTGACCGGAATGTTCGCCTGTGCAGCGGCCAAGCAAATCACCCCCCGGGCATGCCCCATCAGAATCGCAGTTGTTGGACGGTCGTAGTGTAAGTAAAGCTTTTCCAACGCCAGGAACTCAGGCCGTAACGACCCGATCACCTCGGC
>Ga0315336_1007409_pt1 | contig 10521 bp, 5 predicted proteins | sample ASW5metaG_FD_204512 | JGI IMG/M metagenome (GOLD analysis project Ga0315336, IMG submission 204512) | Ammonia-oxidizing marine archaeal communities from Monterey Bay, California, United States - ASW #5 | ecosystem: Environmental > Aquatic > Marine > Intertidal zone | place: USA: California... | reverse complement strand
TCATGTTCTCACCGAGGTCTACTGTTGAGTAAAAAACGAAAGCTCACGCGTGGTGTGGCGATGGTCGGTGCCGGCATGTCGAAGTTTGGCATGTTCAGCGACCTCGATTCCAAAGACCTGTTCGTTCAGGCTTTCGGCGAGTTAACCGCTTCGGTCGACAAGGGGATGGATCCGAACGACATCGATGCCCTGTACGTCGGCAATTTCACCAACGATTTTTTTGTCAGCCAGTCGCACTGGGGGGCGATTCTCGCCGATACGTTAGGGTTGGCACCCAAGCCGGCGACACGGACCGAAGGCGCATGCGCCTCGAGCGCGCTTGCATTCCGAGAGGCGGTGTTCGCAGTGGCGTCGGGGTTTTACGACATCGTGCTGGTCGGTGGGTTCGAGGATATGTCGAAACGATCGACCGAAGAGGTCTCCGAAGGTTTGGCCCTGGCAGCGATTCCTTATGAACGGAAGGCAGCGTTCACCTTCCCGGGAATTTTCGGGGCAATCGCCACCGCTTATTTCGACCGATATGGTGCGTCGCGTGAACATTTGATGAATGTGACCATCAAGAGCCACAATAACGCTGCTTTGAACCCGAAAGCACAGTACCAGGTCTCGATCTCCGATATCATGGCATCCAAGGTCGAGCGCGCTAAAAGCAAGGGCAGGACCGTTCCTGACTGGAGCGACGAAAAAGCTTTTCTGCGCGATCCTAAGGCTAATCCCATGGTGGCCTGGCCTATGCACCTGTTCGACTGTAGCCCCATCAGTGACGGCGCTGCCTGTATGCTGCTGGTCGGTGAAGAACTCGCGGGGCAATTTACCGACGATCCGTTGTACGTGGCGGGACTTGGGCAGGCCAGCGGGAAAGGACTGCACGCAACAGCCGACCTGACGGCTTTCGAAGCTACCAAATGTGCGGCTGACGAGGCGTATCGCATGTCAGGATTAAAACCGTCGGACATTCAATTCGCCGAAGTGCATGACTGCTTTTCGATTGCCGAGATCCTTCACATCGAGGACCTCGGCTTCTTTGAGAAAGGCCATGGATACAAGGCCGTGGAAGAAGGACTGACCCGACTCGATGGGCCCAAGCCGATCAACACTTCAGGGGGATTGAAATGTAAGGGGCATCCTGTCGGCGCCACCGGGGCAGCGCAGCTGATCGAGGTGTGGGAACAACTCAGAGGTCAGGCTGGAAAGCGACAAGTGCAAATCAGCGATCTCCGCATCGGTGCTGCCCACAATCTCGGGGGCACAGGAGGCACAAGCACATTCACCATTCTCGAGCGGAGATAATCGCGTGGCCCAGCTGATCAGCGATCACCAATTCGAACAGTTTCTGGGAGAGCAGCGGCTGATGGGCTCTAAGTGCAGTTCGTGTGGCAGCCTCTTCGTACCGCCGCGTGCGAGTTGCAGCAACTGCCATGGTACCGAGATGCAGTGGTCCGAAATGTCCGGGAAGGGGCGTCTCGCTGCATTCACTTGCATCGCGATCGGACCGCCCGCCATGGTGCAAGAAGGATACGACAGGAACAACCCTTACTGCTCGGGCGTTGTTGAATTAGAGGAGGGACCGCGGATGGTTGCCCGGATCGATGGAGTCGATCCGAAGAATCCCGAAAGTATCAAGATCGGCACCTCCTTGATGATGAAGTATCTGGATCAAGGTGGTGACCAGGGAACCGTCCTGGCGTTCGCGCCGGCCTGAGGAATTGACCGTACGATAGTGGAGTGCCAACGTGTTTGTGCGTGCCGGCGGTTGGTTTTAGTTAGATCTATCCTTCAGGGAGACATCACGATGGGAAGATCCCAGCAACCGTTGTCACAGGCAACCAGCGTTTTCCTGATGGTGATGGGGGCGGCTTTATTCCTGGCAGCCGCGGACAATCGAGAATCGCTTGCTCGCCCCCACATCGCGTATCGGATTTTCCGGAGTACAAACGCTCCGAAAGATGTACCTGCCCTGCAAATGGAACTGACCATTGAAAACCTCGGGAAAGATCGCCAACTCGATCTTCGGGTGCCGGCTGTTTTCGGTCCGGCCGGGAGCCAGTTCCCAAAAGCAAAACTGTTTACGAATTTTGAGATTGATTCCGAGGTATCAGGTGGGCAGTGGGTGGAATCGAGCGACACTCGTTGGCGGGTACAATTCGGTACGGCCGATCAACCGGTCGTTGTTCGCTACACGTTAAAGCAACCCTACAGCGGCCCACCCTTCGACCGCAAACTGGTGTTTGCACCTGCCATCTAGCCAGACTACTGGTACCTCTCTACGAGTACCTCGCTGATGGTGCCTGAGATTGACGGGCCGGTCGCGGTTACCATGCGGTGGGATGCACCCGGTGGGGCGCAGAATTGGAAACTTGTCAGCAGCTACGGTGCCGCTGAAACAGAAGGCGCATCCCAGTGCGAGCAGTCGTTTGTAACCGACATGAACACCTTTTATTATCTCAATCCGGACACGGGCGAGGGACATCCTTCGTATGCCATCATCTTTATGTTTGGCGATTACAAGCTCTTTCAGCGCAAGGGGCCTGGCGGAAGCGATGATATTGTCATGACACTCTACGGATTGCCCGACTATGTGGAAAGCGGGGACCAGCTTTTCGACGCCGTTTATGACAATATTGCCAGGCAGCGGGCTTTCTGGGGTGATCGGGGGCAGCCTTATTTCCTCGTTAATTTTGTCACCCACCCCAACCGCGACAATGATCGGTTTGGGGGCTACAACCTGAACAACTCTTTCACGAGTTTCATTCCGCAGAGCCCGATAGCTGTTCCCGAAGGTAAACCGGTCGGCCGGTTTAATAACCTGATGGCCCACCTTAGCCATGAATATGTCCACACCTGGTTGCGGCCCGATATAATCGACGACCGCGAACAACTGCGTCTCTACTTCCTGGTTGAAGGAGGAGCAGAATATTACGGCGAATATTTTATGCTGTGTGAGGGTGTGGTCAACTTTTCTGAGCACGTGGCGCGGTACAACGATTTTCTGAAGGAGTACTATGGCTATGGCCCGGAGGCTCGCCTGGCTGATATGCAGACTGTGAGCAAGGAATTTTGGGCAGGTGATAACTACCAGCGGCAGCCGTACGTACGTGGGTTGATGCTGCTGCATAACTGGCATGCCCGGATACGCAGGCAAACCAACAATCAAAAAGGTCTCAACGCGTTAATCCCACCGCTGGTCACTGCCGGTTTCAAGCAGCCAGTGACACTGGATCACTTTCAGACTTTCTCGCAAACCCTGCTCAAAGAGGGGGTCGCGGATGATGTTTTAGCCCACTGGGTGAATGGTGAGCAGATTGTACCAGAGCCCGATACGTTTGGCCCGTGGTGTGAACTAGAATGGAACGCTGACGGCGTTCCGGAATTTGTCGTCAACGAAGCATTATTGCAGGAGCACGGAGAGGCGGCTGCCAAAGCCTGGTTCGATTGAAGTCCCGTTGATAAGATCCCGTCACAAATCCTCTATCAGGTTAATTCGCCATGACTGAGCCACGACAAAACAAAGGCCCCTGGATTCTTCGTTTCTTGATCGCGCTGTTCAGCGTAGTTGCGGGGATTTTATGCTTTTGGCTGCTGGGATTTGTAGTTGATGACATCGTTAGTTGGCCTGGTCCCAGCTACGAGAAACTGGAGAAACGTTTGCTTGACCAGGCTGTTGTCAAACAGCGTGTGGTATTGGGTCAACAGATCTCCGACACCAGGCGCAAAATCTCTAACCAGAATAAGCGACAGGAATTGCTGCGGGACAGTACTGATAGTTCGCAGACAACCATGAACCAGTTGTTGGAATTTCAGAAAGCGAATTTGGAAAAAGACGTGAAGCCGTCTCCTGAAGAACAGCAGGCGCTGGCTGACAGCCAGCAACGATTCCTTGCGAATCAGAAGCAGTATCAAGTCCTCAACGAAGAGATTGTCAAGTTCAACCAGCATCTTAAAGACTTGGAGAGTCAGCAACGGGAAGTGAATGACAAACTCGAAGCGCAGCGTAAGCCGATTCAGGCAAAGTTCGAGGATTTAGAAAACAAGCATAAACTCACGATGGCAGTCGTCGAGCTTTCAGTGCTGATTCCCCTGTTGGTATTGGCTGTCGTGCTGTTTCTAAAGTTCCGCAGTGGCACCTATGCGCCGCTGGTTTACGCCTTTGGTGTCGCTGTATTACTAAAGGTCGGGCTCGTGATGCACGAACATTTTCCCAGTCGTTACTTCAAGTATGTGCTCATCCTGGCGACCCTGGCCATCGTCGTTCGAATCCTTGTGTACCTGTTGCGGATGGTTGCGTTTCCCCGCAAGGATTGGCTGCTCAAGCGATACCTGGAGGCCTATGAGGTCTTTCTTTGCCCGGTTTGTTCCTATCCCATCCGGCGTGGCCCTTTGAAGTATGTCTTCTGGACCCGTCGGACCATCAAGAAAATGCGGCCGCGGTCAACCGGTGAAACCGACCGCGAGGAGGTTTATACGTGTCCGACGTGTTCCACGCAACTGTACGAGAAATGTTTAAACTGTGGTGGGGTTCGCCACAGTCTGTTGCCGACGTGTCAAAAATGTGGCGATACAAAATCAGTGGAACTCGCTGCTGCACCGTAGGCACCAACCTTCATTGGGGTCATCCCATTCCTCCACGTTGGCAGCTACAAACCTGATCAGAAAACGTTCTTCTGCAGGGAGTACGACCATGCCCGCTCCGACATTCCTCCGAGTTGCGCTCGTGGGCTTGCTTGTGTTCCTGTACACCCACCCTGCTTGGGGTCAGCAGGACGTGCCAGATTTCCTCGCACAGTTTAGGCGAGAACAAATGGCGGATCGTCGCAAAAGTTCTCCAGCGTATGTGACCACGTTGCTCGAAATGCCTCGCAACCACGGTGGGATCTTTGCACTCGACACGACTCCCGACGGGGGCATGCTCGCTGGTGGTACAGGCAAGGTAACTGTAACGACTGATGGTCACAAAGAGGTATTCGGTGGCGAGGTGGTTCTGTGGGACGGAAAGTCGGGCAAGCTTATCGCCACGCTGGGTAATCATCAACCCGCAAGCGTTACCTATGTGAAGTTTGCCAATCGAGATCGAATCCTCGTCAGCGCCAGCGATGACAACTTGTTGGTGCAGGTGTGGGATGTTCGCAAGAGGTCACGGATCTCGCAATTCGCACTCAAGGGACCGTGGAGCCAACACTGTCCGCCGGCGATCACTCCCAGGGGCCGTTACATTGCCAACGTTACCACCGAGGAACAAACCTTTGGGGATCGGAAAATGATCACCCAGGTTGATCTGACGGTTAGCAGTGCGGCAACGGGAAAAACGGTCTGGACCCATCCCCAGGCAGCGGTTTCCTGCCTGAGCTTTACCAGTGACGGTGCCAAACTGATCGGTGCGATTCACCGCACCGAGGCGAGTCAAGAGGGCGACCGCCTGCGGGGGAAACAAAAGGAACTAGCATTAGCCGCCTGGGAGACCAAAACTGGGAAAGAACTCTGGAAAAAGCCCCTCAAAAAACGCCCAACCATTTTGTTGGTCGCGCCGAATCATCCCAACCTGGTCTCGGGGATCAGTGGGTCGCGGGTTTGGGGATGGGATGCGTCCAGTGGAGATCTCCTCAGCGAGGTGAAGCTGAACGGCAAAGATCCTCTATCGCTCGGCGAAGTTGCAGTATCAAGCGACTTGTCTGTGCTCGCGATTGTCGTCTTTATGGGAACTAAGATGGGTTTCTATGATCTACAGACTGGCAAATCGTTACATCACGCAGAGGTCAAGTTCCCATACGACTTCGACAACGCGGCGTTTACTGTTAACCTGGAGCGTATGGTTTGCGATTATGGGTTCGACGTGGGGCCAGTGGTGATCGATGTCGACCAGCTGTTTCGGGATGCAGCGCCGTAGTTGCGCAGGTGCAAGGTTCCGTGCACTCTTCCCGAATCTGCAACGTTACTGCAGGAATGCAGGAAACTTTCGTGCCCACGCTTGCTGGACCCATTTGCGTGGCGGAGCTATCATCATGACGGGGATATAAGGTTTTCGATCGAACACGGCGATGTTTTGAATCGGTGGTTTTTTTCTTGCTACCAGCTCTGGCGGTTGTGTGATCGTAGCGATGGAACCTGCCGGAGCAATGACTTTTAGCGACTCGCCGTGCCTGATATGGCCGCATCTTCGGGTGCTTGTCGGAAGCAGATTTTTCCAGTCCCATCGAGTGTGAGTGGAGTAATTAAATGGGTTTCCTTTCTATCTGCCACGGGCGGTGCATTCACTTGCCGATTTTTACCTGCGCGATGCTTGTTGGCTGCCTGGTTGTTGTTACCTTTTCCCTGGCGGCCCCGCCAACGGGTGGGCTCGTCCAGGTTCGTCGCAACTTTGGAGAGGATCCCGGCTGGGACCACTATCAAAATCGGATCGTCGGTGTCGACATGCCGACGGTGATCGAGGACTTTGGCTGGAGCGACACCAGTTATGTGGACGCCGGCAAAGGCGAAATCGGCGGGCGTGTGGACAACTCCCGTTACCAGGCTTACTACGCCATGCCATTGGGCAAGCCGCTCTCGTTCGACGACGAAATCTCGGCGTCTGGCAAAGTAGCACTCCGTCATCTCGGACTGCGTGGCGTCGGTTATTTCGGCTTTTTCAACTCAAAGCGCCACACCTGGCGAGTCTGGTCGTCCATGGCGTTTCGAATCTGGGAAGAAGACATGCTTGGCCAAATCATGTTTGACTGGATGTCGAGCGATTGGCAGGCCCGCGGGGCGGAGACGGCCATTCTGCTTCCCCCCGATGGGCAGCCCCATTCCTGGAGCTTTCGCTACGAGCCAAATGTCCGCTCCGATCCGACCTGGCACGATAAAGCGCTGGAGCGCCACATCACCGATCAAACAGGTAACGGGCGCGCGTACGAGTTGCAGGGTGAGGAATTTATTTTCGCACGGCTGAAGAAAGAGGAACCTAAACTGACTCCTGCCGCCTTGCACAAACGCCTGCTCCAGGCCCGCGACCAGGGCCTGATCGAATACTTTCATCGACACGATCAGCATCGTTGGTGGAAACGCGAAGATGGTGGCCACTCCCACGGGCGCGTCACCCTCGAGTTTGACAATCAAACGCCCTATGTCTTCTGGTTTGACGAAAAAATCCGTCGAGCTCCGGTCGAATTCGATCGGTTCGGACTGTTCAATATCAAACGTTTTGGTGAGCGGGTTGAAGTTTATTTCGGCGACCTGACGGTCAACGGTCAGAAAATCGATCTTTCACAGGATCCTCATTGGGATGCCCGCAACAATCGCGTGGAATACGTCGAACCGAATTTTCACGGCATGCACGACTATGGCTGGAGCCAAACCAATTGGGCTGGGGCGCGGCCCGGTGAGATTGGTGGTTTGTTTTGGCGAACGGAGCCGGAAGATCCGCTCTTTTCCTATTATGCAGATGACGTCGGAGAGCTGACCTTAGACGCCCCACTTGAGTTCTCAGGGAGTATCTATTTTGACACAGGCATGACCGATGCGGCGGCTTACTTCGGGTACTTCAACCATGAGAACCAAACGGCGGAGTTCTCCAAAGGTGACGTTGATGCGGGGCGACATCTGGCCAATATGCTGGGCATCACGATCAGCGACAGTTCGGCCGTCGGTTACTATTTTACGCCCGTGGCCTCGGCGCAAAACACCGACACGGTCCGAGAGCAAGGCCCCGTTTTCACCCCGGGACATCAGCGTCGCCATTTTTCATTTCGTTATGATCCAACTGCCAACAAAGGCGTCGGGCGCGTCGAAATCACGCTGGACGACCATAAGTTTGGCATGGATCTTACGCCAGCACAGCGTCGTTCGGGCGCCGTGTTCAACCGTTTTGGCCTGGCAAACATCCGCGGGGGCGGTCACTCCGTGGAATTCTACCTTGACGATCTGAGCTATACGACGCGACGTTCTGCCGGCGCGAAGCCGAAGTTCGTCAAACAAACCTATATGGAAGTTCCCTACCCTCACGAGCAGGGTGGTCGGCGCTACTGAGTTTTGGCGGTTGGTCTGTCCAACCGAAGAAAAGTAACTCCCGGTTGGCAGGGGCGGCAGTTTTACGTCGTCCGCAATTGGCAGCCAGGTAACCACGAACCAAGGCGCTTTCTCCCAAAGGCCGTTTGGCTATACCGTCATGGAGGACCCGATGAGGATCCCTGACATGTTCGCCTGCATTCTTCATCAGTTGGGCTTGGATCACACCAGGCTGCAATACTTCCACTCCGGACGATTTGAAAATTCGACCGGCGACACGGTTACCGGCGCCCATGTCCACCCCCAAATCATCGACACGCCGATATGCGTTTAGGACCAACGCGGTGACCTGGTGAGGTGTACCCATCGTCGGGGTAACGCAACACTTGTCCGCCATACGTGGAGGCTGGAGGTTTGGCCTGGGGCGGCTTAGAGCCCGCTTGAACCGGGCAGACGAGCGAGCCGTCGGGGCACCGAGGCCCAATGAGTGTCTGGCCGGCAACAATTTTGTTTTAACGAACGCCAAGAGGAAAAAATGGTATGCTGATAGTCGGGTCTGATTCGCGACAACTGGCTTTCGGGGAACCTGAAATGCGACGACACTCGCGCTGTCGATTTTGGTCCACGGGGAAGGCCGTAGGTGTTGCGGTTGTGGTTGGCACTTCGCAGAAGTCAGCAGGTAAGTGGGCAAACGATCATACCCCCAAGTCGTAGTAGAGGAAGAAACACGTGAACAAATCTCCGGTCTCCCATCTTTTGCTGTTGGTTTATTGCGGTTTGGTGTGCTGCGCCACCTGGATGGCAACTGGTGCTTATGCGGGGGAAGAGCTCGCGGGAAAACCACTCGACTGGCCACCCATAGGGCGGGAGCAAAAGCCTTGGACACGTTGGTGGTGGTTTGGCTCGGTCGTTGACGCAAAAAATCTCGAGATGGAATTGGAGCGGCTCGCCAAGGCGGGGCTGGGGGGTATCGAACTAACGTGTCTCTACGGTGCAAAGGGATACGAAGATCAATACATTCAATATCTATCGCCGCGTTGGATCAAAATGCTCAACACCACGACCAAACTGGCCGAGCGTCTCGATTTGGGGGTCGATTTGCCTCCCTGCTCAGGTTGGATATATGGAGGTCCTTGGGTCAAACCCAATCAAACCGTGGTTCGCGCCAGGCTGGAAACCAAATCATTGCAGGAAGGAGAATCGTGGCAGGTCGATCTTGCGCCTCGCCGCGTGGCTGCGGTCATGGCCTACTCAGCCGATGGCAGAGTCCTGAATCTGGGCACCGCCCACATAAAAGAGAACTCGCTGCACTGGCGGGCACCGGAGGGCCAGTGGACCGTCTATCTCCTTTCGATGGATCCGACTCCGCAGCGGCACAAGGCAACCGCTCCCGGCGGGGAAGGGATGCCTATTGATCCGCTGTCTCGAGCGGTGGTGGAGGATTACCTGGCCGGTTTCGCCTCGCGCGCAGCAGGGATCCGGCCCGGGACGGTGCGCGCTTATTACCACGATTCCTTCGAGTACGCCACCGATTCGTCTCCCGATTTGTTGGACGAATTCGCGCGCCGACGCGGGTATGATTTGCGAAATCACCTGCCCGCGCTGTTTGGACGAGCCGACGAAGATCTGTCGCTACGCAACGATAGCGTCGCCCGCGTGCGTTGCGACTATCGAGAAACAGTGGCCGACATGCTCCTTGAGAATTTCGTTTTCCAGCTGACCGGATGGGCTCACGAACGAGGTAGCCTGAGCCGCAACCAGGCCCACGGTTCTCCCGGCAATCTGCTCGATCTGTACGCGGCGGCTGATATCCCGGAAGCCGAGTTGTACGGGCAGCTCGACCAGCCAGGTCCGCCCATGCACCCGTTCACGGACGCGATGAGTGTGAAGCTGGCTTCCTCTGCCGGTCACGTGGCCGGTCGCGACCTGATTGCAGCAGAAAGTTTTACCTGGCTGGACAACCACTTTCATACTTCACTGGACCAAATGAAAACGGCAACCGATCGCTTCCTGGTGGGAGGTGCCAATCACATCTTTTTTCACGGTACAGCCTACTCGCCCGAGGAGGTTCCCTGGCCTGGCTGGTTGTATTTTGCCAGTAGCCAAATCAATCCTCGCAACACGATCTGGCGCGACCTGCCGAGACTGAACCACTACATTGCCCGCTGTCAGTCCGTTCTGCAGTCGGGCGAACCTGACAACGACGTGCTGCTGTACTGGCCCATCTACGACCTTTGGCAAGTGGGGCACGACATCTGGTGGCAGGACTACACCAGTTATTTTCAGCGACGGCGGTATGAATTGCCCGATCTGCCACTGCTGGATGCCAATTGGGGCACCACCGGTTATATGCAGTTGCCGTTGCATTCGAAACATCTGTGGCTGGATGCCAAACCGGTGGGCCGGGTGGCCAGCCGGTTGTGGCAGCGGGGGTATGGCTTCGATTTTGTTTCTGACCGGCTGTTGAACGCTTGCACGGCCCGGGAAGGCAATATCGACAGCCCGGGCGCACGTTACCGAGTCGTCGTTGTGCCGGCGGCCCGG
>Ga0315336_1007408_pt1 | contig 10526 bp, 9 predicted proteins | sample ASW5metaG_FD_204512 | JGI IMG/M metagenome (GOLD analysis project Ga0315336, IMG submission 204512) | Ammonia-oxidizing marine archaeal communities from Monterey Bay, California, United States - ASW #5 | ecosystem: Environmental > Aquatic > Marine > Intertidal zone | place: USA: California... | reverse complement strand
CCAAAGGGCAGCAGCCAGTGACTGGGCATACCGGCGGGCTTGAGGCAAATCATCTTCGGTGACCACGATCACGGCCGAACCCATTTCAGGGACATCGGCATAGGGGAATCCCAACAAAATGCTGTTAGTCAACACGGCAGGTTCGTCGAGCATTCGACCGGCAACCTGGTAGAGTTCGCGGCAGGGGGACTCCTCGGTACACTGCGATTCGATGCTAATGGCGATCGGCGGAAACTCGGCAGCCATCGTCGGCCGGAGTCCTTCTTTGAGCATGCGGGCAATTAAACTGGCTGCCTCCTTTCCGCGCTCGCGCTGGTCAACATGTGGATTGGTTCGGTAGGCAATCAGCGCATCGCAAGCCTCAACCATTTTCGGGCTGAGATTTGCATGCGGATCAAGGGTTCCGACAACCGGCAGGTCGGGGCCCACCATTTCACGAACCCGGCCGAGCCAATAGCCGTCGACGTCCGGGTGCTCCTGGCTGACCGTTGCTCCATGCGGCGCAACCAACAGGCCGTCGAGTGGGCCCGCTGCCTTAAGTTCCTCGCACATGGTGTCGATCAACCGGGTGAAGGATTCTGCATCGACCGTGCCGTAAGGCATGGCCCGGGCGGCAAAGATCGGAACCGCTTCCAGGCCTGCAGTCTGGAGACCCTCAAAAAAACCGCCAATCTCGTGATGAGCATCTGCGAACTGGGTGCGAACCTCGCTGCCACGCGCAAGCGTTTCGTTGGCAAAGTCGTCCCAGTGGGTCGTGGCAGGCAAAAAGGTATTCGATTCCTGCATTAACCCTAAAATTCCGACGCGCATTAAATGGCCTCATTCTCGCAGTTGGGCAATCATTTCGACTTCGAATCGCAATGTCTCTGGTAAACAATTCGTGAGCGTGGTGCGAGCGGGATACGGCTCTCGAAAAAAATCCTGGTAAACCTTGTTATAGGTCGGTAAATCGCCAGGATCGCGCACATAGGAGCGAACTTGAACCACATCGTCCAGCTCAAGTCCTGCCCCGCCAAGGACTTTGGCCACGTTCTCAAACGAACGCCGCATTTCACCCTCGAAGGTATCGGGCACAATCTTCCCGGTCTCATCGACCGAAGCCTGTCCCGACACAAAGACAAATCCGCCAGCCAAAACGGCTGGTGAGAAAGGAAGCGGACTCACTGGGACGCCCGGGGCTCGAATCGTCTGCCTGCTCATTGCGTAACTCCCCGGGCTTGTTGCTCAACGACAGCCAGCCGGGCTTGAGCAAGTCGCAGGTGTACCTTACCGTAAATACCATCGAAGATAGCATATAACATGACACGCTCGCGAAAAAGCCATGCCCGAAAAAGCCCTGAATGATCCTTACTGTGTTGATATCGATGCCTGTTGCCACAGGCAGCACCGACTCCTGGAGCAATTGGACCCGATGCAACTCAACCTGGCCGTTCTCACACGGCCAGAATCGGTGCAGTGGCTGACCGGCGCTTACGTGGGCCCGCTCTTCGAGATGGCAGCGGCCATCACCAGCGGTGGCAAAGTCACGTTGGTCGTTCCACAACATGCCACCGAAATGCCAACGGCCGCCGACCTGGTGGTTCCCTATGATGCCCAGTTACTCTCTACGCTGCGGGATGATCAGCGGCGGGCAAGTACCGACGTTTTGCTCAAGGCGATTGGCAATTGCCCAAAACACGTGGGTGGTGAACTTGCCTATTTGAGTCGCTATCTGACCGAAAAATGTCGCACTGCATCAAACGACACTCAATGGAAAGACATCGAACAGGTCCTACTGCAGTTGCGCCGTCGTAAAGATGCCGATGAATTACGCATGCTGGCCCGGGCCAACGAGGCCAATCGGGCCATGTACAAGTATGCGCGCCAGGCAATCGAACCAGGACTTACGGAACTTGAGCTCTTTAGCCAGTTACAAACCGTGGCAACCCACACCTTGGGCGAGCCCCTCACTTATTTTGGCCAGGATTTTCAAGTCAACTCGATGGGAGGCCCCCCACGCAACCAGCAGGCCGAACAGGGTGAGCTGTGGATTCTGGACCTGGGCGTTGGCTTTCGTGGCTACCGGTCGGACAATTGCCGCGCATTCGCCGTGGGAGGCAAAGCGGATGAACAGCAACTTGCTGCCCACCAGACAATCAGCGAAGTATTTGCACACGTTGCATCCACTGTAAAGCCCGGCACGAGTTGCCGAAAACTGTACGAAGAGGTCCAGCAACACCTCGGTGAACATGAACCATGGAGCTTTCCGCATCACCTTGGCCACGGCGTGGGACTAAGCCCCCATGAAACACCACGGCTAAATCCGAACTGGGACGACACCTTCCAGGAGGGAGACTTCTTCACGGTCGAACCGGGCCTTTATCACGAGCAACTGCGTTACGGCATTCGCCTTGAGCAAAACTACCTGGTCAGCCAGACAGGGGTAGAACTGCTGACCGACTGGCCATTGGAATTGTAGGTGGTTGATCGACGATCTCTCGCCGCCTCACGCGCCAACGATCAGCTTCTTCAAGTACTCGTAGATCCCAACAATCGCGCCAGCTGTCAGTAAAGTTCCTGAGACGAACACGGCCAGGCGGAGTAACCAACCCATTCGAAGTGCTTTGGGGAGGTGGACCCGGTCCGACCACAGCATCGCGAAACACCACAGGCCGCACGTCAACACCGACCCTACCAGCGCTGCGGGGGTCACAATCGTGACCGGATCAAACCCAATGGCACCCAACCCCCACAGGAGGATGAGCCCACCCAAGCCTACATAGACCAACGTCCAAAACCGGTAACGTTTTAGCGGTACGTGTTCCCACTGTGGAAACAGGGCAATGGCACATTCGTAAATGGTGCGGGTGAAAAGCTCATAGGCTCCCAGGATGGTGCCAAAAAAGGCAAAGAAAATCCCAGTTCGGTAGGTCCAATCGACACACCATTGAAAAACGAGAGATTCGCCAGCCAGGCGATGCAAAAACACCGACTGCTCGACCAACAATTTAAATCCAGAGGGGATAATATGATGTGGGTGGAGAATGGCCGCGCCCAGCGCCACGAAGCAAAGCGTAAAAACCAGAATGGCTGCAAAGGAAATAGTGACATCGGCTTGGGGTGCAAGCAACCAACGTTTTCCGCGGGCAATGTTTTCTGGTTGCTCGTTGATTGGCTCCGGAGGACCAACCTGACTTTTACCTGGCCATCCCAGCATCCCCCAGGCCTTTTCCCGCAGCATGCCGATGTAGCCCAGATAATCCTGCGTACCACCACCCACGCAACCGATATACACCATAATCTCAACCCACGGGCTCCGCCCCACTAATTTGGGATACTCCTGCGTCACCCACGGTTCATAAGCAGGCAGTTGCGGCACAACCCCGCCGACCAGCATTGCCCACCAGTCGGGCCTGGAAACAATCGCGGCCAGGACCATACAGAACAACAGCAGCCCGACAATGACGGTCTGCACGCGCTCCAGGAAGTTATAGCTTTGCAGCCAGGTAATCAAAATCGCTACCAAGATGTACATGGTTCCCCACCAACGGCCATATTGGGCGAATTGGCTCACCTCCGCGGGCCCGGCATCTTTTGCCGGAAGAGGGATCCCGACGACCCAATTGGAAAAATCCCCCAGCATCAGAGGCAATCCGCTGAGCCAGAAAGGCATCCAAATGCATGTCATGATGGCGATGAACCAGACAAACCAGCCATGTGGTCCGGGCAGTTCCATCCAGCTTTGCAGCGGACCGCGGCCGGTAAGCGTGATGAATCGCGAGCCGCTGTAGAGTTGCACACCTTTACAAAGGGCTCCTGCAACAAAGCACCACACCATGGTGTAGCCATAGATAGCGCCTCCACGGGAGGCAAAGACCGTTTCGCCGCTGCCGATGGTGACACAAGCAATAATCGCCCCCGGACCAAAAAAACCGAGGAAGGTCCAAAGGGTACGATTCTCCAACTCCGGTAATAACTGGGGAAAATCGTTTGCTGGTTGCGCCATGCCTAAGGCCCCCATCCCTTCGAAAAAGAAGAACTGCCTGCGAACTGGTCAACCCATTGGCGGATAATTTGCCAATCTCCTTGGAGACTGTGCAGCAGTGCCACGGAAAACTGCCCTTTCACCATGAGATCACCGCAACCCAACCGCTGGTCTGACCATCAAGGTGGTTAATTGTGGCGGAATTCAGGTCAACGCGTAAGCCCGAATTCGTGTCGATCACCGCACTCTTTATTCCGTATTTTTTCCCCTTCGACGCGAAGCCACGTCGAAAAAAGGCCCCCTGGAAAACCAGGATCTCCAGGAAATTGGCAGGGTACGTTCACATCGATCTAAACGGGGCCGCGTTTTTGGCCATCTTTTCCAAGCCGGCTTTTTGGGGAACTACCAGAAACGTGGAAAACTCGGGAAAGGGTAGTATGCCTCCCCCCATCGACTCTAGCATCGTCGCCGTGAATTTGTGTGTGTCTTTCAAGCATGGGGACGTGTAGATTTCCTGAACCGAGCTCGGCCGTTTTGCTTCGCTTTGGACCTCTTGTCTGCTGGCCGTCTCGCGACGCCGCTCCTTGATCAGCGAGGTGGTTGGCGCCTATACTTCACCAGATAAGGAACAAGATTTTTTTGTGACAGTTTGAGGCTCAAAGTATTCAACCCCAACCATCGAGTTCCAACGCCATACCATAGCGATGTCTTGCCTGCGGGCTGTCACCACCGTGAATTTTCTCCTCTGTCTTCTCGCGATAGGCTGATGGGAATAAATCCTTCGGGTCGTTGTTCCGGTAACCGGGGTATTCCAATTCCCGGATGGATCACCCTTGATCGACGTGCCAGCTTTCGTGCGGTTCGATCCGTATGGCCCGGAAAACCCGGACACGGGCAGGCCATGGCGGAGTGGATTGCTGCCGGGGAAAAGCTGCCGAGAAGAACTCACACCCAACGGCCAGTTTGAATTGCTGACGGACGGCCCTGGCCGTTCCAGGCTGAATTGAAAGGAAAGCTCAAATGTCTCTGGCGAATCTGTCCGTACCAGAAAACCGACGGACCTTTTTGAAACAGATGCTGGCATCCGCACCGTTGCTCGGTTGCACCACGGGGCTGGCCGGTTCCGCTGTTGCTGCAGCACCATCGTTTCACAGAAATGAACGCTGCCGGAAAGTACTGCGCAAGCTCAAAGGGCCCATGGCATCCATCACAATGCCCTATAACAAAGACTTCTCCATCGATCACGGCAGCCTCCGCGCGTGGGTCGACTTCATGTGTGAGAAGAAAGCGCCAATCCTGTTCATGACTTATGGAGACAGCGAGCTGGGGTTCCTGAGCGAAAACGAGATGGAAGCCGTAATTCGTACGGTGACAGCGCAGGCACGCGGACGTACGCTCGTTCTGGGTGGCACCGGAACCTGGTGGACCAACCGCACGATTGACTTTGTTAATCGACTGGAGGACTCCGGCGTCGATGCGATGAACGTCCACACTGGCCAGCTGATAAAAAAGGATGACGAAATTTTCAACCACCTGGCTGAAATCGACCGCCGCACCAAATTGCCGCTGCTCATCTCAGATACCGGGTATTCCGTCGACCTGATGAAGCGTTTGGCGCAGATTCCCAAGCTGATTGGTGACAAGTGTCATGAAGAGCTGTACGGTTACCATGGCTTCATCCGCGCCACACGTCCGTATGATTTCTCAGTTGTCAGTGCAGGGCTGATGAAGCATTTCCTGTTTGGCTACCTGATCGGATCACCGGCTTACCTCTGTGCACTAACGCCGTTCGCACCCGAAATCGGCATAGAGTTCCACCAGGCGATGGAAAAAAATGACATTGCACGGGCTCGCGAAATGGTCTTTCAATATGAGGATGCCCTGCTGGTGATCACCATACCTCTGGGATACCCGCAGTGTTACAAATCAGCGCTGTATTTGAAGGGATTATACAGCACCACGCTGGTACGACCTCCGCGAAAGAGCAATACGCCCGAAGAGCTTGGGCCGCTAAAGAAATTCATGGAGCAGAACAATCTGCTCTGATTTCACATCGATGAGTAGGTGATCATGCTCCTTGACACCGGCCTGGTCTGTCGAAACCCTAATCCCCATTGGCTCCACGTGAAGGCCGACGGCAAGAACCATGTTGGGTTTCAACTGGAAGAAAAAATGGCTTGGCACCGTAACCGTAATCGTGGCGCTTTGTTTCCCGTCGTTGTCAGGGCCAAGTTTTATCTCCCACTGTTTCTTCTTTTGGGATGCCGTCACCAGCAGCAGGCCGTCCCGGAGACGCCTCCCCTGATTACCAACTCCACTGGGTTTCCCTGTCACATTGGTATGAAACGTGTCACATCCCTTGTTTTCAACGGTGTCGCGCAAATTGCCTGCCAAAGCCAGTGGAGTCATCTGGGGAATACGGGTTTAAAAACAGGTGATCAGAATTGAAGGAATATCGACCCGTGGTGAGCAGACAAAACCAAAACCGCCTTGGAAACTCCCATCTCCGGTTGGAATTTTGGGCTGTGCGGCGATACAATTCCACTGGTTGGTATCTTCACCCAGGTTGGTATCTTCACCCAGGTTGGTATCTTCACCCAGGGAAGTCACCATGCTAACGCTCGAGAGCAAAGCACAAAGTGGACATACCTTTTGTGATCGTTTGTCACGCAGAAATTTTCTAGCTATTGGGGGAATGGCTTGTGGCGGGCTGTCACTTGAGTCGGTACTGCGTGCTGAGGCTGCCCAACCAGGTGGCTCTTCCCACAAGGGGTTGATCAACATCTTTTTACCAGGTGGTCCGCCGCATCAGGATATGTGGGACCTGAAACCCGATGCACCGACCGAAGTGCGGGGCGAATTCAAGCCAATCAGCACAAACGTTGCGGGAATCCAGATCGGCGAGTTGCTTCCCGGACTTGCATCGATTATGGACAAGCTCGTGATCCTGCGAAGCATCGTGGGAGCTAAAGGGCCACATTATGCCAGGCAATGTATGTGCCCTCAAATTACTCCCGAATCCCCCAGCCTGGGAGCATGGGTCTCGAAGTTAAAAGGTCCTGTCCAGCCATCGATGCCGCCCAATCTGTCGCTGTTCTATCGAACGCAACATCGATCGTGGGGTGAACCTGGCCATGGCGGATTTTTGGGCGAAGCCCATGCACCGTTCGGGCTTGTCGACAAATATGCGCCAGGGCACAAAGCCGATTCACCCGCGGGCCTGGGTCCCGATCCGGGTCGTCTGGTCGTTCAAGATATTTCAATCCGGCGGCTGAAAGATCGGCGGTCGCTGTTGTCGTTGCTGAACACGTGGCAAAAACATGTGGAAGCAAGTCCAAGTCTTCGGGACCGCAATTCCTTCACCCAGCAAGCGTGGGAAATCCTCTCATCGCCCCGATTGGTCGAAGCGCTTGATGTATCTCACGAAGATCCGAAAGTGATCGAGCGATACGGGGAAGGGTCTGCCCAATACAATGGGGATAGCGCACCGCGGATCTCTCAGAATTTGCTTATCGCACGCCGCCTGATCGAGGCCGGGGCCAGGGTTGTCTCGTTGAACTTTAGTCGCTGGGATTGGCATGGGAGAAATTTCAAGCAGGCCCGCACAGAATTTCCTCGTCTCGATCAAGCAGTGACCGCACTGGTCAAGGATCTGGATGAGCGTGGAATGCTAAACGACGTTTCGGTGATTGTCTGGGGAGAATTCGGCCGGACACCTAAAATCAACAAAGATGCCGGCAGAGATCACTGGACACGGGTCAACTCCGCCCTATTGGCGGGTGGTGGTATGCGGACCGGACAAGTGCTGGGCACTACCGACAAAATTGCGGGGGAAGTCATTGATCGCCCCATCACATTTGGTGACGTTCATGCGACGTTACTCCACAACCTGGGTATTGATCCGCATGTTTCCGTGCCAGACCGACAGCAACTCCCAACCCGACCCACGAGTATTCATGAGAACCCCATCGCAGAACTCATTTAGGTCGGTAACGATTTTCAGTGGGGCCTCTCTTGAAAACCGGGCAACCAACCTGGCGGGCCTTCCTGGTCGGCTGTCGTTGAAACGGGGTGGTGCATTCTTGTGTTTTGCGAGCGCTTGGTAAATCTAAGCGGACCTACCTTGTCACCACCCATCGTCAGCGCGGGCAAAAGGGATCGGCAGCCAAGAACGCGTGATGAGAAACAGGCCCAATTTGCGGGTGAATGTCTGAGTACCGGCCACTAAAGCCTCCGCAGTGTCAAACCGCCATCGACCATAATCACGCTGCCGGTCGCGTAGCTCAACTCTCCCCGGGCCAGTACCGCGACAGCCCGGCCAACGTCTTCCGGGGTCCCCCAGCGTGGTTCGACGGTCAATCCTTCGGCAATCAACTTGTCGTACTTTTCGGTCACACCCGCGGTCATATCGCTACGGATCAGTCCCGGCCGGACTTCATACACACCGATGCCAAACTCAGCCAATCGAGCTGCCCACAGCTTGGTCACCATGGCCATACCAGCCCAGGAAATGCAGTAATCGCCCCGATTGAGCGACGCGATTTCTCCTGAAATCGAAGAGATGTTCACCATGCACCCTTGGTAAGCGTTATCTTGCTGGCGTTGCTCAATCATCCAGCGGGCGGCACGCTGCGACAGAAAGTAGGCACCTTTCAGGTTGACCCCGATGACCCGATCAAATGCCTCTTCGGTCGCTTCCAGGACGTCGCGTCTCCCCGGCGAAGTGATGCCAGCGTTATTGACCAAAAGGTGCAACCTGCCAAAGTGGCTTCGCACGCCATCGATCATTGCTTGACGCCCTGCGGCACTACCCACATCGCCACGACAGTAGGCAACCTCGGCCCCGAGTTTACGAAGGGCAGCCAGAGATTCTTCGACCTGGGCCTCTTCCCGTTGACCGTTAATGGCCAAATCAAACCCGCTGTCGGCAAGTTGCCCGGCAATTCCAAATCCGATGCCACGACTACCGCCGGTAACAAGTGCCACACGTTTTTTTTGCTTCGTCACGCCGGTCAACCCTCAAGATAGAGAACCAAAAAAGGTGTAGTAGGGGCCTTCTTGAGCGAGTCTTTGAACATAAAGCGCTACCTCCCGCGCGTGGTAATCACCCCACATGCTTGCTTCGCCACACGGAACAGAACATCCTGCCGGAACGTAGTCCCAACCATTGGGTCGATGGTAAACCGAATGCAGAATGAGCCCCTGGTGCGTCGGGTCGGTCGAAAGGTAAGGCTCGCTCAGGAGGGTATCAAGCACCGTCAGCCCTGCCTGCAGGTAGCGGCGGGCCGACTCGCCCTTTGCCCGCGATTGCAGGTAGCATCCGAGGCGGATCAAACCCTGGGCGGCAATTGCGGCGGCAGAACTATCGACCGGCTCATACGGATTGAACGGGTCGGCAGGCCGCTGGAGATAATCTCCCAGTTTTGCCAGGCCCGGGGCGCCCGTATCCCAGTAAGGAATACCACAGCTGGGGGTTTGCTCAATGTAAAAATCGCAGGTCGCTTCTGCTGCCCTGGAAAAATCGGCCTCGACTTTTTGGTGTCCTCCCCATTCTGCGAACTCTTCGTCGGGGCGGGTCACTAACCACTCCAGCAATTCCGAATATCCAAGCATGGCCCATGCCAAACCTCGGGTCCAGGTCGTGAAGGCAGAGTAACCTTGCTGGGTTGAGGGACATCGATATTCGCCATTGCTGGTGTTGAAGACCGCTTCGTGTGCGGTTCGCCCGCGGATGTCGTACGTGTCGCGATCATCGCCATACCAAATGTTGAATCGAGCCGTGTTCGTTGCGTGCTCCACCAGCCGCCGGAGCAAACTGACTCGCTCGTCCCGTTCAGCCATCAGAACGTGCCCCAATTGATGAGCCAATGCCAGAGCTCGACAAGAACGAATGGTATCGACAAACAGCGACTGTGGCCCGTTGAACGAATAGATGTACCCAGACCCATCGCTAGTGGTTGCCCACCGGTTTGCCTGCACGGCGCCACTTGTTTTAAGTGCAACTTCGTAAAAGGAGCGTTGCCACGGATCTTCGGCCAAACGCCCCTCGTTCATCAATCGCCACAGGTTCCCGTAAGTACTGACGTTACTGAAGCCGTGATCGTGGACACCGGCATGCGTAAGATGCGTTGCCATCACCTCAACGGTCTTTTTCCGGCCGAGTTCGAGGAAGCGCTCGTCACCGGTCGCATCAAACTGCAGCAGCGCCGATCCGACCTGAAACCCCTGGGTCCACTCGGTCCAGCCTTTGGCCGTGTATTGCCCCCGGGCCGTAAACACGGGAGAAGCAGTGCCAGGCGAAGCACTCTCCTCGATGGCATCAAGGCAACCTCCCGACAGCGCCCAAAAAGTCTCTAACCTGGCCAGCAAGTCGGCTGGCGTGAGCTGATCGTTGATCTTGAGCATACACTTGGCTTCTACGGACTCGCTTCTACGGACTCGCTTCTACGGACTCGCTTCTACGACAAGAGATGGACCCGCAGTATGACGGCTCAGGGCCAGGTGTTCAATAACCGGCGAAAAACTGCGCAGGGTTCGCGTGCCAAAATGAAAGCTCCGACAC
>Ga0315336_1007406_pt1 | contig 10527 bp, 6 predicted proteins | sample ASW5metaG_FD_204512 | JGI IMG/M metagenome (GOLD analysis project Ga0315336, IMG submission 204512) | Ammonia-oxidizing marine archaeal communities from Monterey Bay, California, United States - ASW #5 | ecosystem: Environmental > Aquatic > Marine > Intertidal zone | place: USA: California... | reverse complement strand
GTAGGCATAGGTTATTGCTTCCCTTTGATCTCGACTTGTAGCTCCAGCGCCAGCTGAGGCGACTACTAGACCACGCGCCCCGGCATCTACAGCCGCCTTGATGAGATCCCCGGAAGCCCCCTGATAGACGCTAAGAATATCGACCCTGGGCAGCACCTCGACTGAAGCAACATCGAATTCACTGTCACTTGTATGGCGTCTAAGCACTTCTCGATAATAAACCACGCGATCGTGATCAACTGTTCCGAGAATACCGTAACTCCGAGTCTGAAATGTATGAAGAAGTCTCGCGTCAGTTTTGGTAACTTCACGAGCAGAGTTAATTTCATTATTCAGGACTACGAGGACACCCTTATTTCTAGACTTTGGGGAGGCAGCGGTCCTGAATGCTTGCCGGAGGTTTGCGGCACCTTCGTATCCAAGAGTGCTTGGATTTCGCATCGCCCCAACGACAACCACCGGACGCGGGTTGTTAACCGTCAGATGCAAGAAATAGGCGGTTTCTTCCAAGGTATCCGTACCACTGGTAACGACGATACCGGCGAGTGCAGGGTCTGTTTCGAACACCTGATTGATTCGTTTTGACAATTGCAACCACTGTTCTAGTGTGAGAGCACTGCTAGCTACATTGGAAAATTGTTCGAATTCTGGCGTTGCATACTTATCAAGATCAGGGATCTGGTTCACCAATTCACTAGCAGTTAGGCGCCCGCCGCTCTGGTTCGAAATCGTTCCACCTGTCGCGATTAGCAGTACACTCGGCGCGTCTTGGCCGAGGTCGGAAGCCAGTGGCTGGGCTGCAGAGAGCAAGCCCAATACAACGATCATTAGCAGGCGAATCATGGTTCCCTCCTGTAAACCAAATTAAAAGGGCACCGCATGCGACCCATTCAGGACAGTGCGGGGTCTCTATGCTAACTATATAGACTTTATGGACTCACCATGCGCGATTCTGAGCCACTTTCTCAGATGGCAGGCGGCTTCATTGGGTGTCGGGCCGTAGAAAGGCATCAGTGCGGACGTCTCCCCGGAGACCCGAGCTAAGCGAGCACGCCATGTGTTGGCATCGACTGGGGAAACCTCGATGAGGTAAGCCTGCCCGTTGATGGATTCTTCAAAACGATGAACGATCACGACGATTACATAATTAATGAAGGTAAGATTGATATGAGGTTGTGATTCTATTGATTCAAGCGATGAGATCAAGCGGAAGAAAGTACGAAGATGGTGACTGTGTTCAGGATTGAATAATTTTTGGAGCGTTCCTGAAGAAAGAAAATTTATGTCATCAGCGTATCCACAGTGCATCCGCTGTTCTTCCACATTATTTCCACAGCCACCTATTTCCACTCCCACTTGAGGCCTCTGAACCCTTGTGAATGTGATTTTATTTTTGCTAGAGTTTCACCCCTTTTGGTTATCCGCTGAACGCTATACCAGCATTTGAACCCTGACCGCGACTTACTTGACGGGTTGCGACAGTCGAAATACGCTGAGTGCGGTTTCCATGTTTTTATAGATGTAGTCGGCAAGGACGTTCGCGGTTGATGCTCGGACGTGACTGGTCGTAACGCTTTTTCTAGTAATGCCGAGATTACGGTGATCACGCCCCGTCGTACCCGTCTGTTGCGAGCGGTTGATCTTCGCGCGTTTCAATGCGCGATCGCTGAAGTCGCGACCTACAACGATCCATGGATAGCGCAGGACTGCGTGGTCATGGTGCCGACTCATACCGCGACGGAACAACTTAAGCGCACGCTGGAAATTCTGAGCTTTACCCCTGACAACCCAAAGCAGCAAACTACGAACACCGGATCGCAACTGCTAGCGTGGCCTCATTTCGTAACTCGCCGTGCCTGGTACACATTGATGCACGGACGTTTAAAAAATCCACCGCGACTGTTAACAGATGTTGCACGAGAAGTCCTGCTCCAATCTGCCTCGGAGGACACAATACGGTCTGGAGTAGAGCCGCCATTTGAAGTGCGACCCGGGTTATTGCCTGAAATCCTAACGTTTTACGACATTCTTCGACGTCAGCATAAGACGGTCAACGCGTTTGAGCGGGTAGTAACTGAACAATTGGAGCGCGATGTTGCGCTTGATCGGGGTGCGCGTCGCCTCCTTGAGCAGACCCGGTTTTTAGTGTCGGTGTTCAGGCATTTTGAACAAAAAATTGAAGAATCGGATGGTCTGGACGAGCATGCTTTGCGCGCATTGCTTTTAACCGATCCGTGTCTACAACCGGTCCGGCATGTGGTCGTGACTGTTCCTGATCAAGCCGCCTCCGAGAATGGTCTCTGGCCAGCCGACTTCGATTTACTGACGCGATTACCGGGTCTCGAACGGGTCGATGTCATTGCAACAGAACAGATGCTGCAGTCGGGTTTGCTTGAGCGCATTCGCGAGCGACTGCCAGGCATTGAGGAAGAACAATGCAGCCGCGTCACGGAACCGACTCCTGTGCGGTTGATGATGGCCGATGGCAAACGGTGCCGTGTTGTCCGAGATCGAGAAGAAGAACTGATTGCGGTTGCCAAAGATGTCAAATGGGCTCGACAAGACGGGCCACAATCTGCCGGTGGTTTTGATATCGCTGACGACAGCACAGCCGTGGTATTTCAGCGACCGTTACCGTATCTATATGTGGCAAAACAGGCGTTTGGCGCGTGCGGTGTTCCATTCGAAACATTTGATTCCCTGCCGCTTGCCGCAGAACCATACGCTGCGGCACTGGATCTCGTGTTTGAATGCATCGCGTCGAAATTTGCGCGATCAGATCTTGTTGCCCTGCTGCGCTCACCACATTTTAAATTCCTGGTGGATGAGTCGGCAGTAACACAAGAGGAAGTTAGCGCGCTTGATCGCCAGCTTGCTCAATTCCCGTACGATGATGTTCCAATTGAGTTAAAACGCCTCCTGAGAGAACCGCCTGCGGAACCGGCGCCGGAGCACGATCTGACCCGGCGTGCTGCACGTGCCGCCCTCGAAATTGTGGACGAACTAACACGCTTAGCGTCACGGGATCGGACTTCGAGACTGGTGACAAACGTGCTGGCATTCTTGACCAAACATGCAAGTGTTTGCGATGAGACAGACAGTGTTGGCCGACGGCTATTACAGGTACGCGCGACAATTCATGAGGTGCTACATGATTTACGGAGTGCCCACGTGAGCCATTATGATCCAGAGTCTGACCTTGCTGAGATCTGGGCGAGCATTCGGGTGTGGATTGAACGGCGGGCAGTCCAGTTGGAATCTGATCAGGGAGGTGTTCAATTAGTTGACGCGCAGGCAGCTTGTTATGGATGTTTTACGTCAGTCACGATTGTTGGTTTGATCGAAAATGATTGGCCGCAACAACGCTCTCGAAGCATTTTTTACCCCTCATTAATGCTCGAGCAACTCTTTCAGTCCTCGTCAGTATCCCCTGACTCAAGTCAAGTGGCGAGGAATCGGGCCGAGCGTGCGCGCTTCCGTGATCTTCTGGGTTTGGCAACCGACCAGCTCCGGTTATCGAGTTTTACGCTAGACCATCTCGATCAGGATGCGTTAGTCAATCCGTCGACGTTCATCGAGAACCTTGAAGCCCTTCCGGACACTGAAGTGAGCCCAGTCGAGGAAAAACGGCCTCCCGTACTTATCAAGATCGACGAAGCCCTGATGCTGGGCACGGTCGACCCGTCCGTTGTGCAGGAAGAAGTGGCTACATGGTTGTCTCTCCGGCTGGAGAGCCGTGATTTGTCTGAATCGAAGCGGTCGTTTCGCCACGAAGACCAATCTGAAGGAATAACCTTTTCACCAACCAGGGTAGAACGGTACCTGGCATGTCCATTCAAATACTTCGCGGGCGAAGAACTAGGTCTGGAAGAAGAACGCGAAGAATTTTCTCGGGTGTCACCCTTGGAACGCGGAACTTGGCTTCACGAAATTCTCGATGAATTCTACAAGGCTTGGCAGTCCGACGGTCGAGGGGCTATTAACGACGAGAATATCGATCTTGCACTGGATCACTGTGTTGGCGTGATGGAGAAGGTCTTAACAGCGCAGCCACTCCCTCAAGCTGAACGTGCTCTTGAACGCAGTCTCTTCCTAGGATCGATTGCCAAGCGAGGACTCATCGAACGAGTGTTGCGGTTCGATGCGGAGCAGAGCGTAGCCGTCGTTGACCGGTTACTCGAGCACAAGCTTAAGGGCAAGTTCAACTTCAAATCCTCTTCGGGAACGCGCTCAGTGTCGCTCCATGGGAAAGTGGACCGCATTGACCTGCTCCCGGACCACACGTTTCGAGTGGTTGATTACAAGCTCGGTCGGGCTCCTAAACGTAACCTTGCCGTTCAGTTACCAATTTATGCCGTATGTAGTGAACAGGATCTCGCCGATCGCCCTGATGGGCCATGGAAGATCAAAGACGCCCGTTACCTTGCGTTAAAAAAAGAAGGCCTGGTAGAGCCGATGGTTGGAAGGGGCATGACCCTGCCAGAGGCGCTGGACGATGGACAGCAGCGGTTTTTGGACGCAGTGGATGGCATTTTACAGCGAGAATTTCCTGTTCGCCCGGCGGAGCGCTTTAATTGCAGGTATTGCGGCTACTCCACCGTTTGCCGCAAGGCGTATGTTGAGGATTCATGATAACGGTGGAAGTGACACGCTATGAATAACGTTGAAGGCTTGGAGGCGACGCTTTAATGGGACCTCAGACGGACTCAGACGCGCGAAAGCACGCAATAGATCCGACGCGAAATGTCGTCCTACAGGCGTCTGCCGGTACAGGGAAGACCTGGGTGCTGGTGGAACGCTACCATAAGCTGCTCCAGGCCGATGTGGACCCGGCGAATATTCTCTGCCTGACCTTCACTCGGCAAGCTGCAGCAGAAATGCGGACCCGTGTCATTGACAAACTCCGGACAGATGAATCCGTAGATGGGAAGCAACGCTGGCTCAAACTGCGGGATAGGTTGGGAGATTTTAATATCGACACCATTGATGCGTTCTGTCATGCACTCCTTCGTGAGTTTCCTCTTGAAGCTGGGTTGGAACCTGGTTTTCGAATTGCGGACGAAACCGAGATTCATCGGTTTACAGAAGAAGCCCTTGATCGGGTCATGCACATGGCTCCACGCATCGCACAACGGGATAGTGATGTCGCGTTAACGTTAGCTGAAATGACAGCGCCTCAAATGCGCAAGTCCCTCAGTAAAGAATTAAAGCGTCGTGTTGAATCAGACAAGGCCCAAGGGCTTTTTGTTACCAAAGACCGGGCCACCGCCCAACAGGTCGAGGAGGACACCCGTCGAGCCTTACAGGGATTTCTGAAAAACTTGCCAGACGGTGTTGAGCGGTTTGTCGAGAATGGTCCAGTTGGCCATCCACGCTTTGCGATGTTAACGAAAGACCTTTTACGACTGCAGGATTCAGACCTTTGGACAGGAGCCCAACTCCGCAGTTTGCTTGAACGGCTTGAAGAGCATTTTCTTACACAGAAGGGAACGCCACGAAAGCGACTTTGGAATGGCTATTCCGCCGGTACGTTTCCTTTAGAGGAAGATCGAAAATCCCATCAGGAGATGGTAGAGGCATCTGCAAAGAACCTTCCCAGGATTAGTAAGGACTTTCGTGCTGGACTGAACGCCGCACAGGCAAGAGGCTTCCGTCGCCTCTTTAGCATGACCGAAAAGGAGTATTGCCAGGCACTTGAACGCAACGCGACACTCGATTTTCCAGAGCTGCAGGCGCGAGCCCTCAAGCTCTTGAGTCAGATGGATGAGTTTGCTCGCAGTCGGTATCGTTTGGAGGCAAGGTACCATCATGTGCTTATCGACGAAGTGCAGGATATAAGCCAAGCCCAGTGGGAATTGGTGAAGTTGTTAACCCAGTCTTGGGCAGAAGGCCTTGGTGTAGCTGGTGACGCACCCTTGGAGCCATCCATTTTTGTAGTGGGTGATCGGAAGCAATCGATCTACAAATTTCGGAATGCGAATGCACAGGTGTTTAACGATGTGGTACGCCACATTAGTCAGTTGCGTGCTGAGCAGGATGTCACGATGTCGATCAAGAAAAGTTTTCGATCAGAACAAACCCTGTTGAATTTTATCAACCATCTGTGTGATGAGATTGAGAGCGAGAAAGAGCGGTCCGATGCCTTTAAATACGAGTCGGAAGATCAATTTCTAAATGTGGCAACATCCAACGATCATCAACCCAGACTTGGTCTCGCGATCGCGGATGAGGAAGAAACATGTGCGGTGGCCGTGGCGCAGGAGATCCAACGGTTATTAGATAATGGAACGGTGAAGGACCCGAACTCGCACATGCTCAGGTCGGTTCAGCCGGCTGATGTCGCGATTCTCTTCCGATCACGAACAAGTCATCGCGAGTTTGAGCGTGCATTGGCGGATCGAGGCATTCCAGCCGCAGTATATAAAGGGCTAGGATTTTTTGAGGCTGATGAAAGCAAGGACCTCCTTGCACTGATACGATTTTTGGCCGATCCCGCTTCAGATTTGCGCGCCGCTGCGTTTATGCGATCTGGATTTGTCCGATTATCGGATGCGGCGCTTCAGAGTCTGGCACCGCACCTTGCGAGCGCCCTTATCGCGGCGGTAATCCCGGAACAGGTTTCTAAGCTTGATGATCACGATCGACGCATTCTGGAACAAATTCGCAGTGCTGTAGCAACATGGCTGAAGTTCGTGGATCGGGTACCGGCAGCGGACCTCATTGACCGCATTCTCCAGGAGTCGGCCTATGTGTATGAGGTGCCGAAAACCCGCGGTACGCAGGCGCTGGAGAATATTAAGAAAATGAGGAGTATGGTGCGGCGCATCCAAAATCGTGGGTATGCCACATTGGCACGCATCGCCGATCACCTCGATACACTCTCGATGGATGATGAGTCGAATGCCATCGTGGAAGCATTGGACTCCGTGCAGTTGATGACGATCCATGCAGCCAAGGGTTTGGAATTTCCCATCGTGTTCTTGGTGAGTTTGGCTCGTGGGGCTGGCGGGCGTCACGATTCTAAAGTTCGGGTGGTAACTGGACAGAGTGATCGAACTCCGTCGGTGTCTGTGGGAGAGTACAAGACGCTTGAGGATGAAGACGAGACGGTATCAAACAAGGAAGAAACGAAACGCTTGCTCTATGTTGCGACCACACGAGCTCGAGATTACCTCTACTTTTCATCGACGCTCTTCAAAGGTGCAGTGAAGGGTAATTCAGGAAGTATTGCCGAGGTGTTACCTAAGCGGTTTCTCTCCGTCTGGGAGAAAGCCGCGCAGGCACCGGCAACAGAAGACACTGTGCAATGGACGGTGGATGGCAAGGGAGCCCATAGCTTTCGGCTGTGCAGGGCGTCAGACACAGTGACCCCTAGCCGAGATTCTGATAGTGACCGCACAGTGGCCAGCCGTGTTAACGATTTTGCAACACTAAGTCCTCGAGTTCGGCTACCGCATGTTGCCGCGTCAGTCGTCGGTTCTGTCGAATCTCCTAATAGAGCTCTGACTGAGGAGTCTTCGACGGCAGGGAAAAGCTCAAGGTTACTCGGTACGCTCGTGCACCGATTACTGGCTCTGCAGCAACGTCCAGAGGTGACACAGCCTGAGGAGATTGGAAGACGACTTCGAGAGATTGCGCAGACGACCGAAAGCGTTGCGTTGGATGAAAACGACCATGCATTAAGTGATGCCGTGACCCTTTATCAAAGTATTGCTGGGCAGGACGAAGTGGTGCAACTGTTACAGCAGCCGTGCATTCATGAAGTGCCCTTTTCGTTTTTCCTGCCGGGGGAAACACCACGGGTCATGCGAGGGACGGTCGATTGCCTGGTGAGAGAAGATGAAACCTGTGTTGCTGTCGTTGAATTTAAGACGGGGAAGCCTCGTGACGAGGACCGTGTCCAACTGGAGGCGTACCTGCAGGCCGCTCGAATGTTCTTTCCAGATCTTCAGGTGCGGGGGCGTCTGATTTATGCAGGTAAATCTGCATCAGAAAAATAATTTTATGAGGTGCATAGCACAGTCGCCAGATGGGTGATTGGCTTGCGGAGAGCGATCTATTTGTTGCCAGTCGCTTTGCGTTCGGCCCATCGACGGGCGCGTTCTTCAGCTTGCTCTTGGTTTGCTCCAATCAAGATTACTGCGTCCTCAGGTTTCTGGCTTTCGCTATTTTGGAGCCACGCGACCCAGTGTGAGCCTCTTAATTCACTTCGAATGTCGAATGCTTCTTTCGCTTCTGCACACATAATTTATTCAGGGCCTCCTCTCCCAAGGAGCAATTGTAACGTGAATGAGCCTGAGGACACCTCTTGCTGTATCGGTTTAGACCACGAAGCTGCATAAGTGATGCAGAAGTAACTCGATGTGATGCAGGCTTACTGACGTTGAAAACAGGTAATTTCCGAGAGATCCGGTAAGTTCTTCATTGCGTGCTGGTACGGTATTTCATACACTCTAAAAGAGTTAGAGAATTACCCCTTCCTTGGGGTGCGCAGGGACGATGTTTGGAGAACGCGAATGGCACTGATTTGCCCAGATTGTGGCAACAAAAAGAATTTTCAGGTTAAAACCCTGAGAATGCACATTATCGAAATGGAAGGGTCTCGGGTGGATATAGCTGATGAAGATCCACCGGCTGTGTTGGAAGTGCTCTGTGATGAGTGTGAGGCACCTCTCCAGTTTGGGGAATTGGATCCAGTGTTGCAGCGTGAAGTTTTACTAACGATTAGTGCTCGCTAAAAAATCCTCCAAGATTGGTGTAGAAAACTACTTCGTCGGTCTCAGTTCCTTCCCTCGTGTATCTGAACTTGCTTTTACGAAATACCTACCGTCGGTTGAGCGACGTTAACAGACGTGACGTGCGTTCGTTCAGATGCTGCTTCTCGCGTAATCCGCTTGACAAGGTATGACCTCATTTCTATCGTAGATTGTCATGCTCGAATCTTACTGGGTAATCGGAGTGTCCCGTAATGCACAGGCTGATGAGATCCGGAAGGGATATCGTCAATTGGCGAAACTTGGCGTCTCACTGTCCAGTCCTGAAGAGAGCGAACAGTTCGGGCGAACGGTTCAGCATGCGTATGAGGTCGGGTCTGTCGATAGTAGCGAAACCCAAGTAGGTCTGAAACGTTTCGTGCATCCATCTCTCATGCAGCGGACGCTGCATAAGTCGCTGATCGCTGATGAGATCGATATTGATTTTCCTTCCGTGGTGGCGATCGCCGATCGTGCAAGATGTGTGTTTGTGGATCAGGATCGCGACCTCATGCCACTGAAAGCCGATGTGCAGATCACATCGCAACAGGCTCACCACGGAACCACGATCCAACTGGATGTTCCGGTACAATGTACCTGTGTGCTGTGTGGTGGACGGGGTGAAATTTGGGGGGAGTTGTGCGCAGTATGTTATGGTTCGGGTTCGAAGTCGTGCTCTTCCGAAGTCCGGTTGATGGTGCCACCTGGAATTTCTTCGGGTGCCATCTTTAGGTTTGAGATTACTCCGAACTACGCGGCTACCACGGTGGTTGAGGTACAAATCGGAGTCAATTCAATAGAATAAGTGTTGGCTTAGAGCCAGCAGTGTTTGCGCTGAAGGGAGCGAAGCGGTGACATCAGGTATCGACGAGGCAGCTGTTCTGGAAGCTTTAAAAGTTGTAGTGGATCCAGACCTTCATCGAGATATTGTGAGCTTGGGGTTTGTTAAACAGGTGCGCATTGAAGATGGTGGGCATGTGGGGTTCACCATTGAACTCACGACCCCCGCCTGTCCGGTGAAGGATGAGATGAAGGCACAAGCCGAGGCTGCGGTGCGGCAGTTGGCTGGAGTTACCGGTGTCAGTGTTGAAATGACCGCGAATGTGCGCTCAGCTGCGGGAGGCCCGGAAGGGCCAGCTCCTCTGGAAGGAGTGAAGAACGTGATCGCTGTCGGTGCTGGTAAAGGTGGTGTTGGCAAGACGACAGTCTCTGTGAATTTAGCCTGCGCGCTCGCTCGCCTTGGTGGGAAAGTTGGTATTTTGGATGCTGATATTTACGGTCCAAATGTGCCGATCATGCTGGGCGTGCAAAAGCAGCTGTCGACCGACGGGAAAAAAATCATACCGGCAGAGAAGTACGGTCTCAGCGTTGTCTCGATGGGATTCTTGACGAAGGAGGAGTCACCCGTCATTTGGCGTGGGCCGATGCTGCATGGCATTATCCAGCAATTCTTTCGGGAAGTGCACTGGGGTGAACTGGATTATTTGGTTGTGGACATGCCGCCCGGGACCGGCGACATCGCTCTGAGTTTGAGTCAGACCGTGCCAGTCGCTGGTGCGGTGGTGGTGACGACACCACAGACTGTCTCGCTGGCTGATACCCGCCGAGCCGTCCACATGTATAAGAAATTAAATATTCCCGTGCTTGGCTTACTGGAAAACATGAGTCATTTTATCTGTCCTGAGTGCAGTCACGAAAGCGACATCTTTGGGAAGGGAGGGAGTGTGCCTGTTGCGGACCAACTCGAGATTCCGTATTTGGGTCAAATACCTCT